>Ga0209251_1002499_pt1 | contig 12841 bp, 8 predicted proteins | sample SaaInlV_100m_DNA_6_FD_184665 | JGI IMG/M metagenome (GOLD analysis project Ga0209251, IMG submission 184665) | Marine microbial communities from expanding oxygen minimum zones in the Saanich Inlet - Saanich Inlet SI073_LV_10m_DNA (SPAdes) (version 2) | ecosystem: Environmental > Aquatic > Marine...
TATACTTATTTAAAAACTTTTATAAAAATCACATACAAAAAAAGCAGAGTCAATAGCGGCGCAAAAAGAAGCCCCAAGTAATTAAACCAAATTAGATTTATAACGACAATTAAAGATGATAATGTGGTAATAACTAAAGAAGCTAAGACGTGCGAGTAACCCTTATCAATCAATTTATGATGTAAATGATTTCTGTCAGCTATAAAGGGAGATGTTCTATTTTTTATTCTTAAACTAAAAACCCTAAGGGTATCTGAAAGGGGATAAAGAATAAGTAAAACAGATAAATATCCTCTATTGATTTTCGAATCTGTAATAATTGAAATATCATTATCTAACAAGAGAAAGATAAAATAAGCCAAGGTGCTCCCTAAAAGTAGCGACCCAGTGTCACCTAAAAAGACTTTATTTTTCTTTCTTAAATTGAATATTAAATATGCAATTATTGCTGTTAGATAAAGCCCAAAAAGTTTTGGAAGTAGCACATTACTCTCAAAAAGGAGGTAAGCGATAACACCTGTTGGAATAATAAATAACTGACTGCTAAGAGAGTCAATTCCATCTACTAGGTTTACAGCGTTAATAATTACTATAAATACAAATAATGTAACCCCTACACTTACCACATAAGGTAATTCCGTAATCCCAAAGACTCCAAAAAAGGATTCTATATAACTACCACCATATATAATTAATCCTCCACATATTAATTGGATCACTAATTTTATTTTATGATTTAAATCATATAGGTCATCAAGAAATCCTAAAATGGAAATTATAATAAAGGCTAAAGCGCAAAGTATAGGTGGATATATTTTAGTATCTGTAAAGAAACTAATGATGTAATAAATAAGAAGCGATAGAAATATTGCTAACCCCCCAGTTCTTGTAGGGAAGCCCACATGGGAGGATCTATTTGAGATTGCATCATGCAATCTGAATTTTCTGTAAAGTTTATTTAAACCATAGTTAAAACAAACAGAAAGCGCAAATACTGATATGTAGGAAATCGTTTGTTCAAAATTCATTAAAGTAGGTATATTTAAATTTAACTGCGAGATTTGGGAATTTCGCAGTTAGGGATTAATTTCTTTTAAGATACTCTTAATAGGATCTAATAATAATATGTAACCAACTGCTAAAACAAAAAACAAGAAAGTATAGATAACTATTATTAGCGCTTTTTTTGGTCCAGCCTTTTCTTTAGGCACTGATACCGGATCAATAACTGTGAAAATAGGCGTATTTTTATTTACCTCTATTTTAGCCTGCTCTAGTTGCTTGGCTAGTTCCGTATAAACGGAATTGGTTAAATTATAATGGGATTGAAGCCTATCAAGAGTGTTTTCTACAAAAGCGCTATTGATATTTAAATTTTGCTCCTTAAAAAAGGCTAAGGAATCCTGCGCCTTATTAAATTCCTCTTTTTTTAAATTGTATTGCGCTTCAATAAATAGGTAACTCTCTTTTGTTTTTTCAATTTGCAATTCAATAATTTTATCTTGAAGTATTTTAGTAGCAAATTGTGTTAATTGAGCACTCAATTCTGGCGAACTTTCTGTAACGCTTAAATCAATATTGCCATCCTTATCATTAATTGAAATATTAATGATGTCATCTAAATTTTTATAAATTTCAAAATCTTCATCGCTAAGTGTTTCAATAGTATTATTTAAAGGAGCAATCTGAACATCTGTACTTTTAAGTGATTTTATAATTAAAGATGGAAGTCCAATGGTGTATTTTTTTATAAAACTAAGTACACCAATAGGTTTATTTAAGTTATATTCTTTGTAGGTGAGTGATTCTCCATCAACAAAAACTTCTTTAGAAATCAAGCTTTTTTTGAAAGGATAACTTTTTAAAATCTCTGGATAAATGACAGGCGCTATAGAGCTATTCGAACCACTATTTAAATTAATACCAGCTAAAGAGGCTAGTCCGCCAAGAGATGAATTTAATTGTTTTCCATCAGACTGTTGCAAAATAAAAGTAACAGAGGAGGTGTAAGTTTTAGGCGTTAAAAGCCCTACAATAAGACCAATTAACCCACCAATTAGGGTGATTTTGAGAATTAGTTTTTTCTTTTTTAAAAGCGATTTTAATAACGCTATTAAATCTATTTCATCATTTATTTGATCAGCCATTTTAAAATCCTAATAAAGTTCTAATTAAAATACCTAATGTTGATATCCCACTAGTAATTCCTAATAATTCCTGGGTGGATAATTTTTTGTTTGTTTCAATTTTTGTAGGAACAACAACTGTACTTCCTGGTTTAATTTTTGGATATATATTAAAAAATAAGAATTTCTTTGTTCCTTTTATTTCTTTATTTGCATATACTACAAAAGAATTTTTTCTAGAGGCATTTTGAGAAAATCCCCCAGCTTTTTTTATTGCTAGCTTTATGCTCTCTTTTCTATTAAAACTATAGGAGGTTTCGCTTTGAACAGCACCTGCAATTGTAATAGAGTTGTCCTTTTCGCTAATAATTACCTGGTCATTTTCTTTTAAATAAATGTTTTCAGCTTTTAAAAAATCAACAGATAGAATTATGGTGTTGAAATTACTGATTTTAGAATTTTCTAAAGAATTAAGTTCAACATCTGTAAGATCTATTTGTCTTTTTATGTAAATACCCTCTTTATTAGCATTATCTAAAAAACCTCCAGCCAAATCGATTAATTTATTAAGAGTTAGTTTTCTAGTTAAAATAAAACTGCCGCTAGATTTAACAGGGCCTGATATTGAGATGCTTCGAGTGGATGAGTAATATTTGTTTCTAAATATGATTTGGTCAGATGGCATTAATTTAAAAGATAAATCATTTGATAAAGAAAGTTCGAATAGCTGAGTATCTTCATTAGTTAAATTATCTGATTTTCGATAAACACTAATCATATCAGAATTATCTAAAGCTAATTCAGCATACAAGTTAACAGCGTCTTCAATTGTTATTCCCTCATAATAAGAATACTCTCCGTTAGCTAAAGAACCGCTTCCCAAAATTGTGATTGTTTTTTCAGGCTCTAGGTCTGTTATGGATAGAATATTTATTCTATCTCCCTCTTGAAGTGAAACCGTTTGAGTGCCATTTAAAATATTTTGAAGAGATAATTTATTTATAAGCTCCTCTTTTCCATTTTGCCTTCTAAACAAATTTGCGTTAGTTAAAAGCGCATCTTTTCTTAAGCCATTTGCTTTTTCAATTAAATCATTGATTGATTTAACTTCAGAAAAATTAAAACTACCAGGGATGTTAACCGCTCCAGAAATTGTGATGCTATTTGTAAGATAGTCATCAAAAAACCCACTGCTTATTTTGTCCCCATCTTTTGGAGTGTAACTTCTAAAGTCATTAGATGTAACACTGGATTGTTTTAAATTTCCGTTGTCAAATGATACTAAAGAAATATTTTTCGAGTTGGCATTAGGTAAAAGTCCACCACTAAAATTAATTAAGTCTGATAATGTTTCTCCTTCTTTCATTTCAAAAACTCCGGTTTTCTTAAACCCGCTAGTTAATGCAACTTTCTTTTGCGAATAAGGAACTACGATAATATCCTGATCAGTTAGGGAAATAGTAGGTGTTTTACCTTCAATAAAAAAGTCATATAAGTCTAGAGTAGTGAGAACTTTATTATTTCTAATAATTTTAATATTTCTATAACTACCTAATTCATTTATACCACCTGCTGCATAAAGTGCATTAATTGGCGACACAAAACCATTTAAGGTATAATTGCCAGGAGCTTTTGCTTGTCCCACAATACTTACAAATATTGACCTAGCTTTATCTAAATTTAGATCTAAAGATATTTTCCCTTTTTGATTATCTGAGTAGGATAATCCGGCATAAATAGGAGAAAGTTTATTTGTAATGAAATTAGTTGCCTGTGCAATACTTTTACCGCTTAAATATAGTGGAGAGATATTTTCAATATAAACCACCCCTTCTTTATTAATAGTTTTCTCGTAAGTAGTATTTGAAGCTCCAAATAAAGATATTGTAATTTGATCTCCAGGACCTAATATATAGTCTTTAGGAGTTGCTATATTAATAGATGGGTTAGTAGTTAAATTAGCATTACTAAAAAAAGATGCGCCAAAAATGTTAGTTGAATTTAATTCGACAGTTGTGGTTTTTCCAAAATCAGTTTTTGAGACAACAACATCAGGCGTTTTATTTTGTGGAGCTTTACTAGAAAGAGAAGAAATTCTTTTTTGTATTTCAGCAATCTCATTTTCTGAAGCTCCTTTTGATCTTGCAATTTGGAGCATAGTTTCAATATCAAAACCTTGAGATTGATATTTGCTGATGTTATTCAACAACTCAACATCACTCATTTTTCTAAAATCACTAATTGAAATTTCTTGAGAAAATAAATTCAAACTCAAAAATAAAAATAATGGTAGGCAAATTTTCTTAATCATTTGGGATGATTTTTTTACAAAAATACACATTATGGATGAACTAAAAATTATATTATATTTAAAATATCTGTTATTTGAGCGTTAATAAGTAATTTTACAAAAAAAATACACTTTGAAAGGATTATTACTCGTAAACTTAGGTTCTCCAGATTCCCCTACCAAAAAAGATGTCAAGCCTTATTTGGCAGAATTCTTAATGGATTCTAGGGTCATAGATGTTCCCAAAGCGCTTAGAACGCTTTTGGTCAAAGGGATTATACTGCAAACCAGGCCCAAAAAGTCTGCCAAAGCCTACGCCAAGATCTGGTGGGAAGAGGGGTCCCCTTTGGTGGTGATCTCTGAGCGTTTTACCGCTAAATTGGCGGCTCAATTAGACATGCCAGTAGCTTTAGGCATGCGTTATGGTTCCATGAGCATTAAAAATGCCTTGGCAGAACTAGACGCTAAGGGGGTAGATGAGGTGCTTTTGGTGCCCCTATACCCACAGTACGCCATGAGCTCTTTTGAGACCGTGGTAGTGAAGGTGTTAGAAGACCAAAGGAAGTTTTTTCCAAGTATGAAGGTACAGACCTTACAAGCTTTTTACAGACAATCAGAGTATATTAAAGTCCTCGGGAACCATATTAAAAAACAATTGGAAGGTTTTGACTACGACCAGATCTTATTTTCTTACCATGGAATTCCCGAACGTCATATTAGAAAATCAGACCCTACCAAGTTCCACTGTGCTATAGACGGCAACTGCTGTAGTATTAATTCGGTGGCCCACCATACCTGTTACAGGCACCAGTGCTATGAGACCACCAAATTGGTCCGTGAATATCTGGGCTTGCCAGAAGAGCAGGTGGCCCTGTCTTTCCAATCTAGGTTGGCTGGAGACCCATGGTTAAAACCTTATACAGACTATGAATTTGAGCGTTTTGCCAAAGAAGGCAAGACCAAATTGGCGGTCATTACCCCTGCATTTGTTTCCGATTGTTTGGAGACTTTGGAAGAAATTGCCATGGAGGGCGAAGAAGAATTTATGGAAGCAGGTGGTGAAAGCTTTAAGCACATCTCTTGCCTGAATGACTCAGATGCCTGGGTTGCGCTCATGAAAGATTGGGTGACGCAGTGGGAAACCACCAGCGAATTGCCCTATGTCTAAAATTTCTGCGGCCGCTTTAGGCACACAGCCCATAGGCCCGCTGCTGGTAAAGCAAGCGGTGCCGGCTTCTATTGGGATTCTGGTCATGTCACTCAATGTACTGGTGGACTCTATTTTTGTAGGGAACTGGATTGGGGCTTTGGGCATCGCGGCCATTAATGTGGTCCTGCCGGTGTCTTTCTTTATTGCCGCACTTGGCATGGCCATTGGCATTGGAGGTTCCAGTATTATTTCTCGCGCCTTGGGGGCGGGGGAACATGAAAAAGCCACCACTACTTTTGGGAATCAGATAGCCCTTACGGTGCTCATTACCGTATCTATGGCCGCTTTGGGACTGTATTTTATGGAGGGCATTATACCTGCCTTTGGGGGCCAGGGGCAAATTTACCCGCTGGCAAAAACCTATTACACCATTGTTTTATACGGGGTGCCTTTCTTGGGCCTTTGTATGATGGGTAATACCGTCATTAGGGCAGAGGGGAAACCCAAATTTGCCATGGTAGCCATGATCATTCCCTCTGTGGGAAACCTACTCATGGATTATGTTTTTATTTATGTCTTTGACTGGGGCATGGCCGGAGCGGCCTGGGCCACTACCGGAGGTTATTTGCTCTGTTTTGCCTATGTAGCCTATTTCTTTTTGTCTAAAAACGCTTCGTTAAAACCACGTTTTAAGCATTTTGTCTTTAAAAAACCCATTGTCTCAGAAATTGGGGCCTTGGGCTTTGTGACCCTGGCCAGACAGGCCGCTACCTCCATCACTTACCTGATCATGAACAGCCTGCTGTTTTCTATGGGTGGAGAAGCCCTGGTGGCCGTGTATGCCATTGTGGGGCGCATGCTCATGTTTGCCTTATTTCCTGTTTTTGGGGTTACCCAGGGGTTTTTACCCATTGCCGGTTTTAATTACGGGGCCGGAAATATGCAGCGGGTTCGTGAGAGTATCAATACCGCTATCTTGTACGCGTCGGCGCTAGCCACTTTAGTATTTATAGGACTGATGGTATTTCCAGAGGCCATTACGGCCTTGTTCCTCTCTTCTAAAAATGCAGATCCAGAGACCATGGCTTTGAATGCCTATGTCTTAGAAAATACGCCTGCTGCCATGCGCTGGGTATTTGCCGCCACCCCTATTATTGCGCTTCAACTCATTGGTGCTGCTTATTTTCAGGCGGCTGGCAAAGCCATTCCAGCCCTTTTACTCACTTTGAGCCGTCAGGCACTGCTGTTTATTCCCCTGGTATTTTTATTGCCTATGTGGTTGGGCACCATTGGGGTATGGCTGGCCTTTCCCATTTCTGACCTATTGGCCACCCTCATAACGGGCTATTTTTTAAGGCGGGAAATTAAACGGTTTTTTTCGTAAATTAGGTTTTTTAATAAACCGACGAATCCATGAAAAACTATTTCCTACTCAGTCTAGGGCTTTTGGCCTTGGTCCTGAGTCCCCAAGACACCCAAGCACAAAGAAGAAATAAAGCCGCAGCCCCTGCCATTGCGCCGGAGCTGGTCAAAGGCATTGAATACAGAGAACTGGGCCCTTTTAGGGGCGGACGTTCTGCTGCCGTAACAGGGGTACCAGGCCAACCCAATCTATTTTATATGGGCGCTACCGGTGGTGGGGTTTGGAAAACAGACAACGCAGGAACCACTTGGAAAAATATATCAGACGGTTTTTTTGGCGGGAGTATTGGCGCAGTTGCTGTAGCCCCCTCAGATCCTAACGTCATTTATGTGGGCGGGGGAGAAGTGACCCTTAGGGGGAATGTCTCTTCTGGTAACGGCATGTACAAGAGTATAGACGCCGGAAAGACTTGGAATTTCATTGGCCTCCCAGAGAGTAGGCATATTCCTAGGGTGCGTATTCACCCCACCAATCCAGATGTGGTTTATGCAGCCGTATTGGGTAATATATACAAGCCCACCCAGGAGCGTGGGGTGTACAAGAGTACAGACGGCGGGAAGAGCTGGAGACGTACCTTGTTTGCCAATGCCAACGCTGGGGCGGTAGATTTAATCATAGATCCTAACAATTCTAGGGTGTTGTATGCCACTACTTGGCGGGTGAACAGAACCCCTTATTCCCTGAATTCAGGAGGAGAAGGTTCCAAGGTGTGGAAAAGTACAGACGCAGGAGAAAGCTGGACCGAGCTCTCTGCCAACAAAGGCTTTGCCAAAGGCACGCTTGGGATTATGGGTATTACCGCTTCTCCAGTAAAGGCAGACCGCATTTGGGCCATGGTAGAAAACAAAGACCAGGGTGGTTTGTACCGTTCAGAAGACGGTGGGGCTACTTGGAGCAAAATTAACGACGAACGCAAATTGCGCCAGCGTGCCTGGTACTACACCAGATTATACGCAGACACCCAGGATGCAGACGGGCTCTATGTGCTCAATGTGCGTTACCACAAGAGTACAGACGGCGGAAAGTCTTTTGAAACGGCCAATGCGCCCCATGGAGACCACCACGATTTATGGATCGCTCCAGAAGACAACCAAAGAATGATCATGGCAGACGACGGTGGTGCTCAGGTGTCCCTAGATGGTGGCGCCAGCTGGAGCACCTACCACAACCAGCCAACGGCCCAGTATTACAGGGTTACTACAGACAACAGCTTTCCCTACAGAATTTATGTGGCCCAGCAAGACAACTCTACCCAGCGGGTAAAACACCGCTCAGACGGGGGGAGTATTTCTGAATCTGATTGGGAAGAAACAGCCGGAGGAGAGTCTGCGCATATTGCCGTAGACCCAAAAAACAACGACATTGTGTACGGTGGTAGTTACGGTGGTTTCTTAACCCGCGTGAACCACAAAACAGGAACGACCAGAGGAATAAATGTGTGGCCAGACAACCCAATGGGTTATGGGGCAGAGGGTATGAAATACCGTTTCCAATGGAACTTCCCCATTATTTTCTCCAAGCACAACCCAGACAAATTATACACCTTTTCTCAGCATGTACACGCCACCACCAACGAGGGGCAAAGCTGGGAGATCTTAAGCCCAGACCTCACTAGAAACGACCCTACTAAATTGGTGTCTTCTGGAGGGCCTATCACTCAGGACAATACTGGAGTAGAGTATTACGCCACTATTTTTGCTGCAGCAGAAAGCCCTTTAAAAGAAGGCGAATTGTGGGTGGGCTCAGACGACGGCCTCGTGCACCTCACCAAAGACGGTGGTGCCAATTGGACCAATATTACCCCAAAGCAAATGCCCACATGGACTATGGTGAACTCGGTAGAACCCTCTGCTTTTGATCCAGCGGTCTGTTACATAGCTGCTACTTCTTATAAGTCAGGAGACTTTACGCCTTATTTATACAAGACTTCAGACTACGGAAAAACTTGGACCACCATTAGCAGCGGTATAGCCAAAGAGCACTTTACTAGGGTGCTCAGAGAAGACCCTGCGCAAAAAGGCCTCTTGTATGCCGGTACAGAAAACGGCATGTATGTGTCTTACAATGACGGTGCCGCTTGGCAGTCTTTTCAAAACAACCTGCCTTTAGTGCCCATCACAGATTTGGCCGTTAAGGACAACGCCCTTATTGTGGCCACCCAGGGAAGGTCTCTTTGGATGATAGATGACCTTACGGTGCTGCATCAGCTTTTGGCTGCCGGAAATTCCAGCGCCAAAACCGCCCGTTTGTTTGATCCAAAAGACGCTTATAGGACCAAAGGTCGTGGCGGAAGGGCTTCCCTCACAGCGGGAACCAACCTGCCCAACGGAGTCATTACCCACTTTTACCTTCCAGAAGGAATGGAGCAAGACTCGGTGGTATTAAATTACCACAATGCTGCTGGAGACCTACTGGCCAGCTTTAGCAACAAAGCCAAAGAGCGCAAAGACAAACTCACCCTCACTGCAGGGGCCAACAGTTTTGTATGGGACACCAGAGGAACTGGTTCCGAGCTGCTCCCTGGAATGATTATGTGGTGGGCCAACCTAGATGGACCAAAAGCCGTTCCTGGGGCGTATAAGGTCTCTATGAGCGTGGGAGACCAGACCATAGCCACCCATGACTTTAACCTTATGGCAGACCCGCGTGCAGAAGCCTCTGTGGCAGACATGCAGGCCCAATACGACTTTATTACTGCGGTAAACACGACCATTAACGAGGCCCACAACGCCATAAAAAATATCCGCGATGTGAACGCCAAGCTGTCTGCCTTTATGAAAAAATACAAAGGAGACACTGCTGTAAGTGATCTACACACCATGGCCAAGGACATGAAGGAAAGCTTAGAAACGGTAGAGAAAGCCTTGTACCAGACCCAGAATAGGTCTGGACAAGATCCCTTGAACTTCCCCATACGCCTCACCAACAAATTGGGCCACTTGAATTCATTGGTGGGTCTAGATGACTTTGCCCCAACGGAGCAAGATGAGGCAGTAAGACAAGAGCTCACTGCAGCCATTTCTGTGCAATTGGCGGCCTTTAACCAAAGCATTTCCGAGCAATTAGAAGCCTTTAACGCGGCATTCACCGCCAAAGGACTGCCCTTTTTATCGGTAGCCGATGACAAAGAATAATTGATTATTTTTGTGTCTATGATCCTAGATACATTAGACACATACTTACTTATAAAAGCCCTGCACCTGATCTTCGTGATCACTTGGTTCGCAGGGCTTTTCTATATTCCCCGCCTCTTTGTCTACCATATAGAGGCCCTAGACAAACCAGCAGCAGCCCAGGCCTATATAGTGCCACAGCTACAGCTCATGACCCGCCGCCTGTGGAACATTATCACTTGGCCTTCCGCCATACTCGCCACCGGTTTTGCCCTATGGCTCCTCTACCTCCAACCCATTTTCCTCACCCAAGGGTGGATGCACCTAAAACTTTTCTTTGTAGTCCTCCTATGGCTATACCACTTCAAATGCCACCAAATGGTGCGCGAACTCCAGCGCGGCCAAGTACGCCCTCGCTACACCGCCACCTTCATGCGCATTTGGAATGAAGGCGCCACCATCTTACTATTCGCCATCATCTTTTTAGTGATCCTCCGCAACACCATAGGCTGGATCTTTGGCCTCGCAGGCCTGCTCGGCCTCGCCCTCCTCCTCATGCTCGGCATAAGGGCCTACAAAAAATACCGCAACAAAAAAGGAGAAGTCTAATCACTTCTCCTTTTTTGTAGCAGCAATTGCTTTAGGTCTAAACAAACACTATGCCCCCTTAAACTGTGCTTTTCTTTTTTCTAGAAAGGCAGAGGTACCCTCTATAAAGTCTGGGGTGCCAAAGCATGCGCCAAAGTGCTGAATTTCTGTTTCATAACCATTTTTATCAGGATCTAGTCCTGCGTTTACGGCTGCAATGGCGGCACGTATGGCGGTGGGAGATTGCTGGGCTATTTTGGTGGCTAGAGATTCAGCGGTTTCCATGAGCTGGTCAAGAGGTACTACCTTATTGACCAAACCGTAGTCTTGGGCTTTGGTGGCAGGGATCATTTGAGCAGAGAAAATAAGTTCGTTTGCACGGCCTTTGCCAATAAGCTGGGGGAGTCTTTGGGTCCCACCATAGCCTGGGATAAGACCCAGTGAAACTTCTGGAAGACCCATTTGGGCATTTTCAGAGGCTATTCTGATGTGGCATGCCATGGCCAATTCTAGACCGCCTCCTAGTGCGTAACCGTTTACTGCGGCTATGACAGGTTTTGGGCCTTGCTCAATGAAATGAAACAATTGGTCCTGCCCCTCTCGGGCAAGTGCGGCACCCTGGCTGGGGGTGAATTGGGAAAAGGCTGCAATATCGGCGCCAGCCACAAAGGCCTTTTCTCCTGTTCCCGTGAGAATGATTGCGCGAATGTTGTGGTCTTCAAAAAGGTTTTTAAAAGCAATAGATAGTTGGTCAATCACTTCTTTGTTTAGGGCGTTTAATTTGGCGGGTCTGTCTATGGCTATAATACCAATAGCGCCTTTTTTTTCAATGATGAGGTGATTTTCCATAGTATTATCTTTCAGAGGTGGTTTTCCAGAGTCTTATTTTTCAGGGGTGGTTTTAGGTAAAAAAACCTTGAATTTACTGCCTTTTCCCACTTCGCTTTCCAGGCTAATGCGGCCGCCGTAACTTTCTACAATACTCTTTACCATACCTAAGCCAAGGCCCATTCCGGATCCTTTGGTGGTGAATTTGGGTTCAAATATTTTTTCTTGGATTTCTGGGGCTATACCTATTCCGTTGTCGGATACTTCTAGGCTTACTACAGTAGTTGTCTCTGATACTTTGACCACAATGGCAGGTGTGCGGTCTTCTGGAACAGATTGAATGGCGTTTTTTAATAGGTTGGTCACTACCCGAATGAGTTGGGTGCGGTCCAGTTTTACCTTGATGGGTTTTGTGGGAGCTGCGTAGGCAATATAGGATTCGTTAAATAGGGATATGGCCAGACCCACGACTTTTTCAAATTCAAGGGATTCTTTTTGTTGGGCGGGCAATTGGGCAAAAGTTGCAAAGGCAGTGGCTATATTGCTCAGGGTGTCTATCTGTTCTAAAAGTGCGGCAGAGTGTGCTTGGAGTTTCTCCTTGGCCTCTGGGTCTGCAGCTTTAAATTGCTGTTCAAAAAGCTGCACATTGAGGCGCATGGGCGTAAGGGGATTTTTAATTTCATGGGCCACTTGTTTGGCCATTTCCTGCCAGGCTTGCTCGCGTTCGGATTTGGCTAGGGCTACGGCAGACTGTTCCAATTGGTCTATCATCCCGTTATAGGATTCTATGATTTTACCAATCTCTTCGGACGATTGCGGGACTTCTATCTTAATATTTTGTTTCTCTAAACCAGTTTGGGACAGCTTGTCCGAGATGGTTTTTAAGGAGCGTGTAATATAGGTAGAGATCAGATAGGCCAGAATAATGGCCACCGCCAACATGAGTAAATACACTCCGGAGAGTCTAAAAAGAAATTCTTCCAGCTCTTTTTGGTTAAAGGAGTTGTCTTCGTAATAAGGCAGGTATAAAATGGTCAGTGGTTTTTGGTCCAGGTCATACACATAGGAATAAGCGGCCAAAAAAGTCACATTCCCCTCGCTTTTGGTCACCACCCATCGCTTGTTTTGCTGGAGTTTTTTTAAAATATCTGTGGACAGGCTTGCAGCGGCCTCCACTGGTCCTGCGTTAGGATTGGCGGTTTGAATAAACGCGCCGTCTAAATCGTAAAGACTAAAATTAACGTTTTGAACGTCCGATATGGCAAAGAGCGATTCGCTAAAAATAGGCGACACATTGGCTTTGTTCTGTACCAAAGGACTTTC
>Ga0209251_1002511_pt1 | contig 12804 bp, 21 predicted proteins | sample SaaInlV_100m_DNA_6_FD_184665 | JGI IMG/M metagenome (GOLD analysis project Ga0209251, IMG submission 184665) | Marine microbial communities from expanding oxygen minimum zones in the Saanich Inlet - Saanich Inlet SI073_LV_10m_DNA (SPAdes) (version 2) | ecosystem: Environmental > Aquatic > Marine...
TCCAGATGTAGATACAACAATTGTTGCTTCAGCATCACTTCCTGTTCCACCAGACAACGCAATGCCAGGATAAGTATTTGGTGTATAGTCTTCACCACCATTTAATATGGCAACTCTGCCAATTCCATTGTCAGTGAGAACCCTGTCTGCACCTGGAGTTTCAAGGATTGCTTCTTGATAAATTCTTTTTCTTACATAGTATAATGTATTTGTCGTGGAATCATTTGGATTAATATCAATATTAATTTTTTCGTTAACTCCAACTCCATGTGCATCAGCAGTTTTTAAAAGAGCTACGTTATCAGTAATTCTAAAAATAGGTAAATCTTTACTCAATGGTGTTAAAGAAAATATTTTAGCACCAGTGGTATTAATAAGATCAGAACTACTCAAGAACAAATCATCAGATATTGTAAATACACCTGTCAATACTTTTACTTTTACAGTATTTTGTGCTGTTGTTCCCTCTAAAACCTGCCCAGTGGCAACAGGAGCATTCACACCATCTGATAGTGATAAAATAGCACCTTTAGTATAGGAAGAATCTTTATCAAGTAATATTGATAAAACTAAAGTAGTTGAAGAGAATACTTGCGAAGAATCAAAATCACCAGTGACACTTCTTACTGCTAGTTTATTGGCAGTAAATACATTACCGACAATTTCTCCAGTTGAACCTGTTCCTTGTTGAATAATAGTATCGCCATCAAATAAGTATGCATCTCTTACCAATTCAATAAACAAACATTTGTTTTCTTGAGATTCAATAGCATCAACCTGTCTTCCCTTAACAGATGCAACTTCTCCTGCAGATCCTAATCCATCAGTTTGTGAGTCATTAATAATAAGTTTTGAACCAACTGAATAAATTGGTGTACTATCACCAATAGTTGCTGAAGAAACACTTCCTCTAACTACATCATCAATTTTAGCAATGACCAGATCACCATTTTTATCAACATCAGCAGTTCTCAGACGATTTGCTCTGATAGGAAGATCGTCTTGTGAAATAGGTGAATTATAATTAGAATCTAATGGGAGTGAGTAATAGTTTTCTCCAAGGATATATGGAAACTCAGGAACATTTGTAGCACTGACGGTGATAAAATATGCATATGTTCCTTGTGGAAATTCTGGAGTGATACAAAATCTACCATTATTTTGATCTAGAGAACCAGATCTGTCAACATATGTGTAGTCATTAATAAATGTTCCTAAAGGATAAGTGATTACATTTGGACCATTAGTTCTAGAAATATTCTTAGAATAACTAGATGTCATTCTAACAATAGAACTGGATGGATCTACAGAATCTGAAAAACCAAAAGGTCCATAAATTGGATTGCCGTCATAAGCAAATCCAAGAATTGGTGAGTGAGTAGATCCAGTATCGTTAGATCTTAATGTAGATGGTGATGCATAATAAGCATAACCTGTTCCACGTGATGGAAGGAAGTTAGTAAAGAAATTTCCATTTTCTGAGTCTAAAACAGAAGAAAAACGATTATACCTATCTTTTCTCCATTCTTTAATATCAATAGAAGCAGTTGCACCAGAACCAACTGCAATAATATCTACAACTACATTTCCTTGAGTGTAAAAATTACCACCATTAATTTTTCTAAATCCAGTAATTTCACCTGAAGTTGCGACTTCTGCAATGTAGTCAGCAAAACGACCTTTACCAGCAGTATCAGTAATCCTTACTTCTGGAGGTGAAGAATAAAACTCACCTTCACTATCAATTACAATACTAGTAATTTCGCCATTGGTTACAATTGCAGATGCAGATCCATTTCTACCAGAAATAATTTCAATGGTAGGAGTTGATGCATAGTTTCCAGCAGTATCAACAATTGCAGATTCAACAACTTGACCAGCAAGTACTGTTCTTGCAAGATTTGCTTCACCATTAATTAAAATAAATGGTTCCTTTTGATATCCTCTTCCTCTAGCAGTAATATTAATTTTTTGAATTGCTCCGCTAAGAACAATATCTTCATCTTTGTAACTTAAAAATGGAATGCCATTGATAGCAACACCAACATCTCTATACTTAGTCTCATAGATCTCAGTTGTTGAAATTGGATTCTTTCTGATAATCTTAAGTAATTTCTGATCTTGAACGTCAGATGGAATAGTTGCAGATGCAGAAATAATATCGTGAGATGGGAATCCCGATGAAGTGATATAATATCCTTCTCCATCTTCAAAAATTGCAGAAACGTCGGAATTTAAATTTTCAATTGATGTTGATACTCCAGCATGGTTTGATGACACTGGAATAGATGACGATGTAATCCATCTAAGATTATTCTGTGAGTCAAAGATTTTGACATCATTGGTCAAAAATCCTGGTTCTGAAATTTCTAATTTATCTCCTGGGTTAGAATATGGATGCTGAGAGGCAATTTCTGTGGCATACAAGACGCCATAGACTAACATGTTTACACCAGCGCCAGAAACGTTGGCACCGTAGGTTACAGGCGATCCTACTGTATATGTGCCAGTTCCTGATCTGGACTTAATAATAAACTGATTAACATTTTTGTCTTCAAATTTAAATGTTTCAAATCCAATCTGAAACTCTCCAGTTTTTTTCCAACCCATTGTTGAAAAAACATTAACTCTATCGCCAGGAACAACAGAGGCATCAACTAGTTCTGTTAACTTACTTCTAGCAGCAATAGAAAACTTTCCATTTACTGATTGTTCTGCTAAAATCAATTCATAGAGATCTTCGCCGTCAAACTTTCCAGCATACTTAATATTGTCAACTACAGCAGATGCATAGTTATCAGCCACATCCTGAACAATTGTTCTTCCAATCAAGTCTTCTACAGTACCAGAAAGAATCTTTACTTTCAATGCGTAAACATTAATCCAGGTTGAATCCGAAGATTTTAGAGTAAATTCTCTTGGATATCCAATTTCTGGTTCTGGATCATTATCTATTAAACATTTAAACAAAAATTTAATAGAATTATCTGTACCTTTGGACTGGTAGAACGATCCGATATTTTTAATTAATGTCCTTTTATCAATATCTTTTTTTAGATATTCCTCTGGAAAATCACTAAGGTATTGTTTCTCAAAATTTTTGACAAATGAATATAAAAATAAATTACTGATGTTATGTACTGTAGATCCAGAAACATGATCTGCAGATTGTGTAGTAATGAAATTACTTTCTTGATATAAATTTCCAAGTGTAGTGTTACCGCTTACACCACGACTTACTTCTAAAAATTGTGTGTCGGTTCTTTGCTTATAAAAACAGATCTCATCATCAATTTTAATATAACCGCCATTCTTCGGAAATGATGTTGCATCACTTACGGTAATAGTATCATTGCTTTTCTGAATAAATCCAGTTAGCGTTGTTGACTGCTTAAGAATATTTTTTTCGTAAAAATCAATATCACGATATTTTTGAATATTGGAAATGATATCCAAGGGTTGACCTTGAAGTTCTAATTGCTCGTAATATTTTTGTATGAACTTACCGAACAGTTCATACTCCTCATTAATGAAGTCTGGTAGTTGAGACTCAACTAGAAATGAGATTTTATTAGCAGTTTTAAGCATCTACTACTACTCTTTGTATGCTACAAATTTACTCTTTGATATATCTACATCTAGATATACCTCACGCTTAACTGCAATATCTTTATTAGCGGGTTTGACTCTCAATTCAACACGGTTGTCTGAGAATGTACCTTTTAAGATAGTGAAGTCATACAATTTAATTTCACCGTTGACATAATCAACATCACCAATAGAATCATTCAAGAGAATTTTTTCTCCAGTTGTTGAATCTAGTCTATATAGGACGATTTTGCCTGATCTGTCCTCAAGATACGTAGTGTAATTTGGATACTCAAATACAGTCATCCCAGTGGAAGATACCACAGGACTGTCGCAATCTAATAGGAATGGGTTCTGATAACAAACCTCATAAAAACTAGATGAATTAATTTGTGCGTAAAAATCTTTTCTTAAAGTAATATTTGTGTCATTTGAATTGATTGCTCTGTCTGCTCCATCAATTACACCAACAAACTTACTGTAACGAAATTTGCCATTAAATTTTTCAGTAAGTGATGTTTTAAGGTATTCTGTAATCCCTGAAGATACTTTGTCTGCCATCTGAGTAGGCAGTAGAATACTCTTTGTTCCATCGTAAAAAATATCACTACTAATTTCTACGTACAGAATTGATGGATCAATTAGTTCTGGTTGAATAGAAGCAACTGTATATTTCTTTAATGATTTCTTCAATTCATTTTTTGTGAATGAAGAAAGACTTGCTGCTTCTGTTGGTTTTACTGCAATAAAGACTTTTCCATATGCAGGTGGTTCTTGATCCTCGCCACCAAAAACAATAATATCACTCACTGCAGGATACAAATTTCTTACAATTGCAGAGTAGTCGTTTGATGTTACTGCTCTATTCTGTGATCCGTAAAACTTGGGTGCATTAAATTTAATTTTCTCAATATTTTCAATACTTGCACCACCAGATGCTTTTTCAACAGTTGAAATACTGGTAGTGAAAGGAACATTGATAGTATTGCCACTACCGTCAGTTATTTCGCCATTAAAATTAAAAGTTCTAGCACCATTAGTTGAATCTCCATTCGTCACAATATATGACATTTCAACAACTTGACCACTATCTAACTTTTTACCAATGAATCCATCACCAAAGAAAATTTCATATGATTCATCTTCAATTTCATTGACAAAATAAACATTATCATCAGATCCAATATCTAAGATATTAGTTGCTGCAGAAAATTCTTCATTGGCATTTGAATTAGCAGACTGATAGACTCTAATAACCAGAGTGTTTAAATCAGCAGATGGATTATTAATTCTAAATCTTTGATTGGTGATATTACCGTCAACTGCAGTTGATGTCTTAATATATGAACCTTCGTAAATCTCTAAGTCTTCATATGTCGCAACACCATTAGATACTTCTGCTCTTCTGTCATTTTTAAGAACAAAACGATACAATGATCCGTCATAGTTTGTTACAAAACCAGACCCTGCTTTAAAAATTGCTGCAGAAGGTGCAGATCCCGTAAAAGTAAAAGAAACATCAACTAATGCTCTCGGTGATGTTATTGACTTGGGGGTGTATCCGAGTTGCTTTGCTAACGATACTACATTATCTCTTAAAGTAGCAGAGTCCAAAAACAACTCATTTACTACCATGTTCGTATTGAACGCAGTATAATAAGTGTTATATGCTAGAACATCTAAAAGTTGTGTTAATGCCGATGCTTCAAAATCATAGTCAACAAAATCTGACTGGGATTGCATGTAATCCCTTAAAGCCGCTTTGATGTCAGCAAAATCTAGATTGTTTAACTGAGTATATGGCATTACCTTGTTCTAACTAAGAAGAATTCTACAGCAACTGGTGGGAGATCTGTTCCTCGGATATCAAATGTTAATTCAACATCAAATCCATTATCATCAAAATTTGGTGTGGTACTTAATGATAAAATTGCTACTCTGGGTTCAAATGCATTAATAGTATTCTTAATATTAAGTGTCACTTGACCAGCAGTAGCATAATCTAATGGTTCAAACAGATATTCTCTAATGCCCGATCCATAATCTGGATTGAACAACTTTTCCCCTTTGTTGGTTAATAATAAATTGACAATTGCTTGTTTAATAGCAGCAGTATCTTTACTGACAACTACGTCATCAGTAACAGGATGCTTTTTGAAAGCAATACTTAAATCTCTAAATGAGATTGCATTTACTGCCATTAAACTTACACAGGAGTCACTAGTTATTTAGTATCTTCTGTCCAACGTTCTACAAAATCATCCATTTGATCTTTGCGACGTTTAATCTCAGCAGATTTCTTTAAATGACGCTCACTATCAACCTCAGTGATAAGAGTCATACCGCTTTCAATAAAAACATTACCTTTGTCAACAGAACCATCAAGGTGTTGGGGATGTGTCATCATTTTAAATTTCCTTTTACTTGTTATCTAGGTTTTTGATTTCATACATGTAATGATCTGATGTTTCTAGTTTACGTTTGTTTTCCACAGAGTAAACTGTCAGATCAATCTCATATCCTGGGTTATTTTCAATTCTATTGAATACCCATGCATCATCATACCATATGATACGATTATTTGGATATGCATAGTAATTGCCTGTTTCTACTTTAAACAGGTGAGCACATTTATGCTCAGGTGTCTCAGAAAAGTTTAAATCTGGGACACCTTTGTTCTCCCATGACCAGTCAAGTGTGAACATATACTCACCCAAGACTTTATTGTTATCTGGACGAATTAATTCTGCCTGAAGACCAGCAAGACGATGGCGTCTCTGCACGTCCACATACGGCGAGAAACAGTCCCAGTACATTATGTCCTCTAGAGGTTCTATCTTAGCGTCAGGACGCCAACAGAAGGCATGTAGAGGTCTTCTTGTCCAGTTAACACCATTCTCTAAAAATGCTTCAAATAATGGCACTCGTTTCTCAATGCTAGCAACACTATGTACATCGCATCTTGATACTTCCCCATGACCTTTGTTATGATTGTAAAGAAATTCATTACGCATATAACAAGACCAGTCAGGAAGACTGTGATTTAAGTATGCCAATCTCTTTCTCCTGGAATCTCTATAAGTGAAAAAATACCTACCCCGCTACAAACTTTACTTGGAGCAAGATAGGTATAAAGAATTAAAGAATACATGCGGAGTACTCGGCGTCCCGCTCCTATAGATTAATTGCCTTGTCCACGATAACGCTTCTTCGCAACGTTACGTGATGTCGCAGAAAGCTTCGTATGCTTCCCTCTCCCTTGACGTGATCTCTTTGGTTTTGAAACAATTGTCTCAGCACCTGATCGTCCAACTCTGCTCTTTGCCATGGTTTCTTAGTTATTCTGGTGTAGGTAATGGATTTGTACCAATCCTTATTGTAGGATAAAGTGTCGGAGAAGTCAACCCAATAACTGTGCGAGGGTTTGGAATGGCGGGTGTACCTGCCATACCATCTCCTGTAACAGGTACTAAATTGCCTTCCATAAACACGCTAGTATTTTGTACTGGTACAATGGAAGGTCTTACAAGTGTCGGTGTGCCGACTGGAGGGTTACTATAAGGCACTGGAAGGTGTGTTCCTATAGATGCTACCTGATCTATGATAATCATCGGTACAGGAGCATCTGTACCTGGTATAGTAGACTTAATAGTTACTAATGCTTTTGGTATACCTCCAATTATCATCGGTGGATATATTGCACCATCTGGGTTAACTGACCCTGTGTCAAGCATCCCAATATTTGCAATCTCACCCGTGATCGGCAATGCCATCTCTTAACTCCTCTATTGCATTATGTAGATCGTCAAGTGTCTCCGCTATACTCTTGTAATTCTGGCATCGGGGAGGCTTGTACATCAATTGGGGGCGTTCTAATTGTAATACCTTCTTCTCCACCGTCGTCAACCTCTCGGACAGCGACTGGAGTAACTTCCCTAACTGTTGTGTTGCTAATTGGTTGTCTTGAGTCATTATCTAATCCTGCAAATCTTTTTGCTGCTGCTCCCTCAAACTGATCACAAAAGGAATCAAAGTTTGCAAGGATCTCTTCATACATATCGGGATCGTATTTTGTGCTCATACTCCAGTACTCCCTGGTCCATGGGGTAAATTAGGTATAGGTGATTCTGTTTGTGGGAATCGCGTTGCTGTCTCAAGTTCAATGACTTTTGCTTCAAGACTAATGAGACGCTCTGCGAGTTCCTCAATAACTGATGCCATTCTATCTAATTGCCTTTCATGAATCGCTACCATGAACTTCGGATCATCTTTGAGTTCATTCATAGCTCTTACCGAATCTTCAAATTCGGGAACACCTAATACAGTGTCTTCAGTAATAACGAGGTTTTCAGTCATTTTTTTGCTGGGAAAATTTTTTGGAATTTAAGGTTTTAAAAAAACCATTTTCAAAATTATTTAGTGGTCGCTGGGATACTTTTGTAGGTTAGGGACTTAAGCGTTTTTGCTAGGCACCCCCTTAATAAAAGGGCGGGGGGCGCTTAACAGTCCCCCTGCCCCTGTCCCTCAGGCGAGGGCATACTTGTTAACCCATGCGCCTGCGCTCTGCTTCAGATTCAGAATGAGGCGTAGCATGTCGCGGCGTCTGACGCTGTGGTTGCTGTAGTGGGGTGACTGCCAGAAGACCATGCATTGACGGGTCATCGGGTAGAGTCTGATCTCTTGAGTTGCGCTGCTCTGAGGGGTGGCAACGATGATGACTGGGTTTGGCATGTGCTGTTGTTGTGTTCTGTTTAATTGTACCATGGATGATCAGATGCAGCAACCCTCAGGGGCGAACCCTGTGAGTTGACGGTATGCATAGGCAAAGCGAAGCGCCTTCTCTTCAACAGGGCGACCATAGCGACCTGTCATCTCACAGCGTGGGTTGCCGTCGCAGTCGTAGTGGAATCTCACTGCTGCGTTGCGCTCAGACTGTCCCATCCACCCATCGGTCCATACCTTGGGTTGGCGCATTTTCTGTCTGGCGTTGGCGATGACCTTCTCCAGCACAGGCAGAGGGAGAACGAACCACTCGCCGCCACCCTCCTGCTGTGTGTAGAATTTACGGTACTCAGCAGGCACAGCGTGATCCATGCCGTGCATTGTGCTGTATCCCTTCTCTTGCAATATGCTATGCAATGATGCCTCTGCCTTGCCTACGTTGCAGACTGTGAGCAGGGCATGGAAATAGGTGTCGCCGTCGTTGCTGGTCTGATGATTGCAGAGCACCTTGTATGCTTCTGCCTCGCCACCTGATGCAAGACCAACCTTGACTGCAACCCATTCGGTGTCGTTTGCTGTGATGACATTGCTCCGCGACATCATGAAATAGATGGCACCTTGCCCCTTGGGTTGCCTGCCTACCTGCTTGCCCTGCTTGGACTTGGTAGAGAAGGTGTAGTTTGCAGGTAGTTGGTTGGTCATGTCTGGTTTTGTTTCTTGTGTATATCCTACAGGGTCAGCGCCTAGTGGCGGTCTGAGATGTTCCAGTGTCCCCACTGTCCCATAGCAGGTCCCCATGATGGGAAATCTGACTCTGCCTCGCGACACTCACGAACTGCCTTGCGACGGTCTGCCTCTGCCTGGTGTTGGCGTTGGATGTCTTCCATGACCTTCTGCATGAGAGGGGATGGGTTCTCGCTGTGGAGAAAGAAACCTGATCGTTGCATTGCTTTGTTTTCCATGCTGTTAGTATAGACCCTAGAGGGGCGTTGCCTATGCCAGCAGTGCCAGCTCCTGCTCTGTCACACTGGAGATGTTCTCGTCTTCATAGACACGCACCCATGGGATGGGTTGACCAGAGGTCAAACGCCAGATCATCTGGTCTCCCTCTTGCTCCTGCTGTCTGATGGCGGCAATGCGATAAGCACCAGCGATGGTCGGTGTGTAGTCAGCACCGTACTCGTCAAAGGTGCCGAAGGAGGTTGGTTGAACTGCGAACATGTGTTTGTTTGTTTGTTGAACTTAGTATAGTGCCTAGAGGGTCATCGTCTACCGATGTTAGTCCAGTTCAACAATTGGCACCCAAGCGATCTGGTTGCTGTCTAGAGAGATCCACTCACCAAACTCCTCAAAGATCGCGATAGCGTTGGCGTAGTCTCCTGCCTCTGCTGCTGCGTTGATCAGTGCTTTGGCGTCTTCAACTAAACCGTCTAGCAGGTTGATGGTGCTTTGATCGGTGATCATGTTGTAAATTTGGTTGGTTGGTGATACGATGGGGGGTGACCCCTTACAGTTCAGCGAGCATGGCGTCCATCTCGTCGGTGTCTACATCGTCAGACAACCAGGAGATGCCGTCGCCTGTGATATACTCACCGAACTCATCAATGAATCGCTTTGCCCATTTTCTGTATCCGAGGTTCTTGTTTTCTTTGGCGTGGCGGTAGATGGTCTCGTCGTTGCCGATCCACAGCGCAACGTTCCATGTGTGGTAGTTTGCCCAACCGTTGTACGTGGTGTCTGTGTCTTCGTGCAGTGCCATGAGTTGCTTGTCTGTTTGAAGAGCGATGGTGCAGGGGTCTTTGATTTCCATGCTGTCAGTATGGCGCATTCTGATGCCAATTGCAAGTGATAGTGGACAGTTCAGCGATTGGAGCGAAGCGGCTGACCTGGGTATCATTTAGTGGGGAAGTTCTTCACAACGGCATCACATAACATCACGATTAGATCTTCCATGTCATCTTCATCAATTTTATCATCCATGTATTGTGATGTTATGATGCAATCAATATCTTCCATCAACTGCTCTCGTGCTGTTAACATCTCAAGTGTGTCGTTGTTAATCATTTTAATGTTCATTGAGTGTTACTCAGGACGAAGTTTGACTGTAATGATCTCAAAGTTTGGATGCAATTCTGTGCATCTTGCATATGCTTCGGCAGCAGTTTCTCTCATGTAAGAGAGCACATCATGCATCTCTTTTTTGTTGTCGTAACCGTAGCAGTTCCAGATGGGCATGATGTTAGATAGTGAGGGGTTAGTGAGTGTTACTTAGAGTCGCAATCTAGCATGATTTCCATAGCAAGGTCTACAAGGTCATCGTCTGCCTCAAAGGGGCAGATCTGCGAGTCTACGAAATCCATCACCATTTCAAAGTCTGCTGTGGGGTTGCTGGTACAGAAACCACGGATGCCAGCGGCAATGTGGTGCAATTCAAGAGCGGTCATTTTGTCGTTCATGATCACAGTCCGTTGATGTAATCAGCGACTGCCTCGTCGTATTCTGCCTTTGTGTCAAAGGTGCGACCATGGATCACACGGGGATAGGTGGCATCAACGCCAGCAGCAGCGACCATCTCGCAGTCTTGTCTGTCGTATCCCATCTCAACCAGGTTGTTGACGTAGGGGTTGTTGCTAGGTGTTTCGTTGTTCATGCTGTTAGTATGGCAGAGATGGGACACGAAATCAAGCGATGGTGGACGGTTTGAGAATTGGAGCGAAGCGGCTGACTAGTTTGTATTACTTAGTGAAACACAGCGGTAACACTAACTACCCTAGCGTTAGGGTTACGTGCTAGTGCAACTTGCCTTGCCTCTTGATAGTCACGGGCAACAACATGTTCTTTAAACACAGTGCCTGCAACGAATAGTGTTACTTCGTGTTTCATAAACATTCTCCGAGTTCGTTATCAATAGCGTCACCAATTGCAGTGTAGATGTGATCATACTCTTGCAGGTTGGATAACACTTCCCCACAAACTGCATCAGGTTGTCTTACCTCATCACCCTCATCATCATACTTGATAACATCTTCGCTGGTGAAGATCCACCACGCTACAGGTGCATTTTCGCCCTGTTCTTTGATCATACTATCAACACGATCTTTGAGCATGCTGAGTGTGTAGAACTGTGCAGACATTGTTGTTACTTAGTGGGTGATCAGTTGTTGATGTCAGTGAGGTCAATTCCTAGTTCTCCGTTCTCATCTTCAACGAGAACAGTTTCTATATCTGGCACGTCAAAGATTTCGCCTTGCATGTCTTGAATCTCGTCAAACATTGATCTGCTTTGTGTCAACAATCGTAGTATGGCAGAGGTGATGGTGAAAATCAAGTGTTGGTGTGACAGTTTAGGAACTGTACCCAATCGGTCCAGATATCTCACGATTGTGTGGTATAGTCAATGTCTACATCAAACATACAACTATCATCGTAGTTTGTATCACTATCTTCTACTAACTGATTGATCAGTTCTTGATACATTTCTTCTACAGTCATAGTAACACTTACTATACAGTACTAATAGTTATACTAGAGGTAACTCATTTCTTTAGTTTACGGTAACACTTTCTAGAAATTAACAGCAAAAACCATGGGAACAGTTCGTTGTTCGTGTGAGTTGGTATTAACATTAAATGTAAATTTTACAAAAAAGTGAAAAACCCAAGAATCTCAAAAGGCGAGAAACTTGGGTTTCGTCAATTATGCAAATTCTACGAATTCGTAACCGTTGGAGAAGTCGTGAGTTACCTTATTGTCCCTGATGTACCATGCAAAGTCTTTCTGAAACACACCGTCAGTGTATGCGTTGCAGAACTCGTTGATGATAGCGTTCAAACGTGATTTAGTTGTGTTTGACTGCCATCCACCATCAAAGATTCTGACGAACTCATCACCAACCTCAGCAATCTTGTTGCCATGGAGATACACAGTAGACACACCCTCATCATTAGTAACTGCAGTGTTAGCGTTAGTCCAGTTCTTGTTTGCCTTGATAGCAGCATTCATCAGTGACTCAATCTTACGCATGGTGTTGATAGTGAAGTTGACAGATGGACAGATGGACTGGACTCAGACAGTCATACTGGCAGCAATAGCAGCACCCTCTAGTTTGCCGCTCAGTTGGTTGAGCACAAGGTCAGTGCTGTTGTCGTCTTCTAGCATGGGGCAGTCAACAGCGCGGTCAAGTGCCTCAGTGAAGATGGCAAGTTGTTCAGCGGTGAAAGTGACGGTGATCATGGTGGTTGTTTGAACTGAAGTCAATATAGAACGGATGGGGTTGGATTGCAACCCCTAGTAGACGGTTCGTCAGGCGGCACGTAGTTCGCCTTTGACTACCACGTCAGATGGGACACGTGATACAGTGTAGCGACGGATCTGCTGTGAGAATGGACGCCATGCCTCTATGGTCTCGCTAACGATCCGATTGTGCTGACGATCCATGCCCTTAGCAGTGGTACACTTGCCACACTTGCGGAAATAGATGATGGGTTGCTGGGG
>Ga0209251_1002513_pt1 | contig 12802 bp, 13 predicted proteins | sample SaaInlV_100m_DNA_6_FD_184665 | JGI IMG/M metagenome (GOLD analysis project Ga0209251, IMG submission 184665) | Marine microbial communities from expanding oxygen minimum zones in the Saanich Inlet - Saanich Inlet SI073_LV_10m_DNA (SPAdes) (version 2) | ecosystem: Environmental > Aquatic > Marine...
CCCTCTTACTTCATAATCGTAATTTCCTGGGTGTGTACCCAATTTTGATTTTACTTTAGTCGCCGAAGTTGCAATGTCTTCATGCTCACCATTTTTGCGTTCCCTGGACCCTACTGAACTTAGATCAGAACTTTTTTTGTCGTTGTTATGTTGAGAACCGCCCGATCCAATACCCGTACTCAATAGTTTGATGCCAACTTCCGACAAGAGTTTTTCAATATCAGACAGCGCGGAATTAAGAACCACTGCAGTATTTGGGTTATCCGTGCTAATTTTAATATTAATGGTATCTCCACTCGTCGCCAACTGAATATTAATTTTCCCTAATGTTTTTGGTAAAACAACCAATTCCAATTCATTACAATTGCTAGAAATACAGCCTAAAAGGCTCCTACCTAGCGAGCTTTTCCAACTTGAATCATTTATTTTCAAAACCTGGCTTTGCCGATCTTGAGCACCATTACCAATCTCTGAAGGTGCAAGCCGATTATTGTTTTTCATAGAAGCAAAAAGGTTGATCTCAGCCGTATTGTCTTCCAAGAGGTTCAACTTTGATACATTTTTAGTATTTAAGGTCGTTAAGCTTTGAGGTGCTCCAATAGCAGGTTGGGCTGAGTTGCCTGAAACAGCTCCAAATGTGATCGGTTTTGAAGCCAACGGTAGCGCCATATATAAACTGGCAAACAAGTTTAATTTTGTTTCCAAATGATCGATTGTATCAGCAGCGTCTTGCTGGTCCTTGAATTTATTTAGAAACGCTTCTTTATCAAATTTTGGGTTAGACCCCTCAAAATTATCAAAATTATTTTTCAGATTACCTTTTGAAGACGGCCCAGAGCCACCCAGCATATCTAGAGAGCGATTTGCCACCATTTCTTGCATAAACGTAATCCTTTCTACAACAGAGAGCAAAAAGCATACCAATTAAAAATAATTCAGATTGAAAGGGATTTTTTTTTGTCTTTTATTTTTGTTATTTTATTTTCCAGCAGTATCAACCTGCTCTGAACACTATGTCTCTCTTCTTCAAGCCAGCCAATAGTACGATTGCACGTCTCAAGCTCAGTTAGTAAAAGCTGAATAGTAATACTCTGAGATCTCATCGTCCTAATATCGTGAATATTGTCAAAATCACGATAATGATCTGCTTGAGATTTCAGGCTTAATCCCAAATTTTTGGTAGTGGACAATCTATCACTTAAGCCTTTAAAAATGATAGCGATTTCAGACATCTCTTTTTTTGTTTTTAGCTCCAATACGTTAAGAATTTTTTGCTTTCGACGAGTCATTTTAATAATTCACTCAATTTCAACAAACTATCCTGTTTCAGTGAAGGTTCATTGTATTTTTGCTTCAAAAAAGCAACTATTTCCGGCCAAATCTTAATCGCAATATCTAACTCCTCATTCTGTCCTGCATTATAGCCGCCCAGGAGTATCAGGTCCCTGTTTTCTAAATAACAAGATATCAGCGCTCGTAATCTTTCAGCAAGTTCAATATGTTCAGCTGGCACTATGTCATTCATTACCCTGCTGACAGACATTGGTAGATCAATTGCGGGAAATATACCTTGTTGTGCATTTTGCCTCGAAAGCACTATATGACCGTCTAATATGGACCTCGAAGTATCAATAATTGGGTCAGAAATGAAATCATCACCATCAGCCAGTACTGTATAAATTGCCGTAATGCTTCCAGTCTCTCCATCACTGCATCCGGCGCGTTCAATTAATTTGGGAATTAGATTTAACACTGATGGAGTGTATCCTTTATCAATCGCAGCTTCTCCTCGAGATAAGCCTATCTCACGTTGAGCATGGGCAACCCGAGTTAAAGAATCCACAATCAGAAGTACATCCTTGCCTTGACTTCTAAAATATTCAGAGATCGACGTCGCTCTTTGTACACCTTTCAAGCGCAATAACGGAGAGCTATCAGCTGGCTCTGCAACAATAACAGTTTTCTTTAGATTGGCTGATAATTTATTTTTTCTTATAAAATCGGCTACTTCTCGACCACGCTCACCTATAAGCCCGACCACAATTATATCGGCTTCAGTAAATTCAGTTATCATAGAAATTAAAGTAGATTTCCCAACACCAGAGCCCGCAAAAATCCCTACCCGCTGTCCCTTTCCGAGTGTAAGAGCCGAATTTATAACTCGAACACCGACATCAAGCACGCTGTCAATTTTTTGTCGCGAGACAGAATTAATTTTCTTTCCATAGAGCGGCCATTCGCCACTTAGTGTCGTCGATGGTTCGTTGTCGATAAAATTACCAAGTGCGTCAACAACCCGGCCAAGTAAACCATTTCCCACTCGAACCGAGTTGCCATCTGACAGTATTTGCACCTCATCACCAACTGCGATTGGGATATTGGAATCATACATCGAGACTATATTTTTTGTTGTTCCTACCTTTATAATTTCCCCACGGAATTTTAACCCTGTCTTTAATTTTATTAAACACTGCGTGCCCAATTGGACGGATAAAGCTCCAATCTCCACGCTAGATCCATCGTAGCCCAAGACGTATGCTCGAACTCGTTCAGACTGAGCATCTTTGAAGCTCACTAAAACATCATCAAACATCGTCACTCTCATCTTCAAGGTGTGGTTTTATAAGTTTATCCTCAACTTGAAATGAACTGTTTTCTATTATAAATTCGCTGCGTCGCAACGAAGGATCAGAGTCAAAAATATATGAATCAAAATTAAGGTTTTCTCTTGAATTTTGCCTTATAATTTCTAGATCGTCGGCGTTTAATTTTATACGAAGAGTTGTATCTAGCATATGCAACTCTCGAATGCGCTTTAGAAGCTTAGTCTGAAAACCATCAGAATTTAAATCAATTACCGTCCCAACACGCTCAATAATTAACTCATCAAGTAAATCCCACAGCTTTTGGTGGATTGTATCACTTGTTATCTTTGCAATCGGCCGTAAGTCATCGCTAAGCGAATTCAATAAGTTTAGCACATTTTCTAATTCTTTCTCTGTGTGTTGCCTCGCAGCGATCTGCTTTTCCAATTCCACTATTCTACCTTTAAGTCTCTCAACCTCTGGCGAAGGTGGAGTGTCGGCAACTAAATGTTCACCTTTGTCATCGACGGCATCACTACTACTGGATCCTGTATTTACTGCGGACTCGTGAACAATGCGTCCTGAATCTTTTAATAACTCATCAGAGTCACCAGTTACTTTCACATAGCCTTCTATGCTTTGTGCTCTGAAACTTTCAGTGACAAGGTTTTCCGTGTTGTCTCTTTTGAATGAAGTATGGGAGCTAGGGTAGTCTGTGCCTACCTTAAATTTGCTATTTTCATTGTGAGAATTTACTGCATGCTCAAGCTGACTTTTGTTTAATTTTTCAAAGCCACTGCTGTCAGTCAAACCACTTTTTACATTGATATTATCTGACATTAAACCATTTCCTCACCACCAGAACCAGCCAGAACAATTTTCCCCTCATCAGACAATTTTCTAGCTACTGACACGATGGTCTTTTGCGCTTCCTGAACCTCCGATAAACGGACCGGTCCCATAACTTCAATTTCATCCTTAATATTGGAAGCAGCCCTTTTAGACATACACGAGAGTAACTTATCACGCAAAACTTCATCAGCTCCTTTCAATGCAAGGGCTAAAACTTCTTCCTCAACTTCACGTAACAGTGTCTGCAAAGCTCGCTCATCGGACAAAATCAAATTATCAAAAATAAACATTCGATCCTGAATCGCTAAGAGCAGATCTGCGTCATTTTCTTTAATTGTTTCTAAAATTTTCTTTTCAATTGAATTGTTACTAAAATTTATGATCTTTGCAGCAGCCTCGATGCCACCAATTTTAGTCGCTTTAACCGACGAATTCTCTTTGAACTTTTTTTGCAATATTTCTTGCAAGTTTAGCAAGGCATCCGGTTGAACAGTTTCTAGTGTGGCTATCCGTGTTATTATTTCTGGCTGCAGCTCTACCGGTAGCAAAGACAAGACTTCTGCTGCAAGATCATATTCCAAGTAAGACAAGACCAAAGAGATGATTTGCGAGTGTTCCGCAGAAATTAATTCAGCAATAGAACGAGCATCCATCCACTCTAAAAGTTCAATCGGCTTTTCCGAGCTGGATGGCGTAATTCTAGTTAGAATGGATTCTGCTTTGTCATCTCCAAGAGCTTTTGTGAAAACATTTTTTATATAATTACCAGATCCAAAACCTAAACCTGTCTGCTGTCTCACAATACTTAAAAATTCGTTTAAAACATGGTTTACGGTCTCCTGATCAATATCTTTTACAGAGTACATTTCACTGCCGAGACTTTGCGCTTCCTTGGGCGACAAATTTCGTAAAATTTCTGCCGCGCCGTCTTCTCCCAGAAGCATCATCAAGATGGCTGACTTTTGAGTGCCCGTTAGCAACAAATACGGTGGCTTCCTTTGTTCCATCAAGTGTCCCTAACCTCTACTTGCCGTCCGTTGCCATCATTTGCCTTAAGACATTTGATGCACGAGGACCCTCACTTTCAACCAGCATTTTAACAATTGCTACCTTGTCATCATAGCTATTGGCTGTGTCCAACATTTCCAGCGAAACACCTGAATTCTGAGAACGCAGCTTGCTAATAATGTCATCTAATCCCTCTGAGCTTCCAAAATCTATTGGTCCAGCACTAAAATCTAAACCTTCAGCACCCAACATAGATGGATTGCCCTTAGAAATTGGTACCATTAGGCGATTCAACAGGGGTCTTATTATTCCGAACACTACGATAGCCAACATAACCACCATACCAATATTTTTACTGATTGCTTTAAACCAGTCAGTCTCATACCAGGTACTTTCAAATTCTGTCATAACAGGTTCAAAATCGGATATAGAAACAGCCAGGGTATCTCCTCGGGTTGCTTGAAATCCAATAGTGCTCTTTATCAAATTTTCGATTTCAGCAATTTTGGCAGGATCATATTCTTTAAATACTTGATTACCAGTCGCCTCATCTAATATTTTGGGTTTGCGTAATAAAACAGCAGTGTCAATTTTTAATATTTGGTTACTTGGCTTACGAGTAGTTTGAATAATCTTCGACGCTTTGTAAGAACGGTTCTCTCTTACGGACTGAGTAGAATAATTAGTCTCAGAGTTCTCTAGCAAACTAGTCGCCTCACCGGAGATTTCTTCGTTTAATGATGAATTTTGCTGTCTTTCGGTTTCCTGCACCAAATTGGCCGCAGCCGGTGGGCGATTAGAGGTTGCCCCGGGAATACCTCTTGCCTGTGCGTTACGTGGTTGATTTTCAATACTCGTCTGCTCAGAAACTATCACGTTCTTAGTTGGATCAAACAGTTCCTCCGTGACCTGCACCCGAGTGGTATCAATATCAATATTTACTTGTGCCGACGCATTGCCCACACCAACTAATGGAGACAAAATTTGTTCTATTCTGCTTCTGTAAATATCCTCAATCTTCATTCTGTAACGCAAATTGGAATTGCTTATTAAAGTAGAGGCATCTTCTGGCGAGTTGGTAAGTAATCTACCATTTTCATCTACCACTGTGACATCTTCGGTTGCCAAATTTGAAACCGATTTTGCAACAAGATTTACAATTGCATTTACCTGCTTCGTAGATACTGTTTCACCCGGAATTAACGTGAGGAAGACTGATGCTGTAGGCGGACTTTTTTCTCGAACAAAAACTGATCTCTCTGGTAACGCTAAATGGACTCGCGCCGCTTGGATTACCTTCATCGACATAATAGAGCGAGCAATTTCGATTTCTTGGCTTTGCTTCACCTTCATTGCTTCAACTGATTTTGATGCCCCCATAGGCAAGGACTCTAGTTCACCGTATCCATCAAGTTGCACTCCAGGCAATCCCTGCCCCGCCAAACTCAATTTTGCTTCGTAATAGTCACCTGTTGGAATTTGAATTTGCCCTGATGCCGGATCGACACTAGCGGAATAACCTGATGACCTTAAAGCATTAAGTACTTTAGATCTTTCCGAAGGCGGTAAATTATCATAAATCGTCATTACGTTGGTTTTTTGAGCAAATGAAAAGAACGCTACTATTACTGCGATTAAAAGCGCCCCAACCACTAGGGGTACAGATCTAATTACTGCTGGTTGATAAGGAATGCCTAAAAGCTTAGAAAACATGGTCTCACCTTGCAATGCGAAGTTTCCATTACCAACAAGGCTTTCCGAGCGAGGGCCTTGAACCGAATTTGTTGAATTATTTGCCATCTCTTTAATGCCTCATCACACTGGCATATTCATGATATCTTTATATGCACTCAGGGCCTTGTTTCTGACGTTCAAAGTCATTTGAAAACCTAGGGATGATACCTGCTGTGCCACCATCACCTTTGATAAATCATTCTCGATACCCATCTCATAAGCAGTCATCAATTTTGCCGTCTCATTTTGCGAACTCGCTACATCCTCCAATCCACTTTGAAGCCTTTCTGCAAAACTAGGACCATCTGGCTTAGATGGAGCAAGATTAGGTACAGCTTTATTGTTAGGATTGCCCTGTTCAACAAGTAGAGCGTGTAAAGATTTTATTTCCATTTTTTTACCCCGATGCTCTCAAAGCTGTTGCAATAAAATCATTGCACTGTGATTGCGTACTTTGTGAAAATAACAGAATACTCGACCTTTGAATTACTGCCGTGTCAGAGATTACAAGTGCTCTTTGAATGACATTTTCAAGCTCTCGGACATTTCCAGGCCAGTCATGACGAATTAATAATTCAGCGGCTTCAGCGGACAACACAAAGTGGCCTTCGGACCCCTTACTGTGTTTGCTGAGCAGTGTAGTCGCAATCGCCAATATGTCACCAGGCCTCTCGCAGAGCGGCTTCTTAAATACAGGAAAAACATTTAACCTGTAATACAAATCTTCACGAAATTTACCGAGACGCACCTCCTCCTGCATATCCCGGTTTGTCGTTGCAATTAATCTAACATCAATTTCAATTTCACGGCTTCCACCCAAGGGTGTAACCACCCGTTCCTGAATTACTCGCAATAACTTTGCCTGTAACCCAAGTGGCATTTCAGAAATTTCATCGAGTAACAGAGTGCCCTTGTGAGCCGCCCTAAATATACCAGAATTTGACGAGGATGCCCCTGTAAACGAACCTTTTTCATGTCCGAACAGGACAGCTTCCAACATATTTTCTGGTATTGCGGCACAGTTGATTGCAATAAAATTCTCATCTTTACGGTGACTGTTCAAATGAACAAATTTAGATAAAACTTCCTTACCAGTCCCCGATGGACCGTTAATTAACATAGTGACATTTTTCTCGGCGATCCGTTTAGATAAATTTAATAGTTCTAAAGTACTCTCGTCCCCGCACGCATAAATACATGCGTGGTCCACTAAAAATTCCACTATGCGCGCTGCTTCCACGCTATTGCCAAGAGACTTTGAACATAAGTGAACGATTAAATGCTTACCTGCCAGTCTTTGCAAAACATTGTATTCATTTGTGTCGAAAACGACCTCAACTATTTTAAAAAGCTTAATTTCCTTTGCTAGATTCAGCAGCTTTTCCCCACCACCTAGCTCAACAACTTCTTGACCAGAAATACAAAGCACCGAATTAGGTTCTATCTCGTTAGCCGTCGGTTGCTGTTTAAATAATTCTACCCGAAAGCCGCGACATGACAACAAACGCATCACCTCCGGCGACCTACCATAGACGTTTTGACTTAGATACACAGTTTGCATGTCGCACTCTCCAATTGCGAAGGAGAAGCAAAACACATGCCAATTATATAAAAAGATTTAAAATCAATAATTTATTTTCATTTGGTTTCCATTTGAAGGGATGGCAAAATAATGTCAAAATTTCGACACTTTATTAACTAAAGTAATTTTTGGATTGGCCGTTTAGTTTAATACACACTAATTAATACACGCTAAAAGGGTTACAAATGAACTTTGCATTCGCGCGTCACGAATATCACACCCGCCAAATCCAAAATGATCAGTTGATTGACACGCCGCACGGCGTAATTGAAAAAACTTTAGAAGTTCTATTGGTGGAACTTAGATGTTTGAAGAACATAGACTCTGTAGATCGCCGCAATCAAGCTCGTACTAAATCTTTGATAGCCTTAAATATTTTACAAACTAGCCTGGACTTTAAGCCTGATGAAAACTTGGCCGAAAATTTGTTTCGCTTATATGAATTTATTAAAAATAGCGTGTTAAATTATAGGGAAAAAATCGATGACCTCATCGCATCCATCCAAATAGTGTCTGAATTATACGAAAGTTGGTGCTCAATTAATTCTAAAGACTAAGCCATCACGTCTATTTGACTCTTCTGTCTATTTGAATTTTCGGGGAGATCACTTGACCTGTTGTACCTCGTTCTAGACTGGTCGTGTGCGTAAAAAGGAGAAAAAGAGCTTCTAGCTTGCAATAAACTTTCAGTATCAATTGCGCTGGGTGACAAAATTGGGCTTTTTATCACAGTTAAATCATTGTTTCCAAGCAAGGGACTATGGGTTCGTTCGATATTTTTGACAACTTCCGTTCTTGGAATATGTCGTGAATTTTTTAGTTGGTATAACTGCCGGGATCGCAAATCAGCGAGAACTGATGAATTGTGTTCGGTACTCAACATAACAAAAACATATCACAATCTGTAAAAGAATTCAAATATCTAAAGTGGAAGACACTAATTAACAATAATTTCTTACGTAAACGGGACGTTATACCAAAAAATTGACATACAAATTAAAGCTTAAGAAACTTCTGGGAGCATGACCGCCCACCTTAATAACTAACGCAAATTAACGTTAACTACGTGGCATTTCTAAACGAATTTTGTTGCACTTATACAGTCCAACTTCGCCTTGGCCCCGTGTCCATATGTACAAAACTACTATACCCTCCCACTCCGCCTGAACTGCAAGAACGCGCCAACTCAAAAACTTGATTGCTCGAAAGGCCCTCAATTGAAAAATCGATTGCTTTGCCTCTAATATGGAAAGAATTGGTTGCTACATTTGAATTTTTTAATCTTAAACTTTCGTTAGTCGCTTTAGTTCTATACCCTGAATGGACCCATATCTTTTTACCTGCACCTAGTTGGTCGGCTTGCAAACAAACTTCAAAAAATTCGGCCGCAAGTTTATTGTGAATTGGTTGCACTTCATTTTCGCGCCAATCACGCAAAAAATAGTCAAGCCGCCTTTTTTCAAAGATGGTGTTTGGCCGGTTTAGCTCTAAAGTTTCCTGTGTATGTGCGTGAATTAACCTAGGTGGTCCCTTCCGCATATAAGGAATTCTAGAAACGGAATTCGAATCTTCTTTTGGAACTGAACGAAGATAGTTGGTGGAGGGCACGCCATTGGAAAATAGACCACTACCGTCCTCTAAATTTATTAGAGACGACGCGTTTGCTGAAATTGGCGCAATCGACAACAGCAAACAAAATTTTCGTCTGGATACCTTCATTTTTCAACAGAGCAAAATCAGTGCCAAGTTAGCAAGAAAATTCGATAAGCATATGTTACTGAACTCAATTGAGATTACGTTATGTCAGCTTCCTGTAACCTCGCAGGAAGCAATTAATACTTGCACTCCATTTTCGTCTGTTAGCAACCAACTAAACAGTCCATCACGATATTCTATTTTGCTTCCAAAATCATCAGTTGCAAACCAATGGGATCCCATGACTCGATGTTTTCTGCGATTTTGATTAAAAAATTTTACAACCGACCCAGAAAATTCTATGTGCAAGTAGTCTCTCTCAATCCAAAATGTCGATGGCGGCAAGAAATTTCGTGTATCGTTTGGCGTGACTTTGATGAATTGGTTGGGCCGACATTCATACTTGCTTAGCACTTCTGCCCTGATTTCCGATGTCCAATTTAAAGTCAATATTGATGCCCAAATAACACAAATGGGCAAATACCTTACAACTTTTTGGGTGAAGCCTTTCATAGTTCTAATGTCAGCCTGTCTTTTTTGTACGGTCCGAGAGTTGATAGTCGGCGTTTAATATTCTTTTATTTTTTTGTTTATCTGAATCAGTTAAATCTAAAATTAATAAAAATCTCAATGCATAGTGTGCGATATTTTATTCCAAAACGCTCCAGAATTAAACTGCTGCTTGTTTTCTGGTCAAATATACCGAATTAGCTCAAACAAAATCAGTCTTTTATCGTGGAGTTCTTCGTAGTATGGTCCATATACTACTAATCGTCATGCAGGGTAAACTTATGAAATACTACCTAACCATCACTGCACTATTATTACTGGTATCGTGCGGAACTGCTTCTGGCCTTCTAAATGGTACAGGGGAAATATTAGAAGGAATGGCGCGTGACGTGAGGGGTGCGGGCGGTTATTTTTAATAAGTTCGAGAAACCAAACGTAAATTTGAGGTGCTGTCAACTTCATGACAGCCTCGGATAAGACTGCTAACATCGCCCAAGTCTATGCGCTCAATAATTGACGCCACTCAGCGAGAGCAGCGGCACGGCATCAAAAGTTGCAGAGCAGGCATGCCGTATCGCGGGTGTGTTAACGCTGTGGCGCGATCTAAACGCAACTGACGTTCCGATGTCTGCAATGGAAAATGGCGTGGCGCTGGCTAAATTCTACTTGTCCGAGGCATCGCGCCTTGCCAGCGCTGCAGTCGTGTCTGCTGAAATTGATAACGCTGAAAGGTTACGGCGGTGGCTATTGGAAGGCTGGCCTGAGCCAGAGGTTCTGGTGCGGGATGTCGTTCAGCTTGGCCCTAACGCTCTGCGAGAAACGCCAAAAGCTCGGGCAGCGCTTGGCATACTCGAGAAGCATGGCTGGCTGGTGGCACTGGAGGCCGGAACGGTTGTCCGTGGAGCTGCCCGCAAGGAGGCGTGGCGGGTGCTCAGGGGAGGCTGAATGCATTCGGTGGCGCACTTCTACGAAAAGCGCGAGAGTGCGCCACTCACGTCCCTGTTCATACAAAAGGGCGACCCGAAAGCCGCCCCCTGTTTGCTTAAGTGGTCATCAGAACCTTTGTTCGACGTTGAACACAACGTTTGAGCGGTTGCTGTTGCCCACGCGGTCCATAACGAAGCGGATGTTTGCGGAACTTAGCCCATCCTCTGAGTTGCTGCTCAACCCGATCTCAGCACCAGCGCCACAGTTTTGGGTTGTGGCCGCTGTGGTTGTACGCTCGCAGATGAAGCGTGGCGCAAACGACAGCTGTGCGTTACTGCCTGCCACCGTGTCTGCATCCAGCGCCCAGACAACTTCAGGTCGCAGGGTTAGGTTGGCAATACTTACATTGCCTGCATCAAGGCTCAGCGTGTTGTCGGTCAAACCGTAAGCAACACCTGTAAAGCCCACATCGCCAATCCACGTTTTGCCATAGCTGAAGGCCAGCTCAGGGCGGAACTCATATTGCTCGTACTCATAAACACCTGAGAGCGCGGCCCCTACTGTGGCTGTGCGTGTGGTGTAATCGCTGGTGAGTGCCAACACATCGTTGGCCATTTCAAGATCGTTGCGGCCAGCACCCAGTGTGATGAAGCCATCAAGGAACAATTGATCATCCAGCTGATGCACGGCGTATCCGCCAAATGTGAGCCCCAGACGGTCTTGCTCGCCCTCAAAGCTGCCCTTGATGTTGGAATGCGCAAGCTCACCACCGATGAAATAGCCCAGCATTGTCTGGTCGCCATACATCTGCTCCCACGCCATACGGCCTGTGAGGGTAGCTGTTGTGCTATCTGTGTTGCCATCGTGCTGCAGATCAAACTCACCGAAGACGAGACGTCGTTCTGTGCCCTCCACGTTGCCTGTCTGCACAAAGAACGTACCCTTAGAGCTTACCCGTGCGCCAGCGAGGTCAAAGGTTCCATCAACATCAAACGGCACGTTGTTGCGGGTGGCCAAGCCTGCGCCATCACCTTCGCCTTGACCACGGCTTTCGATGAAGCGCGAGCGTGCGCCTCTGGTCATCCGTTGGTTTGAGGAAAGTGTGCTGGTCAAGCTGCGAGTAGCATCTTGGGTGATGATAGCTTGGACTTCCTCTTTCGCTTCATCAAAAGCTGACGCAGGCGAGCCGAGTAGCACACTCACTGCCGCCGATTCCGCGCCGTTCCCTGCTGAGTTTACCGCACGCAGTTTGATGCTGTAGCTGGTGCCATTGGTCAGGCCAGTGATGACCACAGGGCTGCTTGTTTTGCCGGAACTGGTCCAAGCGCCACCATCAAGTTGATACTCATAGTCTGTTATCGCCGCGCCGCCGTTGCTCGTAGGTGCTGTGAATGCAACGGAGACTTGCGCATCGCCCGGGGTCGCAACCAAGGCTGTTGGGGCGGAGGGAGCAACAATGTTAGAAACCGTGACTGCATTGCCCGAGAGATCAGCAATCGTTAAAGAAGCTTCTGCACCCACAGCCCAGTCTTCGGCGGCGGCAAGATTATACGTTGTCCCATCTATCGAAGTGCTGCCGTTCTTATTTAGAAGTTCTCTTAAATTGCCTTTGTCGGTCGCAGAAAGAGTAATCGTAAATTCGGTTGAAGATGAAATCTCAACATCACTTGTATCGGTAAGCGCATAGGTGGCACCGCCCTCGCCCGTCAGAGACAACTTATTTGCTTTAATGTCGTTCATTGACCCAGCGGCCGCTTTCATGTTCTCACCAGTAACTCGTAGCACCCCAGTCGTCGCATCGTACGTGGCTGAGCTGAGTGTAGGCGCAGTTCCGTCATATGTGACGCTTCCCGTACCGCTGGTAACGGCTGAGCCTGCGTTGCCCGCCGTATCACTGAAGGCGATACTG
>Ga0209251_1002528_pt1 | contig 12765 bp, 8 predicted proteins | sample SaaInlV_100m_DNA_6_FD_184665 | JGI IMG/M metagenome (GOLD analysis project Ga0209251, IMG submission 184665) | Marine microbial communities from expanding oxygen minimum zones in the Saanich Inlet - Saanich Inlet SI073_LV_10m_DNA (SPAdes) (version 2) | ecosystem: Environmental > Aquatic > Marine...
GCATAAAATCATCTCCATATTTGATAATCCCTGATTCTAACATCTCTCTTAATAAGTCATTCCCTTCACGAGTTCTTTCTCCAACACCTGCGAAAACGGAAAGACCTCCATGTCCTTTGGCAATATTATTAATAAGTTCTTGAATCAATACTGTTTTACCAACACCAGCACCACCAAATAATCCAATTTTACCACCTTTTGAATATGGCTCAATTAGATCGATTACTTTAATACCCGTGAATAAAACTTCAGTAGAAGTAGATAAATCTTCAAATTTTGGTGCAGATCTGTGAATAGGTAAACCATCTTTACCTTCTTTGGCTAAATCTCCCAAACCATCAATAGCTTCTCCGGTTACATTAAACAATCTACCATAGATGTCTCCACCAATTGGCATTTGAATTGGATTACCCGTTGCAACAACTTCTTGTCCTCTTTGTAAACCATCTGTTGCATCCATAGAAATTGTACGAACAGTATCTTCTCCAATATGCTGTTGAACTTCTAGAACTAAGATAGAACCATCAGATTTTTTTATTTCTAATGAATCATAAATTTTTGGAAGTTCATTAGAATCTGTATTAAACTCAACATCAATTACTGGACCTATAATTTGAGATACTTTACCTGTTATTGTAGACATTATTCTTACTTTAAATTAATTTCTTAGAAAGAGAGAAAAAACACTCTTATTTTAGGCTGCAAAGGTAATTTATTTACCTGAAGTTGAAAAGTTTTTTAATTATAATATTCTAAAAGAAATCAAAAAAAAAGCCTCATCCGAAGATGAGGCTTTTAAATATATTTTTGAATTAAATATTACTCGTTGGTAACTTTAATTTCTACTCTTCTATTGTTTGCTCTACCAGCTCTAGTTTTGTTAGAGTCAATAGGATTAGATTCTCCGTAACCTTTAGATTCTAATCTAGAAGCATCTATTCCGTTTTGAACTAAGTAATCTTTTACTGCAGCAGCTCTTTTAGCTGATAACTTTTCATTTAAAGAAACACTACCTGTACTGTCTGTATGACCTTCTATTAAAAAAGTAGCTTTAGAAAACTCTTTCATAATACCAACAATACCATCTAATTTGTCTGTACTTCCTGATTTGAAAGAAGATCTACTTGAGTTAAAAAGGATAGTTTTTGCAAACTCACCCATTTTTTTCTCAGCAACTTTAGTAATTACTGGCTCTGGACATCCTCCGTTAGAGGCTGGTCCTACTTCGTTTTTACAGTTGTCATCTTTATCTAAAACACCATCACCATCTGTATCTGGCCATGGACATCCACCATTTGCTCTTGGTCCTGCAACAGAAACACAGTTGTCGTCTTTATCAACAATACCGTCTCCATCTGTATCTGGACAACCGTTGTTTGCCTTCGTTCCTTTAGCATTAGGACACATATCATCTTTATCAGCAATACCATCTGCATCTGCATCTGGACATCCGTTTAAGGTAGCTAAACCTGCTACGCTTGGACATGCATCTTCACCGTCAATGATACCATCTCCGTCTGAATCAGGACATCCATTAAATTCTTTTAATCCAGCTACTTCTGGACATGAGTCATATTTGTCATATACTCCGTCTCCGTCTGAATCTTTACCTCCAAACTTCACAACTATTCCTAAAGAATGTTGGAAATGAGTTGGCACCACATCTTTAAATTCTTGTTTAGTACCTGATTGATAAACTAAACCAACTGTTTCAGAAAGCCATACATTAAAACCAAAACCGTAGTTTAATACTCCTTCTCCTTCTCCGTCTAAAGCAGTGTAACCACCTCCTAAGTATACAAATGGGCTAAAGTATCTTGTAGAATTACCAAAAATCTTAGCCACAAAAGCATCAAGCCCATATTTAAGGTTCACGTCAAAAGAAGTATGAACTAAATCAGCATCATCCTCCATGGTAACGTGTGTAACTCTATTCATAGATCCTGCTAACTGAAGTGTAAAACCATCTTCTAAATATCTTTCTGCAGTAATTCTTGAAATTGTTGGTAGAAAATTCCAATCACTAGTTCCTAAATGATCTTCTACAACAGAAGTAAAATCATTTGAACCCCTTACATCAACGGCATTTACACCAATACTAATGGCCCATGGATTATTTGAATCTTGAGCGTTTACGTTGTAAGTAGATACTAACGTAAATAAAGCTATAACAGCTAATTTTATATTTTTCATTTTTATTAATTTAAATTAAATTTCTTAAATTATAATGCAAAAATAGTCTGTTCCTTTTTAAAATCAAAGGAAATAGATGAAAATTACAGTATTAATAAGAGATATTTACTGACTTATAATTTAAAAAGAATTCCTATTGAGTGGTAATAATGTGATGGTACAACATCCGATAATTGCTCTTTAGTACCTGCTTGATATACAAATCCTACAGCATCGGTTGCCCAAAAATTAACTCCAAAACCATAGTTTAGCATAGCTTCACCTTCTCCGTCTAAAGAGGTATAACCAGCTCCTACATAGGCAAAAGGACTGATATACTTGGTAGAATTCCCGAAAATTTTGGCAATTAAACCATCTAAACTATATTTTGCATTTACATCAAAGGAAGTGTGATTAACATCATCAAATCCATTGTCTAGTTTGTTCATTGAACCAGCAATTTGAAGCGTAAAAGATTCATTTAAGTATTTCTCTGCTGAAATTCTTGTAAGTGGATGATTAGACCAATTCCAGTCACTATTTCCAAGATAATCGTTGAAACGGCTAGAAAAATCGTCTCCAGCTCTTACATCTACAATGTTTACACCAAAACTGATTGCCCATTGACGACTTGAGTCTTGAGCATTCACATTACCTATAAATGCAGTGGCAAACAAGGCTAACATTACTATTTTTAACTTTTTCATTTTAATTTGTTTTAATGATTTGTTTAATACAAAAGTACTTTTTTTATTGGTATTAACAAATAAAACAACATAAAGTAGCTTAAAACTTAAGCTTAAATAACTTTTAGTTCTTTCCCAATTTTTATAAATGAAGATATTGCTTTGTCTAAGTTTTCCTTAGAATGCGCTGCAGATAATTGCACCCGAATTCTGGCTTTATCTTTAGGAACTACTGGATAAAAGAATCCAATAACATAAATACCTTCATCAAGAAGTTTATTAGCCATTATCTGAGACAGTTTAGCGTCATATAACATTACTGGAACTATTGCCGCATCTGCACCAACTAAATCAAACCCAGCAGCATCCATTTTTTTTCTAAAATAAGTTGTATTCCATTCTAATTTATCTCTCAACGAGGTGTCATTTGAAATGATATCAAACACTTTTAAAGATGCTCCTACTATTGCAGGTGCTAATGAATTTGAAAATAAATAAGGCCTAGATCGTTGTCTTAATATCTCTATAATTTCTTTTTTACCTGTTGTATAACCTCCCATTGCACCTCCCAAAGCTTTCCCTAAAGTTCCGGTAATAATATCTATTCTACCTAAAACATTCTTAAGCTCTAAAGTTCCTCGACCGGTTGCTCCTATAAAACCTGCAGCATGACATTCATCAATCATTACAAGTGCATCATACTTATCAGCTAAATCACAAATTTCATCTAATTTAGCTACAATACCATCCATAGAAAATACGCCATCTGTAACAATTATTTTAAATCGATGATTGTTTTTTGAAGCCTCAATTAACTGCGTTTCTAGAGCATCCATATTGTTATTATCATACCGATACCTTGATGCTTTACACAAACGAACACCATCTATAATTGAGGCGTGATTAAGACTGTCGGAAATAATAGCATCTTCTTTTGAAAGGATTGGTTCAAAAACACCACCGTTAGCATCAAAAGCTGCAGCATATAAGATGGTATCTTCTGTTTGATAAAATTCAGCAATTTTTGATTCTAATTTTTTATGGATGTCTTGGGTACCACAAATAAAACGAACTGAAGACACACCAAAGCCGTGGGTATCCATTGTATCTTTTGCAGCCTGAATAACTTCTGGATGATTAGACAATCCTAAGTAATTATTTGCACAGAAATTGATTACTTCTTCTCCTGTAGAAATTTTAATGATAGCATCTTGTGATGATGTAATAATTCGTTCGGATTTATACAACCCCGCTTCTTTTATTTCTTCTATTTCGTCTTGCAAATATTTTTTTATGGAACCGTACATAGTTGATGTGAAATTTTAATTTGTTTTGTGATGTAAAAATACTTTAAAATTCTTCTACAGAAATTGTTTTGTTAATATAAACAAGAACCTTTTTGGTGACCAAGTAATTTAGAGATGCTAACACACTTGCATAATTCTCTAATTGATAACGGTGCTCTTTTTTAGAAATACCAGTTTTGTAATCTATGATAGTTACCTTGTTGTTATCATCAAAAACTAACCTATCTGGAATTACTGTATTGGCTTTAAATAAAATTTCTCTCTCATTGTAAATAACTACATTTTTAGAATAATACCTTTTAAGTTTTGCATGGCAAACAATTTTTAGAATTTTTCCCTGCAATTCCTCTTTTTCTTCTGAGCCAATCTCTCCTTGTTGAAAATACCTTTCTGTTACTCTATAAACATCATCTTTAGTAACTACTTCAGACAGGATTTTATGAATAAGATTTCCATAATTCTTAGCCTCACCTCTTTTTGTACCCCAAAATGTTGATGAATTGGCCAACATAGTAATCTTGTGATCTTTCCAAGGAGTACTTATGAATCTATGTTGAGTATTACTTGCAGACTCTGTTTCTAGTGTTGTTTGTAAATTACCATGATCTCCAAAACTGTATTCGTTTTTTTCTTGATGCCACAAATGATGCTTTTTCAAGTAAGAAATAAAAATTCCTGAAAAGTATTTAGAGTTTTCCTCTTCTTTTTTGTTTAACTTTTTATCTGTAATGATGTATAGTTGTTCAACAGCTCTGGTTAGAGCAACATAAAGAAGGTTAAAATTATCTAATTCTAACTCTGACTTTCTGGTATTATAAATTTCTTCTCCTTTAACACCTGTATATCTAATTTCCTTGTTTAATGGAACCATTATATTTGAAAAACCGTCAATAGTATTTTCTAGCCAAACTTTTGGTTTAATATCTTGATATATATATAATTCACAAGGGAAAATTACTACTGGGAACTCTAACCCTTTAGCTTTGTGAATAGTCATAATCTTAACTGCATCTGGATTTTCCGAAGAGACGATACTTAACGATTCTTTTTTATGATCCCAAAAATTTAGAAAATCTTGAATATTTGACTCTTTTTGTTGCTGTACTAAAATTTCATCAAGAAAAAACTGAACATAAGCGTCTGTTGTAACTTGAAGGTGAAATGCTCTAATTACTTGCTCTACTTTTTCATAAAATGGAGATTCATGAAACAAAATTAAATCTAAAAAACAATTGTATTCTTTTAATAGTGCTAAAACCTCTGTTTGCTCAAGATGAATAAATTTTGTGAAAAAAGTATGTTTATTTAATGTAATTATTAGATGTTTATGCAAGAAATATAATAATTCAAGTAAACACTCTTTGTCATTTGGTTGAACTGAATACCTTAAAAAATTAATAATGAAGTTTACTTTTTTACTATTGCTTAATAACAATGTTTCTGAAGAAACAATATCAATGCTGTTTTCAGATAAATAATTTGCAACAGTAACCCCTTCACTTCGCTTTCTAACCAAAACACATACAGATCCTAGATGGCATTTGCTATCTAAATTATTGATTATTTGGTATACTTTTTTTGCATATTTAAGCTGATCCTCTTCTTTATCATCCATCTTCTCTAAAAAAGAAATAGAAACATAGCCTCCTTTTAATTCATTTTCTTCTTGATGTGATTTATTTAAAAAAAGATCAGCATAAGATGAATTTTGGAGAAACTGTGATGAATGTTTAAAAAAGGAATTATTAAACTTAATTACTTCGCTAAAACTCCTGTAATTAGTAGATAATTCTTGAACTTTTTTTTCTATAGTAAAAGGGTTTTGAGAAATTGTATCCTGAGAACCTAGTTTTAAGAATTGTGAAGCTTTCCCTCCTCGCCATCTATAGATTGCTTGTTTGGCATCTCCAACTAACAACAAACTCGTTTTTTCTTGAGACAACGTATTATCTATTAATGGAATTAAATTTTTCCATTGTAAGACAGAAGTGTCTTGCATCTCATCAATAAAATAATGCATAAAACTTTGACCTATCCTTTCATAAATAAATGGAGCTGGTTGATCTTGTATATTATCGGAAATTAACTGATTAAATTCTGCATTTAAACGAATATTATTATCTTCTTTAATCGTATTCAATTCTTTATTTATATGGTTCAAAACAGCCAAAGGAATGATGCTTTTTAGAACTAATCTTGTTTGACTTAATTGTTGATACAATAATTCAGAGTCTGAATACAATTTTAAAAGTGCTGGTAAAATATTCTCTGCAATTGGTAATGTATCTTTTGTTTTAGTCTTGGATAATAGTTCATTTTCTTCGATTCTTTTTTTAAGAACACTCTGATCAAAAAACTTAGTTTGTTCTGTTTTATTTACTAGTGATAAAAAATGATTTGGAAGCATTGATCTGTTAAAAATAGTAAAGTCTAATTGCTCCTTTGAAATGATTTTCAGTGCCTTCTCACCTATAGATTTCATTCTCGTAAGAAGGTCTTTACGATGTTTAGTTAATTTTATTTGTAAAGATTTAAAATCATCTAGAGTTTTATCACTTAATTTCCTGAAATGAAAAACATCCTCTTCGTTTAATAATATCTTTGAAAACTCTGATAAGTCTAATGAAATATCCCATGATTTATCGTCATCAGATTTATCTATTGAATATTCAATTAATAATTTTGTTAATTCAGTAGCAACTCCAACTTTAGAAATTAAAACCTCTACCGCTTTATCTAGCAACTCTTGAGCATTCATTTCTACCTCAAAATTCTGACTAAGGCCCAAATCAAAAGAGAAACTTTTTATTATTTTATATGTAAAACTATCTATAGTTGTTATGTGAAAAGCTCCATAATTTTCTAAAATTAATCGTAAAACAACGTTACTTTTCTTTTTAATTGTAAGAGGGTCTAGTCCTGTTTCTTCTTGAATTAGAATAAAAAGAGGAGGCTGTTTAGCATCAGAAAAATCTTTTAAACTATTTAGGATTCGTTGCTTCATTTCTGAAGCTGCCTTATTGGTAAATGTTATCGCCAAGATCTTTTGAAAAATAAAGATATCATCACTAATGAGTACTATTTTAAGATACTCCTTAACTAATGTAAATGTCTTTCCACTCCCTGCCGAAGCGTTATAAATTTGAAAAGTAGATGCTAGCTGCAAAAAATTTTTATTGCAAAATACAAAAAGCCAAACAGAATCTGATTGGCTTTCATTAATATAATTTTTTGATATTAACCCAATCCAACATCCAAAGACATCATAACGATAAATCCACCTATAAAACCTAGGGTAGCTATATCTGTATAGTTGTCTCTTTGTGTTTCAGGAATAACCTCCTCTACAACAACAAAAATCATGGCCCCAGCAGCAAAAGCTAATGCATAAGGTAAAATAGGAGTGAAAAAAGAAACTGCAACAGCACCAATTACCGCTGCAACTGGTTCAACCACTGCTGATAATTGTCCGTACCAAAAACTTTTAAATCTACTGACTCCTTGTCTTCTTAAAGGCATCGCAACAGCAAAGCCCTCCGGAAAATTTTGGATACCTATTCCTATTGCTAAAGAGATTGCAGCTATAATCATTTCTGTTTGCTCTACTCCCACAAGAGTTGATGCTGCTCCAAATAGAACTCCTACAGCTAAACCCTCAGGTATGTTGTGTAGAGTTATTGCTAATACTAGTAATGTTGTTTTATGCCAGCCTGTTTTTACACCCTCTGCTTCAGATTCCTTAAAATTAATGTGTAGGTGAGGCAAAACTTTATCCATAGCATACAAAGCCAAAGCTCCTAGAGCAAAACCAATAACGGATGGAAAAACTTTTTGAAACCCCTCTCCGGGACTATTTTCTATGGCTGGAGCTAGTAAACTCCAAAAACTTGCAGCTACCATTACACCGCCAGTAAACCCAAGCATTCCATCTAAGACTGCTCTATTCATTTTCTTGAAAAAGAAAACAAACCCCGCACCCAAGGCTGTTAAACCCCATGTAAATAAAGAGGCGTACATAGCTGATAAAATAGGATGCTCCTTTCCAAATTCTACTAATTGATCAAATGTACTCATGATTGTATGTAAATATTATTAGATATTTTGTGAGAAATAATCATCTCTTTTTTATTTATAAGAATTGTTAATGAGCCATCAAAAGACTCTTTAGAAATGACTTTTATTTGTTGACCCAATGAAATCTGATGTTTGTCTAAATATTTTAAAAATTCAGAAGAAGAGTCATTTACTCCAACACATATCCCAAATTGGTTTTCTTCTAACGTAGACAACAATCTTTTTTCAATTTTTTGAAAATTTCCATCTTTGTCTGGAATAGGATCTCCATGAGGATCTTTTTTAGGAAATCCGAGAAACTCATCAAGCTCGTTTATTAATTTTGGAGACTTTATATGTTCTAATTGTTCAGCCACATCATGAACTTCATCCCATGAAAAATTTAATTTCTCTACTAGAAAGACTTCCCAAAGACGATGTTTTCTTATAATACTAGCAGCAACTTTCATTCCTAAATTGGTTAAAGTAACTCCTTGATATTTTTTATAAACCAATACTTGTTTATCAGCTAGTTTCTTAATCATATCTGTGACTGAGGACGGCTGAGTATCTAGTTTTTTTGCAATTGCACTTGTACTAATTCCTTTTCCTGAAATAGTCTGCAAATGAAAAATAGATTTTAAATAATTCTCTTCTGAAAGTGAAAACATAATTTTAAAATAACGAGACAAATATAAACTTTTTTTATTTTTTTAAATAAATTTTTAGACAAGGCTAAAAATTTATTTATTTTTGTCAAAAATTATACCCTGTATCAACAATGAAATTTTATTTAAGAATACTTTTAATACTCTTTTCAGTTACTTGTTCTTCTCAAAATAATAGTTTATCGGGAAGAATCTCTGATAGGTCAGAAAATCTTTCTTACGTAAATATTTATATCAAAAACACCAAATTTGGTACTTCGTCAAATGATGAGGGGCATTATCAAATTAAAAATATTCCTTCCGGAACTTATAAGATAGTTGTTAGTAGTCTAGGCTATAAGACTAAGACAATAAAAATCACCTTTGATAAAAATGAAAAAATAATTCAAAACTTTTCTTTAGTCTCAGACAATTCATTGGATGAAATTGTAGTGTCAGGTAATTTAAAGCCAGTATCTAAATCTGCCAGTTCTGTTCCTGTAGATGTATACAGTAAAGGTTTTTTTAAAAAAAACCCAACTCCTTCTATTTTTGAATCTCTGCAAAATGTGAATGGGGTGAGACCTCAGTTAAACTGTAATGTTTGCAACACTGGAGATATTCACATCAATGGTCTTGAAGGGCCTTATACTTTTGTATTAATTGATGGGATGCCAATAGTAAGTGGCCTTTCTACCGTTTATGGCTTAACGGGAATACCACAAGCATTAATCCAACGAGTTGAAGTAGTAAAAGGACCCGCATCAACTCTATACGGATCTGAAGCTGTTGGAGGAATTATAAATATAATTACAAAAAAACCATCCAATTCTCCAATGCTTTTTGTTGACAGTTTTTCGAGCTCTTGGGAGGAAGTTAATACTGACATCGGTTTTAAATACAATGCATCAAAAAAAATACAAGGGTTACTTGGAATCAATTATTTTAACTATCAAAATATCATAGACAATAACAACGACAACTTTACAGATTTGACTCTTCAAAATAGAATTTCAATATTCAATAAGTTAAATTTTGAACGAAGAAATAATAAATTATTTACAGTTGCTTTTCGCTATGTTTATGAGGATCGATGGGGTGGAGAAACTGACTGGAATAAAAGTTTTAGAGGAACAGATTTAGTTTATGGTGAAAGTATTTACACTAGCAGATGGGAAACTTTTGGGACCTATGAGCTACCCACAACTGAAAATATTCGCCTCCAATTTAGTGCTAATGGTCATCATCAAGATTCATTTTACGGAACAGACTCTTATAAGGCAGATCAACTGATTGCATTTGGACAACTTGTTTACAATAAAAAAATTAAAAAGAAACATGATTTGTTGTTTGGTATTGCCTACAGATACACAACATATGATGATAATACATTTGCTACATCTGAGAGTGATGGGGTAACCAATAAGCCATCTATTATTCATTTACCAGGAGTTTTTATTCAAGATGAAATGAATTTAACCAATCAACATAAATTATTAATCGGAGCTCGCTATGACTATAATAGTCTTCACGGAACTATTTTTTCTCCAAGAGTGAATTACAAATGGAATTCAAAAAACAATAAAAATATCTTACGTTTTAGTGTTGGAAATGGTTTTAGAGTTGCTAATATTTTCACAGAAGATCATGCAGCCCTTTCAGGAGCAAGAGAGGTGGTTTTTGAAGGAGAACTTTCTCCTGAGACTTCCTGGAATGCGAACGTAAATTATGTAAAAAAGATCTCCATCAACAATACGCTAGTTTCGCTTGATGCAAGTGGTTTTTACACTCACTTTAATAACAGAATTTTACCTGATTATGAAACAGACCCTAATAAAATTATTTATGCCAATCTAAACGGTTTTTCGGTCTCTAAAGGAGTATCACTAAATTCAGATATTTCTTTTCCTTTAGGATTAACAATGAATATTGGTGCAACCTTAATGGATGTTTCCATTCATGAAAATAACATCAAAAAAAGGCAATTACTAACGGAGAGTTTTAGTGGGGTCTGGAGCATTTCATACAAGTTGAAAAAGAGTAAAATTAAAATTGACTACACAGGAAATGTATACGGTCCTATGAAACTTCCATTATTAAGCGAATTAGATCCAAGAAAAGGAGAGTCTCCATGGTTTAGTATTCAAAACATTCAAATAACAAAAAATATTGGTACGAGTTGGGAAATGTATGGAGGTATTAAAAATATTTTAAATTTTACACCAGCAAGAAATAGTATAGCAAGATCTTCTGATCCTTTTGACACAGGTGTTGTTTTTAATTCAAATGGTGAAGCTATATCAACAGAAAACAACCCTTATGCACTAACCTTTGATCCTAGTTATGTATATGCATCTAATCAGGGTATAAGAGGGTTTTTAGGCTTGAGATATACTATTTTTTAATATAAAGTATAACACGGAATTACCTATCCCATAACCTTCTTACAAGTATTCTTGGATTAAAACTATACACCAGACCAGCAGTTAATTGGGTGTGATTTACCATACTTGTGTATAGCTCTGGAGATATTTTATAAGTGTATTGGCCATTTAAGCCCCAATGGTGGGTTATCCAAAAAGTGCCGCCAAAAGCAATGTTCAAAGTAGAGGTGGCATTCGCGTTTTCTTTGGTAGATGGTGCGCCAATAAAACTTGCACCAATAGCTATATATGGAACTAAATTATTATCAGATAAATTAAAGTCATAGCGTACATAACCATCCAAAGAATTATAACTAAATTTATTGCTAAACAAACCCTCAACATCACCTAAACCACTGAGTGTAACCGAGCCGTCTAAACTAAAGCCTGAGAATAAATATCTAGAGAGATTAATTTTTGGCAATTGAGAGTTATAAGACTCTCCAAGAGAATTATTTTGAAAAATTACAAGAGAACCACTTGCTCCTATAACCCACTTATTTTCTTTGTTTTGAGATGAACTATATGTAGAAAATGATATTAGTAAAAAAAATAATAAATGCTTCATGGGTTGGGGTTATTTAATTAACAAAAATAGAAAATATTCATTAATTATGGCAGATAATAATCTATTTTAAGAGATTTGATAATTAATTCCCAACGAAGCTGCTATCTTTGCAAAAAATAATGTCCGTTGAATAAACAAGAAATTGTTAATCGGTACAAAGAGTCTGTAAAAACTAAACAGATTTTAAACCACATACAGCGTGATCAAAACCATTTTCAAATTACGAATATGGTGGGATCATCGATGTCTTTCGTGATATCAGAAACTTTTAGAGAAGCAGATAAAACTTATTTAATTATTTTAAATGACAAAGAAGAAGCTGCCTACTTATTAAATGATTTAGAGCAATTATTAGGGAACAAAAATGTGTTGTTTTATCCTGGCTCTTACAGAAGACCCTATCAGATTGAAGAAACAGACAATGCTAATGTACTATTAAGATCAGAGGTTTTAAACCGAATAAACTCCAGAAAAAAGCCTGCAGTAATAGTAACTTATCCTGAAGCATTATTTGAAAAAGTAGTTACAAAAAAAGAACTACAGAAAAATACGCTTAAGCTAACTCTATCAGAAAATGTTTCACTAGATTTTGTAAATGAAGTATTATTTGAATACAATTTTAACCGGGTAGATTTTGTAACAGAGCCAGGAGATTTTTCTGTTCGTGGAGGAATCATAGATGTTTTTTCTTTTTCAAATGATGAGCCATACAGAATTGAGTTTTTTGGTGATGAAGTAGATAGTATTAGAACTTTTGATATAGAAACCCAATTATCTAAAGAAAAACTAAGAAAAGCATCCATTATGCCAAATTTAGAAAACAAAATGCTACAAGAAAGGCGTGAAAGTTTTCTAAAATACATCCCATCAAAAACTATTATTTTTTCAAAAAATAAGGAATTATTACTT
>Ga0209251_1002545_pt1 | contig 12720 bp, 9 predicted proteins | sample SaaInlV_100m_DNA_6_FD_184665 | JGI IMG/M metagenome (GOLD analysis project Ga0209251, IMG submission 184665) | Marine microbial communities from expanding oxygen minimum zones in the Saanich Inlet - Saanich Inlet SI073_LV_10m_DNA (SPAdes) (version 2) | ecosystem: Environmental > Aquatic > Marine...
TTAGTTGTCCTGCAGAACACGAAACATGGGCCGATCCTGATCATGACTTACCAACTACAGAAGTACGCCCCAACCGTGATTTTGGTGGGCAGAATTTCGTTTTAGACCAGGCAGTTCAGGCTGAGTGGAGTCCGTGGCGAATGGAAGGATTCGAATTTAGGGATACCGGAATCGGAACTGCCACTAAAGGTTTAGCCGGAGTTCGGGTAGTGCGCCCCTTGAATGGTTCCAAACCTCTGGTGTGCACTCACAGCGGAGAGTTTTATTTCTTTTTCATACTTGATGGTGGATTAACACTCATCTGCGAGGGACTCGGATCCCAAAGGATGGAGGCCGGAGATTCCTGTGTTATCCCTGCTCAGCAACGTCACTCCCTCACGGACAGTTCGGACAACCTGGAATTACTGGAGGCCACATTTCCAGCAGAACTTGAAACACAGCTTCATTCAATGTCCGTAGAATCCCTGATGAATATTGAACATTAAACTGCGTGTTGAAATAGCGGCACTAGACAGCAGAGATCTTGCATCTCAACCAAGGCAGAATTATTAAAAAGACATTGTGCTCCATACTAAATTGGTAGTACAATTCTTCAGTACATTTTTTAGAAAGTTAAAATAATTAACCATGAGAATATTTATTGTAGCAATTGCACTAGTAGTCTTAGGATGTGGGACAACTGATCCAACTGCACAAAAAGAAAAAGAAGTTGGTTACTGGGGAGAACAAAGTTCATCTGGCAAATCATTGAAATGGACGTGCACTAACTCACTAACGTTTCAAGATACTTGTAGTAAGCAACGTGAGACAAAACATACTGATGAAAACTGGTTGGATGCTATTTGGGACCTTTTGAAACGTATTTAGTAAAAGAGATTATGATAGCTGTAACATTTTCCACAAATAATCATTTTGCATTGGGATAATATTGATCTCAAGAAAATGAGATTACTTTAATTCACACAATTTAAAAATTATTGATAATGGATGACATAAACATTTTCGTAATTCTTCTGAATTGCGCTTATACAGTTTGGCTAGCGGCTTTTATTGCAAAAGATATAGTCTGGCTGAGGTTATTAACAGTTGCAGGGAATTTTATAGTTCTTCCATATTATTTATATTTCTTTGAGTCCCCTTTGTGGAACCCCATTGTCTGGGTAGCTATCTACACTACAATTAATTTAGTGATGCTCATCATCATTTACCTAGAAAGTAGGTCAGTCAAACTAAGTGACGAGGAACAGAAGATATATGATCTAATATTCAAATCTATTGAACCAAGAGTATTTAAAAAATTGATCGATCATGGTTCTTGGGAGGAACTCCAACCTGAAGTAAAACTTGTCAACCGTGATTCAGAACTGGAAAGCCTTATGCTTGTCGTAGAGGGAGAAGCTGAAGTAGTGCTAAAAAATGGAGAACATCTAATTATTCCTACAGGTGGATTCATAGGTGAGCAGTCTTTCATCACGGGAGGGAAAACCTCGGCTGATGTCACAACCGGCAAGGAGTCAACTACCATTTTACGCTGGAATAGCCAAAAACTGCGGAAGTACCTTGCAGACAAAGTTATACTTAAGGGCACACTCGATCTGATACTCACCTCTGATTTAATCTTTAAACTCAGAGGCATGAACGATGAACACAATCAAATTAGACACTCCCAAGATTTGGAAATAAGTTAAAATAATTAAATGAGAGGATAATTTTAAAAAATTAAAAAAAACATTGTGATTACAGTCTATCATTTAAATAACTCTCGTTCCCAGCGGATCCTCTGGATGCTTGAAGAACTTAATTTGGAATACGAGATCATACGATATGAACGTGACTCAAAGACCTTGCAAGGACCAGCATCCCTTCGTGAGATTCATCCTTTGGGTAAAGCACCTGTAATCACAGATGACACTAGTGGAGAAGAGCTCGTTCTTGTGGAAAGTGGAGCCATCATTGAGTATATGATGCAAAACTATGGTAAAAACAGTTCTTTAATCATACCAAAGACTGGAAGTCAGCAAGAACGGGATTACCGTTACTGGTTACATTTTTCTGAAGGATCCTTGATGTCGCCTTTGCTGTTGCGATTGATCTTTCACCGAATAAAAACTACTCCTGTTCCATTTTTCGTGAAGCCGATTACCAAAGCTATCGCCAATAAAGTCCTTTCAGAATTTGTAAATCCAAATATTGAACGTTTACTTGATTTCATCGATGCCAGCCTGAAAGGTAAACAATGGTTTTTGGGGGATCAATTAAGCGGTGCCGATATTCAAATGAGTTTCCCTTTGGAAGCAAGCGTTGCCAGTGGTTTAATTGATGACCAGTATCCTGAAATTCAATCCTATGTTGAACGCATTCATCGACAGCCTTCCTATCAGGAAGCACTCCTTAAAGGTGGCAAATACGATTATGCATGATCGCTAAACCGGCTGAATACTCATTTTTTTATTCTTCACAAAACAGAATGTCGATAAAACCTCCACTCCCATCCGAAGAAGAGTTTTAAAAACATGGATGCCAATAACTCTCATTAGCTACTTTGTACTTGTAAACGCTGCTTTGTTTTTTCGATGCTTACATTGGGAAGTAGTGGATGAGTGTGAAAAAGTAAGCGGCCAATTCGCAGATGCCGGTTTCGAATTTGAAGCCTTTAGCAGCATACTATAAATGTGTACTCACTTGTTCTTGGTATTTTTATTAATTAGCTAGTTCATAGGATGGCTTAAGCTAAGGGAAATAAAATAGTATTGATCTATGGAATTCTTCTTGATTAGACTTGAAAAATACGGAATTACAGCAACTAAGCAGGCCTACTACCTGCTGATCATAACCACGTTGTGCTGGGGTCTGAATGCTGTATTCGCACGAATGGCTGTTGGGGAAATTTCACCAATGCTGCTAGTTTCAGTACGCTGGTTTGGCACCCTCATCCTCCTGACTCTGTTTGCGGGCAGAGCCATCATAGCAGATCTACCTGCTATTCGCAGTAACTTGGGCTACACATTTCTGCTGGGTACCGCAGGATTGGGTGGTTTCGGCACACTGCTTTATTACAGTGCCTATACAACCACGGCAGTCAACATCGGGATCATTCAGGGGGCCATGCCCGCCATAGTGTTAATAGGAAGCTATTTCTTTTTCAGAACCCACGTCAGCCTCATTCAAATCGGCGGTGTTTCTATTACCATCCTTGGGGTTGTCTTTGTGAGCATTCACGGAGAGTTCGAGCGGCTGATGAGCTTGAGCTTCAAAACTGGAGATCTGCTGATGCTGATTGCCGTCTTGCTTTACGGATCCTACAGCTTAGGGCTTCGGCGGAAAAATAACCTCTCATCAATTGCGCTTTTTGCATCAGTGGTTGCTTCGGCTTTTATTTCAACCTTGCCCTTGACGATTTTTGAGTATACTTCCGGGCGTACGGTCTGGCCAGAGCTAGATGATTTTGTCCTTGTAGGGATGATCGTGCTTTTTCCTTCTTTCATTTCACAGATTTGCTTCATTGCCAGCGTGAAATTGATCGGACCCGTACGTTCTGGAATGTTCATTAACCTTGTTCCAGTTTTTGCATCCTTCTTTGCTGTCGTTATTCTGGATGAGGACTTTGAGCTCTTCCAAGGACTTTCCTTGCTTCTTGTGCTTTCCGGAATCTACATCTTCGAAAAATACAAGCCGATAACCACTTAGCTACCTTATCATTTTGACTTAACGATGAACGTAATTCCAGAGTTATCAGACGTTCATCCTCATATAATTAGACACAATTTTTGTAGTTGTTTAATGCAACGTGCTGTGACTCTTACTTATGTCCAGAACCTGATGTGAATAAGATATTTAGACTACAATGAAGTATACTCATTTAGCGCCAAATCAATACTGATCAGCTCTAATATTTCTTGCTAAATTTATGACAGATATGCGAGAATGTTTAGACATTATATTAGTATACACAAATATTTACGAGTTCTTGTAACAATGGGAAATAACAATAAATCTGATAATAAGATGTACTACCGTATGCTTGGCTCTACTGGACTCCAAGTATCTGTTCTGTCATTTGGATTCTGGGCAACATATGGGGTCAAAGATGGATTATCCAATGACGAAGGCATTAACATGGCAAAAGAATGTATGTCACTAGCTCGCCAAAATGGAATTAATCTATTTGACAATGCTGAAGCATATGGTAACCCGGCTGGTGCTGCTGAAGAGATTATGGGTGAAGCAATGGTACAGTTGCAAAAAGAAGATCCCGAAATGTGGAGACGTTCAGAAATTTTAGTGAGCACCAAGATATTTTGGGGTGGAGTTGGTGTGAATGAAAGAGGCTTATCCAGAAAGCACATTAATGAGGGGTTAGACGCATCTTTGACGCGCCTAAAAGTAAATTACGTTGATCTTTTATTCTGTCATCGCCCTGATCCTTTTACACCAACTGAAACTGTTGTCAGGTCAATGACTGATATAATCCGTTCTGGGAGAGCAACTTCATGGGGGACAAGTGAATGGTCTGCCCAACAGATTACCGAAGCATATTGGTTGGCAGTCGTACATGGGCTTGAGCCTCCCCAAATTGAACAACCACAGTACAACATGTTAAAACGGGATCGTGTGGAAAATGAGTATTATCCTCTCTATCAACACCCATATAAAATAGGGACTACAATTTGGAGTCCCTTAGCTTCTGGAATACTGACTGGAAAATACAACACTGGTATACCTGAAGGATCCCGATTAACTCAGAATGGTTACGGGTTTTTAATAGATAGTTTAGATAAGCATAAAGAAAAAGGAAACATTGAAAAGATTGTTAAGCTTGCTGATTATGCTTCATCTAATTTAGGCTGTAGCATGGCTGAACTAGCGTTAGCTTGGTGTATTAAAAACAAAAATGTTTCCACCATATTGCTTGGAATCACAAAACCAGAACAACTCAAAGAGAACCTTGGTTGCCTCTCAGTTATAGATAATCTAACTAACGAACACATGGAAGATATTGATAAAATTCTTGACAACAAACCTGAACCTTATGCTGGTTTTGGTGGAGCAGGAATGCGTCAAATAGTAACTATTTAATGCTTGGGATAAATAGTCCTAAAAATTGATTGTGTGAGTAATATAAAAGCTAAAATGACAAATCCGAAGAGGAATTAGGTTGTGAAGAGGAGTTGTTAATAATTGAACAGATAGTATCATCAAGCGAAAACTACTACACCTAGTCTGTTCAATAGTACAACCTGAGATGATGAGTGGGAGTTCTAGGAATCTATGAGCTGCTAAAAATGTTTCCGTCAACATTCACAATAATAAATACTCTTTCTATAATTATAAGATGAAATTAAGACTTATATATCCAGATATCCCATTCTGGCGAGCAGAAACAAGCAGATTAGCCTTATTTATTGGCGGAATAGAGTTTGAAGATCTTCGTCCTTCTAGAGAAGAAATTTTGGAAATGAAAACGGATGGAATATTTCCTTTCGGTCAGTTTCCTGTTCTACAAGTTGATGGTAAAACGATCGCGCAAACTGGAGCAATTGCACGTTTTTGTGGAAAACTTAGCGGACTATATCCTACTAAAGATGATTTTGCAGCAGCAAAAGTCGATGAGGTTATAGACCTTGCCACTGACATTACGATGCAGATGAGACCCGCTTTGAGGGAAACAGATCCAAAAGTTAGAATAGAAATGCGTAGGGAACTATCTACAACTATACTGCCTCGCTGGTTAGGATTTTTGGATAAATTGCTGCAAGATAATGGAGATACGGGTTTTTTAGTAGGGGATTCAATAAGTGTTGCTGATTTAGCTGTATGGCGATTATGTGCGTGGATTTCTGGAGGTATCATTGATGGAATACCCATAAACCTGTTGGAAGGGTTTCCTCTTCTATCTGCTCATCAAAGTAAAATATCCAATTTACCTAAAGTTATGGAATGGATTAAAAGGAATCATAAATAAACTCTATTCCTCTACTTGCAATACCACCATAATGTCAATCTTGTTGTCAAATTAAACATGATCAACAAAATGAGTAAAAACTGCATTTATTAAATCAATCAAAGGACAAAGAATACTTCCTAGTCCCCCCCACTAATTCCATACAAGCAGACATCCTCCATTTTTAAAAAAATACCTTATATATCAGTATCTAAAGAACACTGTGTAATAATTTTGTGCCCATAGCCATAAGACCTAGATGACTAATATCGTAAAATATCTGGTCACTTAAATGAGTATTTAACTGTTTCCCAATAAAAACGCCTATTGGAATTATTAATATTAACCATAGTGACACTGAAAGAGTTGCCACTGAGAAAATACCGATCTCAGCATAAAACGGTATTTTCGCGATGTTTATCACTAAGAAATAGATACTGAGTGTGCCAACAAATGTCTGACGTTTCAGTGCATGTGGCAACAAAAATACCTGTGCTGGTATACCACCTGAGAGTGAAACAAAGCTTGAGATACCTGAAAGTCCGCACCAGATTGCACCACGTTGAAATATTTTTCTTGATACTAAGATAGCTATTTTGGCTGAATTGTTTTTACTTGGATTTATCCTACGCCAACCATAATTGAGAGCCGTAATTATAGAGATCGAACCGATCATTCCTGTCAACATTTGCTCATTTAAATAATCGAATAGAAGCCATCCGACAAGCTCACCAAAAAGACCAAATACACACATAATCAACAAAATGCGCTTGTCAAACATTTTTCTCCAGATATAGACTACCCAAAAATCAGTAATCAAAAAAAGAGGGAGTAGTACTCCAATTGCAAGTTGTGGTGGAAGAGCAAATAGCAGAATTGGGACACTGAAGGATCCCATAGCGCCCCCAAAACCTGCTTTAGAAATTGACACCGCAAGTACTGCAAGTATTGCTAATGACCAGAAATATTCGGGAGAATTGGCCAATATCTCGAAACCATTTATTGACGACATTTATATTTATTTTATTAGAGCGGAGATATCAACTTGGAAGTTTTGCAGAGGGCTTATATCAATGTTAGTGTTCTTCATATTAGAAAATATAATATAATCTTACAGGATTTATTAGAAAATTAGCGACTAATTAGCTCGGCTATTCCGTAACCTAAGTAATCAATCATTTGCTTAAGCCTCGTATAGCCAATCATCAATCAGCCTCCTGGAAACTGACACCTTCCTAGGCAGAGACTTTCCCTGCACCTCAAAATTAAGCATCTCATTTCTTGTAAACCATTGAGCATCTTCAAGTTCAGCATCATTTAATTTTATGATTTTTGTGCATGCCTCAGCAGTAAATCCAAGCATCAGAGAGGAAGGAAATGGCCATGGCTGGGATTGCTGATAAATAATATTTTTCACAATAATTCCAGCCTCTTCATACACCTCTCTTGCGACTGCATGTTCAATTGTTTCACCAGGTTCAACAAATCCTGCCAGAGTTGAATACAAACCATCTGGCCAAATCTTCTGGCGCCCCAAGAGTACTCTGTCATCATCTTTAACAAGCATAATCACAGCAGGATCAGTACGTGGAAAATGTAGGCAAGCACATCCTTTTTTTGTACAATTGCGTTGATGCCCTCCTTTTGTTGCAATAGTTGGCGTACCACACACACCACAATATCCGTTTTTGCTATGCCAAAACATTATTCCCCTTGCATAGGCAAGGATTGAACCATCTATTCCACCAATGAGCGGGCCAATTTCACGTAAATCAGCAAATTCCCCCCATGCTGCTAAATTGTTTGTAGCTTCATTTTCTTCCAGACTGGAGATGTCTATAGCCAGATATGAAATGAAAGTACTATCCACAGCTTGTTTGCCAAGATAAACTTGATTCTTAGCAATTTCTATTAAATCTGTAGCATCTTTAATTGACAGGTATGCAGGTACTGGTGGCGCTCCCGTTTCTACAGTATTGGAAAACAGGTTCAGAGATCGCCAAATAGGAACGATACGTGTTTCAGGATTTTCTAAAACGTAATCTAGACAACTGGCTTTTTCACGCGAAATAACATCTCTATCAAGCCCACCAAAACTGAAATGATTTGGAGTATGGAGCGTTAATTCATAAGGGTCAAAAATTATCACGTGTAGTTTACACCTGAATAAAATTAAGATTATATCTGTATGACTATATATTAAATATTAATATTCTGAGCAATAACTTTGTTTTTCAGCTCAGACCATTGCAGGTATATACTTTTAAAAGTTTCAAAACATTTTAAAAAAAATTAATAATATTAGTGTCTCCTATTTAGAAATAGTATCTAATAGGTCAAAATAACATCACGGACTTTGCTCTTTTACCTGTATATTATATCTTTTTTATACTCTTAAAAACCTATCTAATTTTTTTAATTTAGCTTTGATTCTGCTTTAATATTATTTGAATTCTCAAAAGAAGTATATTTACTTAACAGTTTTATTAAACGTTCTCTTCCATCTTCAATAAGCGAGTAAAGGGTGGGGACCATGAAAAGAGTCAAAAAAGTCGCAACGCCCAGGCCATACATGATAGCAAGCGCCATCGCCTTCCAAAAACTGGCGCTTGCTGATCCAAAAACAACTGGAGAGTCACGGCTAAAATCAATGTCCATTCCCATTGCAATTGGAGCAAGGCCTATTATTGTAGTTATTGCAGTAAGTAACACAGGTCTAAACCTTACAGCAGAAGCGAGAATCATGGCTTCATTTCTGCCGAATCCTCTTTTACGTAATTTGACAACAAAATCCAGCATAACAATAGCATTATTGACTACTATACCTGCTAAAGCAACTGTTCCGACTCCTGTCATGATAATACCGAATGGACGATCATGAACAATTAATCCCAACAAGACTCCCATAACAGACATGAATACAGAAGTAATAACTATCAGAGGTAGCGCAATTGAGTTAAATTGAGCAACCATAACTATAATAATAAGTCCTATCGCAATGAGTACAGCTTTTCCTAGAAACATCTGGGTTTCCTTCCTTCCTTTGTTTTCTCCGGTGAATTTATATTGTACTCCATCAGGTAATTCTAAATCTTTTAGTGCCTGCTGAGCTTTCATCACTAGAACAGGACCAGGAACCCTAAAAGCATCCCCACTGATGGTGATAGTTCTATCAGTATCAGTATGTCTGATTGAGCCATAGGATGGGCCTGTATCTACTTTTGCTATTTCACTGAGTCTTACGGGTTCTCCAGAGGAAGTATAAATAAAAAGAGAGGATAAATCAGATTGGTTCCTTCTAAAACTCTGATCCAGTTGTACCCAGATATCATATTCTTCGGTTCCATCACGAAACACGGATACTTTTTTACCATTAAATGCTGTACGAACAGTGGATGCTATATCACGTGCGCGAAAGCCAAGCCTGGAAGCTTTATCACGATCAATAATTACTTTTAATTCTGGCCGACTTCGGTCAAAGTCATCTGAGAGATCTACAAGACCAGGAATATCTTTGATTCTTTGTTTGATTATTTCAACTGAATCAATCATTTTACTAAAATCCTCTCCTTGGACTTCAAGATTAAAGGCCTTTCCAGTCGGAGGACCACTTTGGGATTCAGCTAGCTTAACTTGTACTCCAACCATTTTAACTAATTTCTGCCTCAGATTTTTGATAATCTCAGATGGTTTTTCAACCCAGTTCTGCCAACTGGGAAAATCAAGGACAACATGGCTTAGGTAGGTTGTAGTGCTCCCAGAAGATGAGGCTCCTGACCCCCTTCGTTGGCCGACATTGGCGACTACAGCATCGAGTTTGTCCATATCGTCTTCAATGTATCCTTCTACTAAAGTTACATAGCCATCAGATATTTCAAGGGTCGTTCCCATGGGAGCTGTAATGTTTACAACAGCTTCACTAGGTTCAGTTTTAGGAAAAAATTCTACTCTTTTTCGTGGAAAAGTGTTTGTGGCATACCAATAAAACGTGCCTATAAATAAAAAAATGAAGACCATAACAGTAACAAATCTGAATCTTAAAACACCTCGAAGGGCCACCTGATAACCACGAAGAATTTTAGAGTGATCTACTAATTTAAGCTCATCAAAATCAGACGTAACTTCCTTGCTGACCTTAACCCTCATCATCGTGGAACAGAAGACAGAATTAATAATAAGTGCCACAAAAAGAGAGGAAGAAAGGGTCACAATTAAAGTCTTAGGTAGAAAACTTATAAATTCACCTGCAATACCAGGCATAAAAATCAAAGGGAAAAAAGCCGCAACAGTAGTGATCGTTGATGTTGTAACTGGTATCGCAATTTCCTTAGTTCCTAACAATGCAGCTTCGATTCGGTTTTTTCCTGCCTGTCTGTGTCTATAAATGTTTTCCACAATTACTATTGCATTATCAACCAGCAGACCCAATGAGAGAATTAGGCTAAAGAGAACAACAATGTTGAGGGTGAACCCCATTACATTGAGGATAATCATGCTAACCAGAAATGAAAGAGGAATTGCTATTGCAACTAGAAGAGCGTTACTGATACCCATTACCAAAAGAAGAACCAGAAAAACAAGGACGAACCCGGTAATTATATTGTTTTCTAGGTCTTTTACTATTTGTTGAACACGTTCACCTTGGTCTGAGAGTATGCTGAATTTAACATCTTCCTTATAATCCTTTTCAAGACGTTTAATGATGGATTTGACTTCATCTCTTATAGCCAGCAGATTTTCTCCACTACGCTTTACAATACTAAGAGATACAGATTCAAGTCCATCAAGTCTTGATTTGCTGGTGACTTCCTTGTAACTAAAGACTACCTTGGCTATATCTCTCACACGAACAGGGACCTGATTTGGTGCTGAGATAAGAGCCTCGTTAATTCCTTCAGGACTGATGAATTCTCCTGGAACCCTAATCATATATTTGGTAGGTCCCATAGTTATTGTGCCACCAGGTAAATTTGTATTTTCATTGCTTATGGCACTACTGACCTGATTGAGTGCTAATTTATAATAATTCATCTTATCAGGATTGACATAGACTCGGATCTCTTTTTCAAGACCACCTGCACGTCTTACTTCCAGAATTCCAGGGATACCCTCAATTTCTTCTTTTACTTCGTCGGCAAGCTCTGTAAGCCCCAGAAGTCCCATATCCCCTGCAAGGTTGAGAATCATTAAAGGCCGTTCTGAAAGATTGATTTCTGAAATCTGATAATCTTCTGCATCTGCAGGTAAATCCGGTTTGATCTGGTCCATTTTCTCCCGAACCTTCGTTCTTGCTTCACTTATTTCAAAATCAGAAGTGAATTCAAGGGTTAGCACAGATACACCTTCAGATGATGTTGAACTGATTTCCTCCAGATTTTTTATTGTCTTTAGTTCCTGTTCTACTTTATTGGTAATTAGAGACTCAACGTCTTCTGGAGTTGCACCGGGGAATGGAATACTGACAATCAGCAATGGGATCTGGATATCTGGAGCAGCCTCCCGTGGGATGGACTTGTAAGCTTGAAACCCAGCAATACATATTACAAGTACCATTACGAAAACAAAAACTGGATTCCGAATTGCTATATGACTTGGATGCATAAGTGCTAAATAATTAAGAGGTTATTTCAATTATTTTATTGAACTATATTTATTTCTTCACCATCAGTTAGTTTAGTATGTCCTTCAATAACAAGCTTTTCTCCTTTACTTAACCCCATAATGACCTGGACTTTCTCTCTCTGAGTGATACCGATAGCGACCTTTCGCTGAACAGCAATACCATTATCCACAACATATACAATACGCCCCATGTCACGTTCCATGATTGCGTGCCTTGGAACGACAACCTGATCTTGATCAACTCTTTGAGTAAATGTGGCTCTAGCCAGCATGCCTGGCCGCAGTTCTCTTTCACTGTTATCAACTTCTATTTCAACCGGAAATGTCCTGTTGCTTGCGTCTGCTTCAAGGCCTATTTTCTTAACTTGTCCTTCAATCATTTTGTTCTCCAAGATGTATAGTACAATATCAACTTTTTGCCCAATCTTAATTTGAAGAATTTCCTGCTCTGGTATGTTGACTTTGACTAATATACGGTCTACATCCAAAATTTCTACCAGTCGGTCGCCCTTTCGCACAAATTCTCCTACTTTTACGAAACGTGTTTTAATAGTTCCTTTCAGAGGTGACTTGATTAAAGACTTGTTTAGATTTATTTTTGAAAGTTCTTTATTAAATGAAGCTCTTTCAGCAAAAGTCCTTGTCTGATCAAGTTGTGCATTTGGTATAAGATTCTTTTTGGCTAATTCTTCATCTCTATTAAGATTGCTCTCAGCAAGCTTTGAGTCAGCTAATGCAATTTTAAGTTTTAAACTTAGTTCTTTAGTAGAAATATCAACCAGTTTTTTATTTTGAAAAATCTCCTCACCTTCATCGAAATATATGTTCTCGATGACACCATCTATCTCTGATTTCATAATTAATCGTTGATTAGGAAGTAAATTTCCAACATAAGTGGACTGAATACTGAGTGATTCCAAATCAACCTCATGAACACGTACATTGGTCTTCTTTTTATTATCACGATTTTTACTTGATTTACGACGGGATGCTGTCTCACCATTAATTGGTTCTTTTTTCTGAAAATCTTTTGCCTGATCTCTAGACCCTTTTTTACTTGATGCTGTTGAACCAGAAGTAGATTTTTCGCAGCCTGAAAATAAAAGAAACATTAATACAATCAGTAAATTTAATTGCCAGAAATTTTTCATGGGATT
>Ga0209251_1002547_pt1 | contig 12716 bp, 8 predicted proteins | sample SaaInlV_100m_DNA_6_FD_184665 | JGI IMG/M metagenome (GOLD analysis project Ga0209251, IMG submission 184665) | Marine microbial communities from expanding oxygen minimum zones in the Saanich Inlet - Saanich Inlet SI073_LV_10m_DNA (SPAdes) (version 2) | ecosystem: Environmental > Aquatic > Marine...
ATGCGCAGGGGAGTGTAGAGGAAAGGTTAAGACCCTTCAACACATAGGATTTAATCCAGTCTGTTTAAAATCCCGTCCAATTCGTCGAGGTTTGTGTACTGTATTTCCAATCGACCCCGACCGTTCTGTTGATGGTGAATCCTGACTCGCGCACCAAACCGATCGCTTAAATCTTGTTCTAACCGACTGACATCGGGGTCCTTATGAGGCTTTGGCGTGTCTTGCGCGCCCCAGCCCTTCACCAATACTTCCGTTTGTCTGACAGAGAGACGTCGCTTCACCACTTGTCGGGCCGCTCGTAGCTGATCTGCATTTTCAAGGCCCAGAAGCACCTTTGCGTGACCCACTTCGATTTCTCCTTGCCTCAGCATGTGCTGCACATCACCGTGCAAGTTCAGCAGCCGTAAACTGTTCGCGACAGCAGACCGGGATCGGCCCACCGCTTCAGCAATCTGTTCTTGGTTCAGCTCAAACTCATCTTGAAGCCGTTTTAGACCAGCCGCCTCCTCCACCGGGTTCAAGTCCTCTCTCTGAATGTTTTCAATAAGCGCTATGGCGATGGCATCTTGATCAGGCACATCCCTGATCACCACGGGCACATGATCTAATCCAGCGAGCTGCGCCGCCCGCCAGCGTCGCTCCCCAGACAGAATTTCGTACCGGTGGTTGGGTAACGGACGGACAACCACGGGCTGCAAAATACCTTGCGCTGTAATGCTCGATGCGAGCGTTTGCAGGGCTTCTGGTTCGAATTCGCTTCGCGGTTGATAGATTCCCCGCTGCAAATGCTCAATAGGGACCTCTGCGGTTGCAACGGTGAACTCTGCACTACCGCTTGTTTCGGGGGTGCTTGCCGTCACGTCTTGATGTGGCTTGGCAATGAGGCCAGACCCAAGCAGAGCCTCTAGCCCCCGATTTAACTTTCGCTTCTGGACCATTAAACATTGTCCTTAGAATGATGTTCTTGCCTGCGCATAAATTCCCCGGCCAGCGCCATATAAGCGGTAGCGCCTCTGGCCAGACGATCATAAACAATTCCCGGCAGCCCGTGGCTTGGCGCCTCGGCCAAACGAACATTTCTCGGGATCACTGTCCGGTAAACCAAGCCCTCGAAATGCTGATGGAGCTGCTCAGACACCTCATTTGTTAGGGCATTTCTTGGATCGTAAAGCGTGCGCAAAATTCCTTCTACGCACAGGCTAGGATTCACTGTTTGATTGATCGTGTTGATCGTCTCTAGCAGAGCTGACAGCCCTTCCAACGCAAAATACTCACATTGCATCGTTATTAAGACAGAGTTTGCCGCCACTAATGCATTGAGAGTGAGCATGTTAAGTGAGGGGGGACAATCGATGATGACAAAATCGTATCGTTGCGTCCCTGACTCGAGCGCCTGCTTTAACCGCTGCTCTCGATCATCCACCGACAATAGGGCAACTTCAGCCGCTGTTAAATCACCATTGGCCGGCACCACGTCCATACGAAGTTGTGGAAGAGAGAGGGCAACCTCCTCTAATGGCTGCTGCTCTACCAATAGCTCATATGTACTGGTGACCAGCTCTGACTTGTTCAACCCGACAGATACCGATGCATTGCCTTGAGGGTCCAAATCTAGGAGCAACACCCGCTTATCCATTGCTGCTAACGCGGCAGATAAATTGACGCTGGTTGTCGTTTTCCCCACGCCACCTTTTTGGTTGGCTACTGCAACAACCTTCATACAACCGCGCCTTGGCTTCGCCCAATTATCATCACATTGAATGCCCAGTCTTGTCCGGGCACCCTGATCTCTTTAGCCTGATGCAAATACATATTATCGGGTATCGCTGAATCGACCTTGGCAACACTATCGGTTGTCATTGCATACAGCGACCCCTCTTTGCTCAACACGTGGCTGATTCTGGTTAGCGTTGTTTTCACGTCCGCAAATGCCCTTGTTAACACTGCATCGTAAACCGTTTTGGGCTGCCAGGACTCGATACGCACAGTTTCAATCTGGATGTTAGTTAAGCCCAACTGTCTTTTCACCTCAGCCAAAAATCGCGTTTTTTTTCCATTGCTATCGATCAGCGTGTAGGGAAATTCCCGGTCGGCTATCGCCAGGGGAATGCCCGGTATACCCGCCCCTGTGCCCACATCTAGTCGATTCGACCCCTGGAGAAGAGGTAAAACAGCCAAGCTTTCTAACACATGCCTCAACAACATTTCTTGTCTATCTCGAATTGACGTCAAGTTATAGGTTCTGTTCCATTTTTCGAGCAAATCCACATATGCAATAAGCTGTTCGAGTTGCATATCACTGAGTGAAATGCCTATGGATCGCGCGGATGAGCTAAGAAGTTGTGTTTCGGGTTCAGCCATTCGCTGTGGCGCGTAAAGACTCGCTCATCGCTCGCTTCTTGAGATAAACCAACAACAAAGACATTGCCGCGGGTGTGACGCCGGGTATTCTCCCAGCGCGAGCCAGATTGGTTGGTCGAAATTTGGCAAGTTTTTGAGAAATTTCATGGGACAATCCATCGACCTCATCAAAATTAAGATCGCTTGGAATTGTCATCGCCTCGTGTCGTTGTAAGCGGGAGATGTCTTGTTGTTGGCGATCTATATACCCTGCATATTTCAGCTGGATTGCGACCTGCTCCGCTACTGACTCTTGTACCGGGCGTTTTGAAGGCGCGGCCGCATATAATATCGTGTGGGTTAATTCCGGCCGCTTTAACAGTTCAGCCAATGAGTACCCCCGATTCAGCGGCTTTGCTAAATAAGGCGTGATTTTTCGAGCTACTTCAGAGTCCGGTTGTACATATTCGCTTTCCAGCCTTTCTTTTTCTTGACCGATAGCCTCTCTCTTTTCAACAAAACAGCGCCATTGCTGTTCTCCTATAACACCCAGTACCCGGCCCGTTTCAGTTAGCCTCAAATCCGCATTATCTTCCCTCAACTGAAGCCGATATTCAGCACGAGAAGTGAACATGCGGTAGGGTTCTGAAGTGCCAAGCGTCACCAGATCATCAACCAACACACCGATGTAAGCTTCGTCTCGTTTTGGCTCCCACGGATCGTGTTGTCTCACCAAGCACACAGCATTAATGCCAGCCACCAAACCTTGCGCTGCTGCCTCTTCGTAACCCGTTGTGCCATTGATTTGACCCGCAAAAAACAAACCCGAAACGGTTTTTGTTTCCAGGCTGTGCTGTAAATCGCGCGGATCAAAATAATCGTACTCAATCGCGTATCCAGGTCTTGTGATATGCGCTTTTTCTAATCCTTTGATTGACCGCACCAGACCCAGTTGAATGTCGAATGGTAAAGACGTGGAGATCCCATTGGGATAAAGCTCGTTTGTTGTCAGCCCTTCTGGTTCAATAAAAATCTGATGCGAGGATTTATCCGCAAACCGGTGAATTTTGTCTTCAATGCTCGGGCAATAACGCGGTCCGACACCTTCGATGACGCCGCCAAAAAGCGGAGAGCGATCAAGCCCGGATCGAATAAGCTCATGCGTTTTTTCATTTGTTTCCGTTATCCAACAGCACCGTTGCGACGGATGATCCTCACGTCGGCCCATCAACGACATCACCGGGCGGGGCTCGTCACCCCACTGTTCAGCCATCAAGTTAAAATTGACGGAGCTAGCATCGATGCGCGGGGGTGTGCCTGTTTTTAACCGCCCTACCCTCGGACACACTTCCCTGAGGCGGTCTGCCAATCCCAAAGAAGCCGCATCTCCCATGCGCCCACCTGAAGCCTGAGACTCTCCCACATGCATTTTCCCATTAAGAAAAGTACCTGCGGTAAGCACTACTGCCCTAGCAGAAAAAACAATACCGGAGCGCGTGATAACACCAGATACCGCGTTGCCAGTAATTTTTATATCTTCTACTGCGTCCTGAAAAATCTGAACATTTTCAGTGTGTTCTAAAACTTCACGAATAGCCTGGCGATAAAGGGCGCGATCAGCTTGTGCGCGGGTTGCTCTCACTGCAGGCCCCTTTCTCGCGTTCAACACCCTGAATTGGATTCCCGATAAATCAGTCGCGCGAGCCATAATGCCGCCCATAGCATCGACCTCTCTCACGAGGTGGCTTTTTCCAATGCCCCCAATAGCGGGGTTACACGACATTTGCCCCAAGGTATCCAGGGCATGAGTAATCAGCAGTGTTCGCGCACCCATGCGGGCGGAAGCCAAGGTCGCCTCTGTACCCGCGTGCCCACCACCGATCACGATGACGTCATATGCGTTTGGATGTTGCATGGCGGTAGCGTAACTACTTTTTAAAGCGGGAGCGGAGTATAAACGCGCTAACGGTCAGTATGTACCAGTCTAGTCGACGTAAATGGCCGCCAAAGGTCACAGTTTCACAGTAGTACACAACAATATATTAAGTAATATATATATGAAAAGTACTTAAATACTGTTGTTATTAGGGGGGCTATTTTTGGAGGATAAGTCCAAAAACATCAATATAAACAGCTTCTTATATGTCATCTAACGCTTAGGAAAACGCGCTTACAAGAACTGATTTAGTTGGGGTTAACCCGTGGACAGTAGCGTGCCTACAAGAAGAGATAAAGGTATGCACAGGCGGGTATAGTGGTTCTCCCGATGTTACGCACAGTGCTCACCAATCAGTTTGAAGCTAGGCGCTTATCTGTTGATATGATGTGCCAGACGTGTGAATAGGCTGTGAGTGACTTAACCGCATAGGAATAAAGATGTTTATCTAAACATTTATCGAATTTTGAATTTTTAAACAGCCTCAAAAATATAGCGCCCTGTCATTTTCCGATGCAAAAAGAAGAAAAAATTTCTCCTAGCAAGTCGTCTGCACCCAATACGCCGGTTATTTCTCCTAAAGTTTCATGAGCGTGTCGAAGATCTTCTGCCAAAATTTCTCCCGCACCAGTTTTATGAAACTGTTCAATACCTTTGTGAAGCAGGTCGTAAGTGGCCTGAAGAATCGCTACATGGCGTTCTCTGGCGCTATAGGGTGTTGAGGTTACAGTGTTGGAAAATCCCAGAATGGACAAAATTGCGTTTTCAAGCTCAGCAATACCCGCACCTGTTATTGCTGATACCCCAATAGTAGTGATGGCCTCTGATGGTTGTTCTCCCGGCTTGCGCTCAGAGAGGTCAATTTTATTTAGGACCCGGATGGCCGGAGCAACGCCTTCGAAATGTTCCTCCGTATTTTTATCTGCTGCGTCATCAATTACTTCAATAACGAGATTGGCGGTTTCCAGTTCGCCACGGGCTCGCTGAATACCCTCTTTTTCGATGATATCGGTTGCTTCCCTAATGCCTGCAGTGTCGGCAAATTCAAATGCTACGCCTTTTAAATTGAGCATCTGTTTCACAACATCTCGAGTGGTACCAGGTACAGCGGTAACGATGGCAACAGGTTCACGAGCAAGCTGATTCATTAGGCTACTTTTTCCGACATTAGGTTTGCCTGTAAGGACAATTTTCGCGGTTTTGCTCATCAGTGCGCCTTGTCGCGCATTGTTAATAAGGGCGTCCAGTCTAGTAAGTGCAGTTGATAAGTTCTGGTGTATGTTTTTATCCGACAGAAAATCGATTTCTTCTTCTGGGAAATCAATGGCAGCTTCGATATAGATTCTGAGCTTTAGTAAATCATCACCGAGAGCGTTGACGGCATCGGAAAAAGCGCCTCTAAGCGAGGCAGATGCTTGCTGGGCTGCTTGTTGGGTGGGGGCATCAATGAGGTCTGCCAATCCTTCCGCTTGCGCGAGATCAAGCTTGTTATTCATAAAAGCTCGTTCTGAAAATTCTCCTGGCCTCGCCATGCGCGCCCCAAGCGCCAGACACGCGTTGAGCAACATCGAACTGATGACGACACCACCATGGCAATGAAGTTCGGCAACATCTTCGCCGGTAAAAGAGTTCGGCCCCTGGAAAAGCAAGACGAGACCCTGATCAATAACGACGCTTTGATGTACGAAGTTAGAGAGCGTTGGGGTTCGGGGTTCCACTGACCGCATACAAAGGGTTCGGGTAATGGGCCAAGCATGATGACCGGATAGCCTCACGATCGCTACGCCCCCTTTACCTGGAGGGGTGGCAATAGCGGCAATGGTGTCCCCGTCCAGCGCGGCAGTTTCGACCAGTTCAGATTGCTGATCCATATGAGGATTAAAGACTGCCGTTTTCAATTCGCCGATTGATGATGTATTGCTGTCCCATCGACAACAGATTATTGCAGAGCCAATAAAGCACTAAGCCGGCAGGGAACCACAGGAAAAAGAACGTAAACACGATGGGCATCCACTGCATAATTTTTGCTTGCATGGGGTCTGGTGGCGCTGGGTTAAGTTTTTGCATGTAAAACATACTTGCGCCCATCAGGATGGGTAACACAAAATATGGATCCATTACCGACAGGTCTTTTATCCAAAGTGCAAGCGGCGCTTGCCGTAACTCCACAGACTCCATCAGCACCCAATATAAGGCGATAAATACCGGCATTTGCACAAGAATGGGAAAACACCCACCCAAGGGATTAATTTTTTCCTTCTTGTAAAGCTCCATCATCGCCTGAGATTGCTTGGCCTTGTCGTTAGCATATTCGTCCCGAATTGCCACGATGCGAGGCTGAACTTTTCTCATCCTCGCCATAGATTTGTAACCCGCAGCAGAGAGCTGAAAAAAGGCGAGTTTGACAAGCAGCGTCAAAACGATAATCGCTATACCCCAGTTCACGACAACCGACTGGATCGTTGTGAGGAGCCAAAAGAGTGGTTGGGCGATCCACCATAGCCAACCGTAATCGACAACCAGGTCGAGATGAGGCGCCAGATCAGATAAAACGGATTGGTTTTTTGGACCGACATAGAGGGTGTTCGTTACGGTGGACGTTTCCCCGGGAGCGAGGGTTAGTGCGGGTCCCGTATAGCCGATAATATTGAAGCCATTGTTGGTATGGCGCGTTCGATATCGATGGGTGTCGGTCGCACTAGGTACCCATGCGCTGACAAAGTAGTGTTGGAGCATTGCGATCCAGCCGCCTTGCACATCGGCTTTAAAAGGGTTTTCAGCCATTTCTTCAAAATCAAATTTTTCAAACCGTTGTTCAGAGTGTGTCAGCGCTGATCCCAAAAATGGGCGCATACCCATGCCTGAGTTATTGTCAGACGGTGCGGATGAACTATCTCTCTTTAGTTGGGCAAAAGGCGTGAGGTTAGTGGTCCGGCTTGATAAATTTTGTATCTCGTGGTCAACCAAAATCTTATGGCTGCCTCGCTGGAAGCGGTATATTTTTTTTACTGCAAGGGCGCCGTCGTCATTTTGGTAATGCAGGTCTATGTCAAGTGTGTTGCCGCTTGTGAGTTCGTAACTGGGCCTGTCTGTCCGATACAACGCACGCGCTTGGCGATCAATCCCATCTGGCCCGACCAGACCGGACTGCGCTACGTAGGTTCGTTGGCCGTTTCTTTCAAGGAGGACAAATGGGTCAGAGGGATCAGCGAGGGTTTTGGGGTAATCGCGCAAGGCCGCGCCCACAACATCTCCTCCCTCGAGGTCAATAATGATTTCGAGAACATCGGTAGTAACTCTTACCAATGAACTGGCTTGTGCGCTGATGCCGTTGTAAATGTCAGCGCTGGAAGACTGGGCAAGGTCTTCATCGCTGGGGAGGTCGTCCTGAGGTGATTGATCGAAAGTTGTTGTGGGGTCGCCCAATAGGGTCGGGCTATCTTTCTTCGCGGTGGATTCGACAATGGGGCTCGCAGGTATCAAGGCCTGTTCGTCGGCAGTGAAGCGCGTCCACTCCCCCAACAGCATAAGACCCAGCAGAATACTGGCGGCGATCAAAGCATATCGAGGGATGTCCATGTGTTCGGTCTCAGTCTGGTTGACGATATGGGTGGTGTTTCGGTACGGGGTCATATCCGCCGATACACCAGGGGTTACAGCGAATGACCCTGCGAACAGTGAGCCAACAGCCGGCTAGGGTACCGTGGGTCTGTAGTGCGTCAATCCCGTATTGTGAACAAGTTGGTGAAAAGCGGCACCATCGCCCGAGCCATGGGCTCAACGTGAGTTGGTAGGCGCGTATGAGGAGGCATAGACCCCTTGCCAGTAATTGGTCCATGCGCTTCAGCCAACGCATAAAGTGCAGGCTTTTTTATTCAGTGCAAGCCACAGGTGATGCAGATCCCGCCAAACTAAGGGGTTTGAAAGTTGGTCTGCAGGACTTCTTGCCAAAATCACCAGATCGAGAGACACGGAAGGCTGATAGAGCCGAAAGTGCTCCCTGATGATGCGTTTTACTCTGTTTCGTCGGGTGGCTTTGCGGATGTGTTTTTTGGCAACGACGATACCGATCCTGGATCGCTTAGTTGGGGAGGGTTTCGCCAATATTAAAAATGACCGCGTGCTGACGCGGATCTGCGGGGCGTTGAAAACGCCGCTGTAGTGATGTCGCTCAGAGAGCTTGGCGGATAATGGAAGCGTGGGCATGGGCCACTTAAGGGGCCCCTTGTGGCGTCGCTTAAGCCGAGAGCTTGCTGCGACCGCGAGCCCTTCGCCGCGCTAAAACCTGCCGACCGTTTTTCGTGGCCATTCGAGCGCGAAAACCATGGGTTCGCTTTCGCTTCAGGACACTGGGCTGGAATGTACGCTTCATGGCATCAACCTATTTGCACTATATGTATCAAACTTACGTGTGGTCCCCGTGCCAAACAGCTTCTCTGTTCTACTGACGGTCGGGGGCGCGGATTATAGGGGTGGTGAGTGTTGTTGGCAACATTAATGAATGTCGTTTTAGGTGCGCCGTTAACGCAACCATATTTAAATCATCCACTGGTTGTGTCGCGGCAACATTGGCGATCGGCGATCGTTGGCGGATTGTGGGGAGCTCGGAAATTGAGGGGATAGTAAGTTAGCTAGCGCTTACAAACTGGGGCTCGACAGGGTTTCCAATAATGAGCGAGCAGCACTGAAAGCCACAAGTTAACCCAAAGTTAATAACAGGTTACGCACAGCCTGCCGCAAGTTTTGCTTGCAAATAGGAGGGTTGTTCTGTACGCGCTCAAAAACACGATAAAGTTTTGATATTAATGAATAAAAAACATGTTGATAACGTTGTGGCGGTGTGGATAACTAGGTGCCGTGACGCGATCCGGAGCCTGGCTTTTTAAGCGGCTCACCCCAGGGGCGTTCATAGGCTTGTTCGGCGGGACCGATCCGTTCAGACAAAAAAAGAAGCACAAAGGTAGAACTAAAAAGGAGCGATTGCGTTGGCAGCCCCACAGCCGCTTACTAACCCCTGGCAGCATTGTTTGCATCGACTGGGTGGGGATATTCCGCAGCAACAATTTAACACCTGGATACGGCCATTGCAGGCAGAGTGGAGAGATTCAGGTTTGATGTTGTTAGCGCCGAATCGATTTATTCGAGATTTCGTTGTTGAGCGCTACGTGCCCATGATTTCTGGGTATTTGATGGATGTGGTTGCACCCACCTCAGCGCAAGTCTCGGTAACCGTTGCGGGTGACGCCGCGCGGGCGATAGCGCCTGTGATGCCGGTTGAGCGAACACCCCAGACGACGGCGTTGCCCAGACAGGCTGCGCCACCGGCACGCGTGTCTTCTTCGGGGGCGCTGGTAACCTCATCTAGGCTTGTTGAGGGTTATACTTTCGAGCGGTTTGTTGAAGGAAAAAGCAACCAGTTAGCGCTGGCTGCGTCACAACAGGTGGCTGAACACCCAGGGGCTTCCTATAACCCGCTGTTTCTCTATGGTGGTGTGGGCCTTGGCAAAACCCATTTGATGCATGCGGTGGGGAACGCCATGCGGCGCCGAAATCCCGAAGCAAAAATCATTTACCTGCATTCAGAGCGTTTTGTGGCGGATATGGTTAAAGCCCTGCAATTGAATGCTATCAATGATTTCAAGCGATTTTATCGGTCAGTAGACGCGCTGTTGATTGATGACATTCAGTTTTTCGCCAACAAGGATCGCTCTCAAGAAGAGTTTTTTCATACCTTTAATGCCTTGCTAGAGGGCGGTCAGCAAATGATTTTGACGTGCGATCGCTATCCGAGAGAGATTGAGGGGGTTGAAGAGCGCTTAAAGTCACGGTTTGGCTGGGGGCTGACGGTGGCAGTTGAGCCCCCTGATCTCGAAACGCGGGTGGCGATACTGATGAAGAAAGCGGAACAAAGTCATATTACGCTAGCGCCAGACGCCGCGTTTTTCATAGCGCAGCGGATTCGATCTAACGTAAGGGAGTTAGAGGGCGCCCTCAAGCGAGTGATAGCGAGCGCTAATTTCACCGGCCGCCCTTTTGACATTGAGCTGATTAAAGACAGTCTGAAAGATTTGTTGGCGCTGCAGGACAAGCAGGTTTCGCTGGATAACATAAAGAGGAAGGTGGCCGAGTACTACAAGATTAAAGTAGCTGATTTGATGTCAAAACGACGCAACAGGAGCGTTGCTAGGCCGCGGCAGGTTGCAATGGCGTTGTCAAAAGAGCTGACTCGGCACAGCCTCCCTGAGATTGGAGATGCTTTTGGTGGCCGAGACCATACGACAGTGCTTCACGGATGCCGTAAGATAAAGGAGTTGCGCGACATTAACTCTGACATCAGCGAGGATTACCAAAACTTGCTTAGATCACTGACGACATGATGAAGCGTTGTCATAATTCGCCGTCAATGTCGTAATTATTGCCTAATAACCTGAGCTCATTGATATGAAATTCTCTATTGCCCGAGACACGCTGATCAAGCCTTTAAATTTGGTGGCGGGAGTGGTTGAAAGAAGACAAACGTTGCCGATTCTCTCCAACGTATTGATTGCTCTTGAGGGCTCACGGCTGTCCTTGACGGGCACCGATCTCGAGGTAGAGCTCGTCGGCCGACTGGACATTGAGGCGCCAGGGGTCGACGGCGAGGTGACGGTACCTGCGCGAAAGCTGGTCGACATTTGCAAGTCTTTACCCGAGGGTTCTAATATAGAATTTGCTGTGGATGCCGGGAAGGCCACCGTGAAGGCAGGTCGCAGCCGTTTTACCTTATCCACGTTGCCCGCTGCAGATTTTCCTACGGTGGATGCGGGCGCCGGTGATACCACCTTAGAAATTGAACAATCCCTCGTTAAGCAAATGATTGACGGTACCGCGTTTGCCATGGCGCAGCAGGACGTCCGTTATTATCTCAATGGCCTTTATTTTGAGTTGCTGGGCGGACGTCTCCGCGTTGTTGCGACAGACGGTCATAGGCTGGCGCTTGCTACGTCACCAAAACGGGTAGAGGCGGCCGATTTAGGCGTTATTATTCCCCGTAAAGGCGTGCTGGAGTTGTCACGTTTATTGGAGGGCGCGGCCTCTATTTCGCTTGCTATTGGCACTAATCACATTCGCGCGACAACCACCCAATATACCTTCACTTCTAAGCTAGTTGACGGCAAGTTTCCGGATTATGAGCGCGTAATACCGAAAAATCCCGACAAGTCAGTGGTAGGCGATCGAGCTGAGCTAAAGCAGGCATTTACCCGCACGGCAATTCTCTCCAATGAGAAGTACCGTGGCGTTCGGCTGCGGCTGTCCGAGAATAATCTTGATATCACCGCTAACAACCCAGAGCAGGAGCAGGCTGAGGAGGTTGTGGCTGTGAATTATAGCGGTGGCGAGATGGAGATCGGTTTTAACGTTAGCTATCTGTTGGATGTGCTGTCGGCCTTAAGCCAGGTGCAAGTTCGATTGTGCTTGTCTGACGAAGCCAGCTCGGCGCTGGTAGAGCACGCCCAGCCTCCCGCTGATGATGAGCCGGAACGACTTTATGTTGTGATGCCTATGCGCCTTTAAATTGCCTGCTTGAACTGAATGCTTGAGCATATAGAGATCAAGTGTGTTCGCAACCTGGCCAAATTAGAGGTTAGCCTTGCAAGTGGCGCGACCGCACTCTTTGGCGCTAACGGTTCCGGTAAAACCAGTTTTTTAGAGGCGGTTCATTTGCTTGGTGTAGGCCGTTCTTTTCGCACCCACCAATCTAAGCCCGTGATTCAACACGAAGCCACCTCGTGTCGCATTGTCGGGCGTGGGAGCAGCGGCGGCAGGCCGTTTGTTATGGGGATAGAGAAGTACCGCGACGGCCTGGTGCGAGCCAAAGTGAATGGCGAGACAATACCCTCCCTGTCGGCGTTGGCTCAGCAGCTCCCTTTGGTCTTGATGGATACGGAGGGTTTGACGCTCCTCACCGGCGCTCCAGAGGGGCGTCGCCGGTTGCTCGATGGCACGTTGTTCCACGTGGAACAGGGGTTTTTGGCTCTGTGGCGGCGCTATGCCCACTTGCTCCGACAGAGAAATAGCGGCTTGCGCCGTGGTATACTGAGTTCAGATAAGGCATGGCGCCACGAGTTGGCTCAGGCAGGCGAGCAGTTGACCCAGGCGCGTGGAAGCGTGGTGGACCGTTATGCCGAAAAGCTGAGGCAGCTTGCTCCCGCTATTTCCCCAAATTTGGCAGAGGTGGGGATGGCGTTTCGCGCAGGCTGGGATCGACGAGAGTCGCTGCAGGCGGCATTGGAAAAAAACGCGCAAAGCGATGCTGCACAGGGGTTTACGCAGGTAGGCCCGCATCGCGCAGACCTGCGGTTTAACGCGGATGGTGCCGCTGCATCGGAGGTGCTGTCGCGAGGCCAAATGAAGTTGTTGCTGGTGGCGCTGAAGCTGTCTCAGGGACAGATTATTGAGG
>Ga0209251_1002549_pt1 | contig 12696 bp, 7 predicted proteins | sample SaaInlV_100m_DNA_6_FD_184665 | JGI IMG/M metagenome (GOLD analysis project Ga0209251, IMG submission 184665) | Marine microbial communities from expanding oxygen minimum zones in the Saanich Inlet - Saanich Inlet SI073_LV_10m_DNA (SPAdes) (version 2) | ecosystem: Environmental > Aquatic > Marine...
TCATCACTAATCTTTGGTTTGATAGTGAACCCCCACTTGTCTACCTTCTCGTCGGTTGGTGCTTCTACATTAATACTCATATGTTTTACCAGTCTCTATGAATCCAACCATAATCTTGGGGATAGTTTACATAATCATTTTTGGTATTGGAAGGTCTATATCCCATTGAGATAGCATCGAAGATTGTACGGCATGTATCGACTGCATACTTTCCACCAGTAACCACAAGACCGTATCCATGGTCCAAACCAGAAATACCACCAGCAATACCGACATCAATATATTGCACACCCACTTTTGGTAATTGTTCTGCCCATTTCCTACTAACGTTAGCATCGCAATTGCAATAATTAATAATAATATCTCCTTCACTACAAAACTGTAGTAACTCATCTATCACCTCATCAATTGATTCCTTAGGTACAGCAAGTTGAAAGATTCCAGGACTACGTTGTACAAAAGTATCACATGATTTCTCACCATAAAGCCAACTCTCTTTTACTGATTTTACAAGATATTCAATAGTAGTATTGACACCAGTAAGATATTTGTTGTCATATGTATCCGAAGCCTTTTGATAATTTCTGCGATAACCATAGACTTCGACCTTATTAGAAATCAATCTACGAGAGATATTCTCCCCCAGTTGACCAAGACCAATTATTCCAACTTTCATATTCTTTAATATAATTAAAACGCAAAATAGGGTGCTTGAGACTATTGCTCAAGCACCCTAAAATGTTGTGTGTATTTTCACTGCTTATATTAGCAAGTACACTATTTAGTTTAGATGTCTACGTCTGATCCTGTATCTGGATCGTATTTCTTCATATCGGTATATGTACTGAAGATCTCACCAAATCCAAAGTCATCATCAGACTGAAGTAATAGGTGATCAGCAGCATCAATCTTCAGGACGTTTGCAGAACCCAAGTGTGAGGTTGGGGTAGTTCCATTGTGTCCACGTAGAACAGTCAATGCAGTTCCAGAGATCGCACTGACACGCATGACTTCGTTGCCAACTTGAATATCATCTTTGACTGCAATGTTTGAAGCATCAGCAACTGCTATGATACCATCATTATCATCGATGGAAGAACTGAGAGTTGTAATTACTGTACCATCTCTATCAACCTTCGATTCAGGAGTGACTTGATAACGAACCTTTCTAGGTGCATTGACAGTATCCACCTTATCATACATATCTGTGACAACAGATGTAATGAGTTTGGTGCCAGTACCTGTACTCTGAACAGGACCAAATAGATATGTCTTAGCAGTAAATGATAGAGTGTAAATGATTGCTCTTCTGCTCTCAAAGTTACCCTCATAGTCATCAGCATATGAGATTGAGTTCAGGATGACAGGGATATCTCTCTTCTCACCGATAGTAGAAACTAGATTAATTGTAATATTGAACTGTGGTTGAAAGAAAGGTAAGATCTGCTCAATAATCTGTAGACCATCATCTTGATTCTTGACAATAATTGCTAGTTCAAACCCCACATTATATGGCACGGGCATGAAAACTTTCTTGACAGACCCCTTAGTTGCTCCAGCAACACGAATTGATTGAGTGGGTGCTACTTTTCTTTGAGAATCATAAGTAATTCCATTGATTTCAAATGACATACGAGGGAGTGTGATCTGAGCTGCATTATCAGACTCAAGATCTCCTACTTGATCTAGACGCGCCAGGAACTTTTGCTGAGGACCATATGCCAGAGGCACCTTCATAACTTCGGTTCGTGAACCAGAAGTACGACGGATCTCGATGTTGTTGAATAAAGTTCCAAATCCAACAACAGTCTTTCTTAAAATTTCGTGATATGAATATGTGCCTAACATTACAGACTAGTCCCTTGATTTCCGAATTCACCGAATGGATTTCCCTCAGTGAAATCTAAGAATCCATCAGCAGTTGTTTCAATATATTTATTCTGATCAAAATCACTACTTGCATTATCGATAGTAGAATATTGTTCAACATCCCACTGAGCGTTAGAAGTTCCACCATCAAGTGTGCCAGTTAGATCACCACTACGGTTGATAACTGTAAGTTTTCTGTTTGCACTATCCCACGACTTAACTTCACCAGTCTTCTCTGCAGGACTTCTACTAAAGGCAACAACAGGTGCTGTGCTATATCCTTGTCCAGCATTAGTTACTGTGACAGCAGTAACAAGACCACTACCAGAAATAGTTGCAGTTCCTGTTGCTTGAGTTCCAGGTCCTGTGACAGTAGAAGTAATTTTTATGTAAGCATCATTATTTCCACCAACAATTCTTAAAATATCATCTTGAGCATATCCATATCCTCTCTCATAGGAGATAATAGAAGCACTATAAACAGAACCAGAACCATTGGTATATATTCTTATTCTCAAACCTGCACCACTTCCTGTTATAGCCTCTGTATCAACGATAGTACCGTTGGAGTATCCAGTTCCAATAGATCCAGTACCATTACCACTAATAGTAGATAAACTTGCAGAATTAGCTATGCCAGTGACTTGCCCTGGACTACCGAATACTACTGTAGGTGCGGAAGTATATCCAAAACCACCATCTGTAACAGTGACTGAATCAACTGTAATGCCTGATAGAGTGCTTCCTGCTGTTGGATAATATAGACGAGTAAATACAGACTCACCAACAGAAAAGTTCCCAGAACCACCTGACTGAAGTGTGACTGCAATGCTGTTCGCAAACGTCGTTTCGATTGCATCAATCGTCGCATCACCCGTCTCAAAGTCCTCATCAGAGTATTCAAAGAGTTCGCATCGGATTTCCCAGACATACAAGTTGTTTAACTGATAGAACGGTGCTTCATGCTCAACAAATTTGATTTCAAAGATTTTTTTTGCTAAAGGAAAGTATATCAAATCTCCTTCATTAGGACGACCTTCCACAACTAGGGTAGCATTATCATCTACTGCTTCAGTAAATCTTCTGCGAGAGACGATAAAGGTTGCCTGATCCGAAATTCTGACACCAAACTTTGAGAACAGATCACCATCCCCAGTAAACCCATCAACGTTAGCAACATAAGCTTCAATTTCATGTGCACTATCGAAGGTAGACATTGCATCTTCATTGAAAATGCTATCCCTATCTACTAGAGTTCTTGGCATATACTTGACATCTTTGCCAAAAATTTTGATCTGCTCATCCACAAGATCTTGAATTAGACCCTGCTCTGATGCTGTTCCCTGTGTAAAATAACTGTTAGTTGCCATATTAACCCACTGCGTCTAATGGTGGCATTTCATATGTATCACGTAGTTGATCATCCAATGCATTCAGTTCAGTAACTGCATCGGTATAGATCTTATCACCGTTTAGACTCACACCACCAGGAAGTTGTACCCCAGTGAATTTAGTTAAGTTTTGCCCCCAATACTTTTTGATTAGTGCCGTTGAATAATCCTTCACCCACATATCATTGTAGATTCTTGTGTGCTCTGTAGGATCAAGATATCTGTAGCACTCAATAATTGACCACTCGTTTTCAATCACATCTTCAGTAGCACTAAGATCGATATAAAGACGGTTTGTTACCTGTGAAAATCTAGTAGGTTTGAAATGCTCTAGCATGAAATCAATGTTTGCTAGATGCTGCTGGATAATGAAATAATGATAGAACTGGGTAGATGTGAAATCATACAAATCATTTAGTCGAATTTGATATCTAATATCAAAAATATTTCCTGTTCCTTTATCAGTGGTTGACCAAACCTGTGATACTGATACTACATCATCAGGAACGATCAAATAATTTTTCTGTGCTGTCCACTCAGAAGTTACACCATCAACTGTTCTGCTTTCAGCAGTCTCATCAGCTTTAAATCTAGTTACATCATCAGCAGTCCACTTATGCTTCATGTACATCTTCTCGATGCCATCGTAGTTATAAGTTCTGAATTTCTCTAATGCATAATCAATAGCGTCATCAATCTGAGTGGAGTCAACATTGATCTCCAGCACAGGAGAACCCAATCTCCTTTTACAATATTCGACTAGTGTAGCTTTTGAATTAGGTTGTGCCATTGGTTATCAGAGAGCAGCGATACGGGACTGGAAATCGGCAAAATCAGTTGCGGCTGCAACTTCTGCTTTCAGGGTAGTAAGATCAATTGTCTCTGCTTGTAGTGCAGAAGCAGCAAGTGCTCCCTGTGCAGCAGTTGCATAAGCAGTAGATGCTGTTGCTGCAGCAGTTCCAAGGGTAGGTAGATTAGTAAGATCACCATAATCATTACTGGTAGCAACTGCAGAAAGACTTGAGGTATTTGCCTTACTGTTCAGTGCTGTACTAAGTCCACTTACTGCTGACTGTGCAATACTAATGGTGATAGATTGTGCACCAGTCACACGACCTTTAGCATCAACAGTAAATTGACCAACAGTAGACCCACTGCCATAAGTGCTTGCAGTAACACCCGTGGTCAGTAGTCTTGCATCAGGAACTGTACCTGCGTTCAGATTATCTGCATCTGTATAGTAAGAACCTTGTTGATTATCAAGTAGGTCAGCATTCAAGTTACTGACTATAGTTGTGGAAGCAACAGTCAGAGGTGCAGTGCCAGTAGAAACTGTTGAGATATATTTTTCAGCAGTAACTCCATTATTGACATTCAGAGTTGTGCCAACAGTAGCAGTTGTTCCACACTCAATAGAACCTGTAAATGTACCTGTATTTGCAGTAGTAACACCAAACGTAACGTTACCATATGTAGTCAGAGTTGCTTGACTTAAAAGTGTACCAATGTTGACAGATCTCGAAACACCAGGATTAACAGTCAGAACATTACCAACTGCAGTCACATCTGAGAAATCTGCAGTACCGTTAGTAACTAAGTTGTTAGTGATTGACAGGTCATCATTAATCGTTACTGTAGAGTTGCTAGCACCAAAATTGATTGAGGCAGCACCAGCACCAATATTGATTGTGGTTGCATTACTATTAGCAATGTTGAATGCCCCAGTTGTAGTGGTTGTGATATCACCACCATTAACTGCGATGTCACCAGATGCAGTGATGTTACCTGTAACACCCATGCTACTTGCGAGTGTGGTTGCACCAGTTACGTTCAGTGAACCAGAAGTAGCAATATTACCACTTGCTGCATTGACGGTCATTGCTGTACCACCAACTGAGAAGTTGCCACCAGATGAAACAGCACCTGTGAATGTACCAGTAACAGCAGAAAGACCCGTCAAGGTAATCGTGCCATTTACATTCAGAGTGCCACCGATGACACAATTGCCCGTTGATGCTGCAACACTAAAGTTACCACCACCAAACGAGATATCACCAGTTGCAGTAATATCAGTAATATTTGTAAGTTGCTTGGTGGGACTCAGGATAACTGCAGTTCCATGCTTCAGAGATTTAGAAACACTAATATCAATGTGCTCTGAAGATGTCCAAGAATCTGTAGAGTTTACCCAATTGAAGGTCTTGTCTGACGATCCTTTCAAGGTCAGACCACCACCATCGGCCGTCACATCTGTGGGAGAAGCAACAGATCCGAGTTCAATGTTCTTGTCATCAACGCTGATGACCGTAGACGAAATAGTCGTGGTCGTACCATTGACTGTCAGATTACCACTGATGACTGCGTTACCACCAACTGTCAAGTTGGATGAACCACCAACCAAAGTTAGAGTATTGTTGATTGTTGTAGCACCATCAACTTCTAGAGTTCCAGTGATGTCGGCATTATTATTGACATTCAGTGTACCCAGAATTGATGTAGCACCAGTGTTTGCTGCAACAGTAAATCTGTTAGAGTTAATAGTAAAGTTGTTGGATAGTGCTAGGGTACTACCCATTGTGACTGAACCATCAACGTTCAGGGTGCCATCAACATGTGTATTGCCATTATCAGTATCAACTGAGAATCTGTCAGTGGTGTCAGAACCATTACGGACTCTAAAGACTTCGTTTGCTGCATCAATGAAGAGTGAATCATTGATCGTGGTTTGACCAGCAACTACCAGTGTACCTGCAATGTTGGTATTACCAGAACTAGCTGCAACAGTAAAGTTGCCAGAACGGATATCGAGATCACCGTAGATATCTACGTTGCCATTGCTGTTATCAACAACGAATGCATCTCTATTATTTGAATCATCATAAACATGCAAGTCACCACCGATGTATGTATTTTTTCTAACGACGGCACCACCATCTGTTTGGAATGCAACGCTATTATCTCCCAAACTAGATGCTTGGGAATCGTTGGTGATATCAATACGTGCATTATATGTGGTAGTACCATTGATCACCTGATTACCAGTGATGTTCAGGTCACCATAGACGAACAGATCATTCTGAATTGCTAGGTTATCATCAATTGCAACACCACCAGTAATCCTAACGGCACCATCTGCCCCATAGGTGGCACTCATCGATTGAGTATCACTGCTAGTAAATCTAATCTGTCCAGGAGCAGTTAGGGTATCAGTGTTGGAGTTGCCAATTGTTGTAGTTGAACCATTCAGATTTACATTGCCACCCACGCTCAAGTCACTAGTTACACTAACATTGTTACCAAAGGTTGAGAATCCAACAGCTTGGAATGTACCTGCAACAGTAGTATCACCTGAGGCAGATGCAACAAGGAATTTATTACCATTGACAACAAAGTTGTTACTAACACTCAGACTATTTGTGATTGTAGTAGCACCATTTACATCGAGGGTGCCTTGAATATCTGTATTGCCATCGTCTGCATCAACGATAAATTTAGTTGTGCCACTACCATTGATAATGGTGAAGTTGTGACTACCACCATTAGCAACTAAAGAAAGATCTGAGTAGAATGTTGTATCAGAATGGAATGTGTTTAGACCACTTTGTCCAGGAACACCCTGACCAATTGTACTGGCAAAGGTTGTGTATCCCTGAATATTTGTATTGCCATTATCAGTCAGGACAGTGAACTTATCTACACCAGAACCATTTTGAATTGCAAATTCTTTACCTGCCTCATTGATAACTAAGGAATCAACAATAGTTGTGAGACCTTGGATTGTAACAGTTCCTAGAACAGCTGTGTTACCATTGTCAGTATCAACAGTGAAGACATTTGCACCAGCACCAGTTTGAATTGCAAACTGTTCGTTATTTCCTTTGACTAGCAGAGTGTCAAACACAGTGAGTTGATCACCGATTTCAACTGTTCCAGTAACGTCAAGATTCTGACCAACGTAGATGTCCTCGGAAACACCAACACCACCAGTAACAACTAGTGTACCAGTGGTGGAAGATGAAGAAGGAGTATTAGTTGTTAGTGAAAGTGCACCTGCTTTAATGTATGCATCTGTACCAGAAAATATCTCATTGGTATTAGTTGCATTATACAGGAATGAATAACCACCAGTTCCACCATCAAGACGACTTACATTCTCATCCCAACCATAGAAACCAACTCTTGCCTGGGAATCATAATATCTAAACTCAACACCACGATCTTTATTGTCGTCAGTTGTAGGAGCAGTGTCACCACCCAGTGTAAAGATTGGATCGTCAATAGTGACAACTGTAGAGTTTACTGTAGTTGTGACACCATCAACTCTGAGGTTACCCCAGATACGAACAGTACCAGTATTATCACCACTGTCACCAGGATCTAGATTTAATGTACCATCTAAAGTTGTTAGGTAGTTATCATATGTTCTAAATCCTTCGATTAGGACTTTACCATCTGTTGTACCACCAGCTACTCCAGCTGCTTGTGCCTGTATACTAACGACAGTTTTTGCCTCAAGACCAATCGATCCACCACCAGAACCACCATTAAATGCATTGAAGTTCAAGCTTTCAAAGTTTGCAGTGGTCGTATTCACCTCTAGGGTTAACGAACCATTATTTCTTTGTAAAACTTGAATACCACCAGCTGCATCAAAGTAGATGTCACTACTATTCATGGTAGCAACATTGATGTCTATTCCACCAGCACCACTATTAAATGCTTCCGATGCCGCAAATAGAGGATTGCCTGAGGTATCATTGACCTTCACATAGTTCAGGTAGTTGAAACCTCTATTACCTGTAGTTGCAGTAGTCTCAGAATCTAGTTCAAAAAGTTCAATGGTGTTACCATCAGCAAAACCAACAAGAGGGTTTTGTAGCTGAGTGTTATCAACACCTTTGTTTGCAATTGTGACATGACCAGTGGAATCAACATCAAAGTCTTCCTGATCGAACGATGCAAGACCCTTGACGGGGGTTTCAGCAGATCCTAGGTCCCACCAACCCCCTGTCTTGCTTCCGTCGTTGTGGACGGGTGCACCCTGCCCTGCAGATACTCCACCAAAACCTGCTTCATATAAACGACCACCAGATGTAATCTTTGCATATCTGAGATAGGCAAGAGCATTATCATATGCTGATGCTTTAGTCCCCTCATATGCAGTAACGATGGGGAACTCTGTAATTTCTGTAATGCGACCCCAGATATCGACGGTCATTCTTAGACCAGTGTCGGTTGAGGTATTAGTCTCCTGATCAGGAGCATTAAAAATCTTAGATTGTTGAGTATTACCAACATCAAACCACAGAGATGAACCACTGCTATATGCACTAGAAACACCTGTAGGAATCAGGTCAAAGATTGTGTTGTTTGTGATACCAGTTGAGTCACCAATTTGCTGAATCCTACCAGCAGTACCAATAATTTCACGAACAACACAACCTGTCGTAGTGTTATTGACTTTAACAACGTATCCATTCAGACTAGATGCATGAAGTCCAGATAGTGCAGTTAGGAAGTTGTTCTCTAACTGACCATCAGTAATATTATATCCACCTAATGTGGTGGGGTTTTGTCCAGCAGTAGCAAGACCTCTTTCATTGACAGTGAGTTTGGTGTATGTACCAGCAGCCAAGTTTGCCTGCGTGGATAAAGTTGTCGTGATGGTCATGTTCTGTGAACCATCAAACGAGTTAGCACCGTTGATGTCACCCGTCAACGAAATCTGTCTTGCGTTTGCTAACTGAGATGCGGTACTTGCGTTACCGACTAGTGCTGCCGTAACTGCGTTGGCAGAAAAATTACCACTCTGGTCTCTTTTGACTAGAGTATTTGGAATGTTCGATGACTGATCGTCAGGACGTTCATACGATAGACTATTCCAGGGAGTTGATCCGTCCCCAATCTTAATCCTGTTCTGGTCAAGGTCAATACCGATTTCACCTTGTGCCAGAATAGGATTAGCATTTGTCCATTCAGAGGTATTACCTCTTCGTAGTTGAATTCTATTAGCCATCGATTTTTTATTTTATTCGGGGGATTCGGTCTCAGTCTCATCCGAAGTTTCCTCTTCGGTCCCTTGGGAATTTATGTACTCCAGAGCTTCAATAGCACCCTGCAGTTTTAAACCAACGACTTCGTTTTCACGAATTTTTTGAGTCAGTTTTGTATTTTCATCAGTAAGTCCTTGTAGTCTTTCACGAAATGATGCAATCATTTCTTCATTAGTTTGTGCCATTTTTAGCAATCTCCTGCAGCAATAATTTAATGTCTGTCAAATCACCTTTCAACGAACTTACATCATCTTCTAGTGACTTCATCCTATCTTCCTTAACCTTTGAAATCTTTTTAGATTTCAGGTAATTCTTATAGGCTTGTTCGTCAGTATTTATGATACCATTCGACTTAGTATCTCGGTAAAGTCCAAGACTGTCCTTTACCTTTAACTGTTGTGGTTTTTCTTTAAATTGATAATCACTCATTATGTAACTGCGATAACTCTTAGGTCTGAGATAAGGGGCACTATTGCTTGGTTAGGAGTAACCATAACAATCTTGATTGCATATTGTAGGAAGTTAAGATCGTCAACATTATATTCAAACTCTTTAAAGTCCTTGTCAATAACATTTCCTTCCAGAACCGTAGGAACAGAGTTCCCAGGATCAACATCAGGTACACCAGTCGCATTGAAGTGAACCCAACCAAAGAGGTTAGGATCAGCACCAGGTGAGACTGCTTTATATAGAACCCTGAAGTCCGTACCAATCTGTCTTTGTCCAGAGAGGATAACCTTCAAACCATTAGCAGGTTGTGCCAATGTTTGTAGTTTGGAAATCCAGACTGCCTCATGCAAATCGGTATCGGTAGAAGTTTCCTGACTTTCTGCAATACTTCTGTTACCAATTCTATTGGTGGTAGTAATAAGACTACATCTCTGAGTATCAATAACAGGTGAAACATTTTCATTCTGTGTAGTCAGAGTCAGTTCCATCTTCAGTGACTTAGCACCAGAGATCTTCGCATCTTCATTCACCTTAGACATAATCATATATGGTTTTTCCATATAGTTGTTCTCGTTAATAATGATCTCTCTGTATGAACCATCAGCAACGAATGAAGGTTGATCTGAGATGGAAGATGCAATAGATGTAGAGGTAACACCAGACATTCTAGGAGTCAATGTGGTGTCCTTCAGAATGATATTATGAATTGTTGGCATGATCAATTCATATTGAATATTCTGTGTTGCATAGATGTTGTCACCACCATTGAGGATACCGTTAGATGCAATCGAAGTAGTCGATAGTTCGTAGGTATCAAGAGTTGATGACTCTAATGCAGTGTGAGTTTTGTTAATCTCTGTCAGAGGAATACCATCAAGGTTATAGCAAAGAACTGGAGCATTTAAGTTTCCATGTGCAACTCTAGATGTACTACCCTGTGCACGACCACCTTGAGGAATAGTCATAGATGTACCATCAGATGAAATAGCAGAATATGCGATGATCTCATCATCGATCTTGATGAAACCGTAGTTGGTAGCACTTACAGGTGCACCATCGATGAACTTATGGAACTGATTTACGTCCAGAACTGGTAGTGTAAAGTCAGAGTTCACTGCATCATTTTCACTGATACCACTAGATAAGTTTGCAGAATCCATGAATGTTGGTGACACTTCTGAAATTGTTCCTTCGACTTTCACGAAGTTTGTCAGGGCGTGCATACCATGGTTCTTATGGTAAACTTTGATCTTGTTCGCAGCATTTGCCACAGAAGAAGATGTGAAGTATGAACCAACAGTATCACCAGTAGAAGTGTAACTATGAACTGTACCTGAAATTGAAGTTGGGACAGACTGCTGAATGGTTTCGTTAAGGTTGAAGTTATTAGTCAATGTACTAACAACCATCAGACCGATGTTTGCTGCACCATTACTGCTTGCAGTTGTGCCTGTATAACCTGCAACAGATCCAGTAATCGTCTCACTATTAGCAAAATCATTTGCGTTGGTGTAAGTAACAACTGCAGTTAGAGTTCCTGAATCCCAGGAATCAACTGTACCAGTAGCACCACTAGCACCAGTTAGAACTTCACCCTGAACAAAGTCACCAGTAGGAGCACCAGAGAAAACAAGTTTTGCTTTAGTGTGCTCAGTCCAAGAAAGAACTTTTGCACTTGAACCAGAGTTCAATCCAGAAACTACTCTATCTTCAGTTGTTGTTGATACTACATATGTACCATAGTCTGAAATCTCAATGTTTGCTCTAGACTCGTCAGAAACTAGTCTATAAACCTGACCTTGTAGGAACTGACCTTCAATCTTATCAATAACAACTGCACCAGGAGTACCAGCAATACTTTGAATTGCAACTGCTGATCCATCTAAATTGTTAGTCTGAGTGATCTTTGCACCAACTGTAAAGTTAGCTGTGCCAGAGAAAAGGTTCAGTCTTAGTGTTGGTGCAAATGTCTCGATTGGATTTCTGATTAGGTTATGAATACCATTGTTACCCTTACCTAGTTCTGCATTGTTGAAGTAGACAACACCATTGGTAGTCTTATCAAACTCTGCATGATAAAGGTTGAACTTAAGGTCTTCATACTGAGAAGCATTCCAAGTTGTACCATTCTGCGATTTGAATAGTGAACCAAGAGTTGGTTGTTCAGAAATAGTTCTGTTTCCTAGAACATCAATCTTACCAAGTTCTGCAACCCATAGTGTATATTCTGGTGCTTCACAGAAACACTCTAATGCATATTCAGTATCAGGTTCTAGATAAACTGGTGCAGGGAAAGTTGCTGTAGTAGGTAGTGAACCATCTGCAGAAATCTGGACATCGCTAGGTTGAATCACTGCCTCAGAAAGAGGAATAATCTTATCAGTGGGATAACCATTTAGAGTTGTACGGAGACGAACAATTAGAGGTTGAGTATCTGATTTTGCTTCACAGAAGACATCTGCCTTGGTGACAAACATACCACCCTCTTTCTGAACCAAGAAGGTTTGTGCAAGAGGGTCACCTCTACGAGGTCTTCTCCAGAATCCAGTGTTACGAGTAACGACTCTAGAATCAGAAACTTGAGTTCTAACAACGTCTGCATTTCTGACAGACAGAACGTTATCTTGACGAACTTCAAGGAAACCAGATGCAGTATACTTAGCATCTGCAGAGGTCTCAACAGTTCCATCAATCTGACTATTAACTGCACTAGAAGTCAAACGGAAGATTCTCTGACCAGTTTTCCAGGATGGATTACCGACTACATTAGGACGAGGGATGAACAGAAGACCTTCACAATGACCTCTTTCGTCTGTAACGATCTTACGATCTTTAACGAATGCTCGTGCTCCAGAACTCTGACCGACAAGAATTTCACCAACTTGGAAGTTGCCGAAGAAATCACCGTTTGCCTGAGCAGACATCACGTTTAG
>Ga0209251_1002554_pt1 | contig 12672 bp, 8 predicted proteins | sample SaaInlV_100m_DNA_6_FD_184665 | JGI IMG/M metagenome (GOLD analysis project Ga0209251, IMG submission 184665) | Marine microbial communities from expanding oxygen minimum zones in the Saanich Inlet - Saanich Inlet SI073_LV_10m_DNA (SPAdes) (version 2) | ecosystem: Environmental > Aquatic > Marine...
AAAACCTGCTTCAGCGTCATTATTCCATGCGGAGAAGTATCTCGGACCATATTTCTGCCAATCTTATATTTACCATTTTCACAGAAAAATTCTTGTTCAGGAGAAATCATGCCTTCATTCAGTGCAGCCGCAATTGTGACCATTTTAAAAGTAGAACCAGGTTCGTAACCTGAAGTTGCAGCACGGTTGAGTTGAAGTGCCCTACTGTACTGCTGATAACGATTTGGATCAAATCCTGGGTAACTTGCCATTGCCAGGATTGCTCCTGTTTTAGAGTGCAATACGATTACGGTTCCTCGGTCTGCACGTGTTTTTATTACTCCATCACGAAGTGCTTTTTCCGCAAAGTGCTGAATCGTGCTGTCTATAGTCAAGTGCAGAGAATATTGATCGGGTATTATTTTGGGAATATTTGAAAGAGGAACCGTTCGGTACATTCCTTCTTTTTCAACGATATAAGCCGCAGGTTTTCCTGCCAGTAGTGACTCATATTTATTCTCGACTCCTTCCAATCCTTGTGAATCAATCCCGGTGTAACCTAAAAGTTGTCCTGCAAAATTACCGTTAGGATAATAACGTCGAAACTCTTCAATGAAACCAATTCCACTTAAATTCAGCTTCTGTACCTGTTTCCACTGATCCGGAGGCAATTTACGTTTGATCCAGACAAAATTACTTTTAGACTTTAGCTCAATCAGTAGTTTGTGGTATGGAGTATTAAGTATAGGTGAAAGTAATCTTGCTGCTTGTGTTGGGGAGTCAATCTGGTCAGGCCTGGCAAAAAGTGATTTCAGCTGAATTGAAACTGCCATTATCCTGCCGTTCTTGTCTAAAATTCTTCCACGACGAGGTTCCAGTGTGACTGTACGTTCATGTTGGGACTTTGCTTTGTCAGTATAATAATCTGCTTTCAGAATCTGTAAATAAAAAACCCTTCCCAAAACAGCTAAAAAACATAAGACAAATGCAACAAGTACTGTGAGAAGTCGTGTCTTGAAACTGTAAAGTTGAAAACGTGGAGATTGATTCATTTTAGTCTTATTCGGCACTGCTGACATCAACCCAGGAAAGTCGATATTGTGCAGGGTTTGGAGATGTCATGCGCATTGTATTTTCCACAAGAACTTCCAGCCGCTGTGGTCGGGTAAGATAGCTAATTTCCACTTCAAGTAATTCCAGTTTGGAAACTAAAATTGAGCGCTGAGTTTCCAGCGAGTCAACCCTGTGTGCCACCTGCCGATAATTCATCCATTGTGAAAGATAAAAAATAGAACCGATTGTAACTAGACCCCAAACCAGTAAGGTAATGTGAAAAGACTGCACAGACCTCCAAATAAAACGGGGCACCAGCTTCCAGCGAAATTGGTGTTTCAAAGAGTGTGGTTTACGCCGGGCAGAATCTATGATTGATCTAAGGGACATCGAAAATCTTAGCTGAAAGAAAAATGTAAATCTGTGTTTATCTCTATTTGTAAACTTCTTTTGTGTCAATAAAATTAGCACTTTATTTAAATTTGCACAAAGTGTCCCAAATTACTGATTCGCTTTTATACGCAGTGAAGCATCTACAGATATTTGTATATCAGCATTCATTATTGCTTCATGCAGAATTTGGCTTTCCTCTCTACTAAAATTAGGGTATTTTAATAAAATGTCAGCAAGTTTCAAATGAACTTTTAAAACACCAACACTTCATTTAAATTTTACAAATATTATGAGCAGTACTGAATTAACCCTCGATCAACGCGACATTAGTTTTGCCATGAAGGAATGGCTGCCTATTGAACAACTCAGTGAGTCAGAAAAATTTTCTGAATTTGATGTAGATACTCTTGATATGATGGTTCAGGAAGGAATCCGTTTTGCGATTGACGTTGTTTCTCCAACACGAACCGAGAGTGACCGTGAAGGTTGCCACATTGAAGACGGGCGTGTCAAAGTAGCCGAATGTCTCCATGAACCTTATAAACAGGCTTATGAATTGGGATGGGCGACCATGAGAGTCTCTCAGGAATATGGTGGTATAGGGGCACCAGCAACACTAGGATTGATAATCAATGAAGCCTTGAATGGAGCAAATCTTGGTTTGAGCATGTTTTTCGGTTTGACCTCCGGTGCAGCGGAATTGATTGACACCTTTGGTTCAACTGCATTGAAACAAAAGTACGCAGCTAAAATGTTCCAGGGGCAGTACACGGGAACCATGTGTCTGAGTGAGCCTCAGGCTGGTTCAGATGTTGGTGCAGGGACAACCAGCGCAGTACTGGTAGAGGAGGGTGTTTACAAAATAAAAGGTTCAAAGTGCTGGATTTCTTCCGGAGATAATGATTTAGGTGAAAATGTGATCCACGCTGTTCTGGCGCGGGTCAAAGGTGCTCAGGACGGTACCAAGGGTTTAAGTCTGTTTGTGGTTCCGTATACACGGGTGAATGACGACGGAACTCTCGGGGACGGGAACGATATCACTGTTGCTTCAATTGAAGATAAACTGGGTATCCATGCCAGTCCCACAGCTGTTTTGAATTTCGGAGAAAATGATGATTGCCTGGGGTGGATTATAGGAGAAGAAGGCCGGGGGATTTCTTCGATGTTCCTGATGATGAATGGTGCCAGAATTTATACAGGACTGATCGGTCTGGCTCTGGGAGGAGCAGCCTACGAAAATGCAAAAACTTATGCGCAGGAACGTGTGCAGGGTACGCATATTTCCAAAATCCGTGATCCTGAAGCACCAAAGGTTTCGATTATAAATCATCCGGCGGTAAGGCTTAATCTGATCAACATGAAAGCCAAAGTTGAAGCCATGCGCGCATTGCTTTATTTTACCTCTTTTCAATTTGATCTTGAACAAATCGCAAAAACGGATGAGGAAAAGCAAAGTGCGCAAAACATGGTGGATATACTGACACCAATGTGCAAAGGCTGGTGTACAGAGGTTGGACTTGATGTGGTTCGGGCAGGAATTCAGGTACTAGGCGGTGTTGGTTACACCAAAGATTTTCCACTGGAACAACTCTTTCGTGATGCCAGAATTGCTCCGATTTACGAAGGGACCACAGATATACAGGCCTTGGATTTAGTAGGTCGTAAAATGCTTCAGCAGGGTGGAATGTTATTTCAGAATTTGATGGAACGGTTCAGTAAATTAATTGGAAAACACAGTGAACATCCGGAACTGGGAGGTGCATTCAAAATATTTGAAGGGTACTGTGAAACACTTTACGAAACATCTATGGGTTCTCAGGAAGTCATAAAAACACGCGGTATGGAAGGTGTCGCGCTTTATGCTACTCCTTTTTTGATGTTTTTTTCCTCAGTAACCGCGGGTTCGTTATTGCTGGAGCAGGCAGTTATAGCCGCAGAAAAACTAGCTCAAATAAAAGCTGAAAAAGGAATCGGCGAACTTGAGCTTTCAGCGTTTCTGAAGGAGAATGAAGATGCGCTTTTTTATGCAAACAAAATAAAAACTTCTCGTTACTTTGTAGATGGCATAATTCCGCAATTTGAGGCTTTGCTTGCAGGAGGCAAAAAGAAAAACTTTGATGCGTTGGAAATTACTTTTTAAACTTTTTACTACAAGCAGAATTTATGGAATACAAAGGTCAGGCAATACAGTGCCGTAATCTGGATAATAATATAGTTGAATTAATCTTTGATTCACAGAGTGAGTCAGTCAATAAATTTGATCAAAATTCTCTTGGAGAACTCCGGGAAGTAGTGACTCAGTTGGCAGCAGATAAATCAATCAGAGGTCTGTTGGTTACGAGTGCTAAAGTGGTGTTCATTGTAGGTGCCGACATTACTGAGTTTCTTAAAGGATTTCAGATGCCTCAAGACGAATTGGTGCAATGGGTCAAGGATGCGCAAAAAGTATTTACAGATCTTGAAAACCTAGAATTCCCGAGTGTTTGTGCCATTAACGGTTATGCGCTTGGTGGAGGTTTTGAATTTGGGCTGGCCTGTACTTATCGGGTAGCTTCAAACAAAGCAAAAGTTGGACTGCCTGAAGTAAAGCTCGGTTTGCTTCCGGGTTTCGGAGGAACATCACGTCTACCGAGACTTGTTGGTGCAGACAGTGCGCTGGAATGGATTGCTGGAGGAACAGAAAATTCTCCGGAAAAAGCACAGGAAATAGGTGCAGTAGATGCAGTTGTAGAACACGAAATATTACGGGATGCTGCTCTGGATCTGCTGAACAAAGCTATCAGCGGAGAGTTAGACTGGCAGGCAAAACGTGCGGAAAAACAACAGCCATTAATGCTGAATGAAAATGAGACCATGATGGCTTTTGAAACCGCAAGAGCTTTTATAGCCGGTAAAGCGGGACCAAATTATCCTGCACCGTTGACAATTGTCGGTGTTATGCAGGCCAGCGCAAGATTTGCACTTGAAGGTGCACTGGAGATTGAAGCAGAAGGATTTGCGGAGTTGGCAAAGTCTCCGGAAGCGACGGCTTTGATCGGTTTGTTTTTAGGCGATCAGTTGCTTAAGAAAAAAGCTAAAAATTCCACAAAAATAGCTGAACCTGTTAAACGTGCGGCAGTTCTTGGTGCAGGCATAATGGGTGGAGGAGTTGCTTATCAGTCTTCATACAAAGGGATTCCAATTGCCATGAAAGACATTGCTCAGTCTCAACTAGATTTGGGGATGAATGAAGCAACGAAAATCATGCAGAAACGTGTGGAACGCGGACGTATGAAAGCGGATAAAATGGCACAGGTTTTAACTGGAATCACGCCGACACTTTCTTATGAAAATCTGGTAGATGCAGACTTGATCGTTGAAGCAGTGGTTGAAAAGGAAAGTGTGAAGAAAGTAGTATTGGCAGAAACAGAGTCAATGATCGGTGAGAAAGCGATTTTGGCTTCCAACACTTCCACAATTTCAATTACTAAACTGGCTCAAGGTTTGAAACGACCGGAACAGTTTTGCGGAATGCACTTTTTTAATCCGGTTCACCGTATGCCCTTGGTTGAGGTGATTCGTGGAGAAAAAAGCAGTGAATCCACAATTGCAGCCACCGTTGCTTATGCCTCCGCAATGGGAAAAAGTCCTATTGTGGTCAATGATTGCCCCGGATTCCTCGTAAATCGAGTACTGTTTCCGTATTTCGCAGGTTTTGCAGGTTTGGTAAATGATGGAGTAGATTTCAAGAAAATTGATAAAGTGATGGAAAAATTTGGTTGGCCGATGGGACCGGCCTTTTTGTTGGACGTTGTTGGTATTGACACTGCATTTCATGCAGGTGGAGTAATGGCCGCAGGATTTCCGGATCGCATGAGTCAGGATGTACCGACTATTATTTCCAAAATGTATGAGAAAGAATGGTACGGGCAAAAAAACGATAATGGTTTTTATATCCACAGCAAAGATAAAAAAGGTAAACCCAAAAAAGAGGTAAATCCTGGCGTTGTGGATTTTCTCAAGGAATTGGGTGTTGGCAGTGGTGAAGGCATTAGTGATGCTGATATAATCGACCGTATGATGCTTCCAATGTTAATGGAAAGTTCACGATGTTTGGAAAATAACATCGTAGAAACGCCAACTGAAGTTGACATGGGTCTGGTTTACGGAATTGGTTTTCCACCTTTCCGCGGCGGAATTTTTCGCTGGGCTGATAAAGTTGGTTTGAATGAATTACTTCAGCGAGCTGAAAAGCACAAAGCACTTGGTAAAGTTTATGAACCTACTGAGCAAATTATGAAGATGGCAAAGGATGGAAAACTATTCCATCCGCTTGAGTGATTAGTGTATTTGAGTCTTTTCCTCTGCGGAATTTGAGAGGATAACAAAATAGTGGAAATGACAATATGGAGATTATAGACTTTTAGGAGACCATCTAAATTGATGGCCAATTTACTGTAACATTCATACATGTTGATCAGAGAAAAGAAATAACCTAACTTTAACAAATTGAAAGAGGTATTATGGAAGAAGCTGTATTTGTAGATGCTGTTAGAACACCAATGGGACGCTCAAGAGGCGGAATGTTCCGGAATGTACGTGCAGAAAATTTATCTGCTGCACTTATTAACGAATTATTAAGCCGTTATCCGGAAGTGAATCCTGCAGATGTGGAGGATGTTATTTGGGGTTGTGTGAATCAGACCAAAGAACAGGGATTTAATATTGCCCGCTTTATTTCGTTGATGACTCCTTTGCCTCATACCTGTTCTGCTCAGACTGTTAATCGTTTGTGCGGATCATCGATGACTGCAGTTCACTCGGCTGCGATGTCGATTATGTGCGGACAGGGTGATGTGTTTTTATGCGGTGGGGTAGAGCACATGGGACATGTACCTATGGATCTTGGACTTGATCCTAATCCTAATACAAGTAAGTATTCTGCAAAAGCTTCCGGCATGATGGGTTTGACTGCGGAAATGCTGTCCATACAATACAAACTGACACGGGAAGAGCAGGATTCATTTGCTTTGCGATCCCATAAAAATGCGTCTAAAGCCACAAAATCCAAACGTTTCGCAAAAGAAATTGTAGCGATTGAAGGGCATGACGAAGAAGGCAAATTGATGCTCTGCAAGGAAGATGAAGTAATCCGGCATGATGCTAGTATGGAAGGACTTGCGGCACTTCGTCCGGTCTTTAATCCTGTTTCCGGGACAGTTACTGCAGGAAATTCTTCCGCAATTTCGGATGGTGCGTCCGCTGTCTTGATGATGTCTGCAACAAAGGCAAAAGATTTAGGTTTGCAGCCGATAGCAAAAGTCAAAGCAATGGCCACCGCAGGAGTTGATCCGGCGATAATGGGTTATGGTCCTGTTCCGGCGGTCAATAAAGCTTTGAAGCGTGGAAAACTGGAAATAGGCGATATCAACTTGTTTGAATTGAATGAAGCCTTTGCCGCACAGTCTCTGCCTGTTATGCGGGATTTGAAAATTGAAGAACAAATGGATGAAAAAGTAAATCTAAACGGTGGAGCAATTGCTCTTGGACATCCGCTTGGATGTTCAGGAACGCGGATAATAGGTACACTTCTACATGAAATGCGTGAGCAGGATTCAACTCTAGGTGTCGCAACAATGTGCATAGGTCTCGGACAGGGAATTGCGACTGTCGTTGAGCGTGTCTGAACAAAATCCGGCAAGGCCTTGAAACGGAAATAAAATTCCGCAAAAAACGTTCAAGGCAGGCGCCGGATTTGAATCGCATCAATTTTCCCGGATCCTGCCAGAACATCTGAAATTACAACCACTTTTTCATCAGACTGAAAACCTTCCCGTTCTTTAAGTACGTTAAATGCAGTTTGCAGGGTCTTCTCCGGATCTTGACTGAAGGCTATTCTGAAAGGCCGAATTCCGCGGCCTAAAGTCATGGTCCTTCTGGCCTGACTGACGTTAGTGAAGGCGTAAATGTCACTATACACAGGACGGCAATTACAAACAAGATCTGCCATCACCCCACGCCGTGTGATCACAACTATACAGCGCGCACCCAGGGATTCTGCTAATTCTACAGCAGCCAAAGACAATTTCTGTTTGTCATTTTCGGTATTTAGTTTGCTGACAAAACGTAATCCAGGATGCTTTTCGACATTTTCGGCAATATTAACAAGTTGGTCGATACAGCGCAGCGGATATTTCCCAATTGTAGTTTCTCCTGATAACATCACCGCATCCACTTCTTCATAAACTGCATTTGCGACATCAGTCACTTCTGCTCGTGTAGGCAACGGATTTGTGATCATTGATTCTAGTAAATGTGTCGCCACAATTACCCTTTTTCCCTGTTCTGCACAGGAACGGACAATTCGGCGTTGCACTGTTGGTACAGTATGGATTGGAATCTCAATCCCTAAATCACCGCGGGCGACCATTACACCATCAACTTGCTCAATTATTTCATTGACATTCTTTACACCTTCTTCATCTTCAATTTTAGCAATAATTTTGATCTTACCTACTTTTTTGCCAAGTAATTCTTTTAACTGCAAAATATCTGCAGCTTCCCTGACAAATGACAGTGCAATATAATCAACGTCACTTGCAATTCCAAACTCAATATCGCGCCGGTCCTTTTTGGTGATTGCCGGTAGATTTACACGTACTCCTGGAAGATTGACATGTCTTTTACTTTTCAGTAAACCGCCGTCAAGTACACGACAACGCATCATGCGCTCATGCTTTTCTAAAACTTCCAAGTTTATCAAACCACTATCAACAGTAATTTTGTCACCTGCCAGCACAGTACTGATCAAGTCATCGTAATCAATATGGATTGATGTTTCCTCTGGATCACTTTCCCCCCTGACCACAATCGATATTACTGAACCTTTTTTTAAATCCAGATCGGAGGCGAGGTGACCTGTACGAATTTCCGGACCTTGTGTATCAAGCAGGATCGCGACAGGAAACTTTATTTTACGGTTTAGTGTTTTGATGTGTTTGATCACACGCTGATGCCAGTCCTGATCACCATGAGACATGTTGAGCCGTGCGATATTCATTCCTGCACCAGCCATCCGCTGCAGCATTTCATATGATTCAGTCTCAGGACCGATTGTGCAGATTATTTTTGTTTTTATGCGTAAGTTATCCATGGAAATAAAAAATAAAACTTAAAGTTGGAAGTATTCGAAAGTATCTTCTACTGGACTTGCCTGCTTAATACCAAGTGCTGTTTATGTAAAAAATATATACTATTGCTAAAAAACAACAAGCTTTACACTGAGTTTATCGGCTTTGGCAGAAAATCTATAATCATTGTGTTTATCATTATTTTCTATTTTGAATTGAGCAATGTTGAAGGTTATGCTCTGATAATCAGTCTTGAATATTTATAAAACGACAACTTAAAAAACATAAATTTATAGTCATGACAATTATTCCTCAAACCCTCCGCTGGAGTGCAGGAGAACTATATTTGCTCGATCAAACTAAGCTGCCGCTCGAAGTTGTTGAAGAAAAACAAGAATCGGTTGAGCAGGTTTGGCATTCGATCAAACAATTAAAAGTACGCGGTGCACCTGCGATAGGAGTAGCTGCAGCATATGGACTGCTGATTGCGATTCGTAAACAGACTGCAATGAATTTAAAGGAATATTTGCAGGAAGTTGAAAACAAAGCAGCATATCTGGACAGTGCCAGACCCACCGCTGTTAATTTAAAATGGGCGCTGAACCGTATGCTGGATTGCGCTAAAACTTTTTCAGGAAATGATTCAAGAGGATTGTATAAACAATTAGAGGAAGAAGCGATTCGTATTCACGAAGAGGATGTGCAGTTGTGTTTGAAGATGGGAGTCAACGGTGTATCGCTGATTAAAGAAGGCATGGGAGTTTTGACTCACTGTAATGCAGGCGCACTTGCTACTACAGGAATCGGCACTGCGACTTCACCCATGTATTTAGCTCACCAGAATGGTATTCAGTTTCGTGTTTACGCTGACGAAACCCGTCCTTTACTGCAGGGTGCACGTCTGACAAGTTGGGAATTAAAAAAATCAGGACTGGACGTAACATTACTAACGGACAATATGGCTGCGCATATCATGTCACAAGGCTTAATTGATCTGGTGATAACCGGAACTGACCGTGTGGTAGCAAATGGTGATGTGGCGAATAAAATCGGTACACACGGAGTGGCAATTCTGGCTAAGCATTTCGGAATTCCGTTTTACGTGGCTTGCCCTTATTCGACGATTGACTTGAATACCGCAGAAGGCAAGGACATTGTGATTGAAGAACGCGAAGCTGAGGAAGTAACTCATTTCGGTCTACGCAGAACTGCTCCGGAAGAAGTGAAAGTCCGTAATCCTGCTTTTGATGTAACTCCGCATGAACTGGTGACAGGCTTGATAACTGAAAAAGGTATCATTCGGGCGCCTTTTGCTGAGAACTTAGGTAAAGAATATCTTTAATAATTGAATAAAAACAAGCTCAATGAAAAACTTGTGGGATCCTGAAGCAGCGGCTCAATTTGAAGAAAATACCCTTCAATTGAGAGTTTATACTTCACGTTTGCTGGGACAAAATTCCGACTTGGTACTGCACGGTGGCGGGAATACGTCGGTCAAAATTCAGCAAACAAATTTGTTTGGTGAAGCAGAAGACATTTTGTACGTCAAAGGCAGCGGCAATAATTTATCAACAATTGACGAACATGGTTTTACACCGCTACGTTTAAAAACATTGCGGAAATTAGCTGCACTGGAAAACATCAGTGATGCAGAAATGATACGCCAACAGCAAATGGCAAAGAGCAATCCAGATGCAGCAAACCCTTCCGTGGAAGCTCTACTGCACGCCATAATTCCGTTTACCTGGATTGATCACACTCACGCGGATGCAGTTGTCACACTCACGAATACTCCCGAAGGCACTGAGTTGATTCGAAAAATTTACGGTGAGCGTCTACTGTTAATTCCGTATGTGATGCCCGGATTCAAGCTTGCCCGTAAAGTTTTTGAGATGACAAAGAATGTTGACTGGACGCAATTTGAAGGAATGATCCTGCTTAACCACGGCATCTTTAGCTTTGGCGATTCTGCCCGTGAAAGTTACACACGCATGATTGACTTGGTTTTACTAGCAGAAGAATTTTTAGCAACAAACTCGAGCGTAGCCAACACTACAGTTCCGGACTCCGTTCCTGGGAAAGAGGAATTGCTCAAGCTCGCTGGTATTCGCCGTAAAGTTTCTGAAATACGCGGTTCCGCAAGCTTGGCCCAATTAAATTTCAGCAGCGAAGCACGCACTTTTGCAAAGCTTACTAACGTTAAAGAAATTGCAAGTCGTGGTCCGATAACTTCCGATCATTTAATCCGTACAAAACCGGTGCCCGCAATTATTGATCAGGAAAATCCGCAACAAAGCCTTGACGATTTCTCTTCCGCCTACAAAGCGTATTTTGAGCGCAACACAAACGGAGAACAAAAATGTTTGGACTCCGCACCGCGATGGGCAGTTTGGCCTGGGCATGGAACGATTTCGTTCGGAGCTAATTTAACGGAATCCGCAATTGTAAGCGACATTGCCGAACATACCGTGAAGGCCATCCAATTTGCGGAAAATCTGACAGCTAAAGGTTCTTCCGCGGGGTGGAAACCTGTTTCGGAGAAACATTTATTTGAAGCAGAGTATTGGGAACTGCAGCAGGCAAAACTAAAATCGGAAAATAACAATCAGGATGGACAAAAAACAATTCCGGAGTTTCAGGGTAAAATCGCAATAGTCTCCGGAGCAGCGAGCGGAATTGGTTTGGCCTGTGCGCGTGAACTTTTCTCGCAGGGAGCTGTTGTTGTTGGTCTGGACCTGAATCCGGAAATATCCACAATATTTTGCGATTCCGGAATGCTCGGTTTGCAATGTGACGTGACGGATCAAAAAGAAGTCATCGAAGCTGTTGCAGAAACTGTGAGGCAATTTGGAGGAATTGACATTTTAGTTTTAAATGCAGGCACTTTTCCGGCAGGACAGACAATTGAGGAAATGGACGAGCAAACGTGGTCCAGGAGCCTGGAAATTAATTTGACTGCTCCTCAGCAATTGCTGCAAGCTTGCGTACCATTTTTGAAAGAGGGTCTTGATCCGGCAGTCGTTTTTATGGCATCGAGAAATGTACCTGCTCCCGGTGCAGGTGCTTCCGCTTATTCAGTTCCAAAAGCAGGGCAAACTCAATTGGCGAGAATTGCAGCTTTGGAGTTGGGAAAATTCGGAATACGTGTTAACATCCTTCATCCGGATTGTGTTTACGATACCGGACTTTGGACTCCGGAAGCATTGGAACGTTCCGCAAAACGTTACGGTTTGACAGTTGAGCAGTATAAAAGCCGCAATATTTTAAAAATAGATGTCAAAACCAAAGAAGTTGCGAGGATGGTCTGCGCCATGTCAGGTGCTGTTTTTGCGAAAACAACAGGTGCACAAATTCCAATTGACGGCGGGAATGAGCGGGTTATATGAAAACTGAAAGCACTTAAAATTACACTACAGAATTTAGACCATATTTTGAAACTACTAAATTTGAAGAATTCAGGGAAACCGTTCTCAAAGATCTTGATGAGATCATGTGGGAAGTTGTACAAACGGATGAGTTTGATCAAATGATCATTCAGACTGTACAGGGCATGTTTCCGGAACACGAGCATGAAGAATATATTGCTCACTTCCAAGGCTTACTTAAGCATTGGGTTGATTCGGAAAATTTTTAACTCTTGCTTTGTATTTATAATTTTTGACGTGGATTTTACGGATCAATGCGGATTGTGATTGGTATTTGTCTGTGAAAATTTACGTTCAAAAAATATTTTAATTTTAACAAAACATATTGAAAGGAAAAAGTAATGGCAGATTTAGACGCCGTACAAGATACGAAAGAATATTATTTGGACATTCCGCAAAAATCAGAGGCGTTTTACCTGAAGGGTTCTAATGCACTTGGTTGGGGCATGCAAAACCGCCTCGCCCGCATTTTCAATCCGGAAACAGGACGAACAGTAATGCTGGCATTTGACCACGGATATTTTCAAGGAGCTACCACCGGTCTTGAACGGATCGATGTGAATATCATGCCGCTGGCACCTTATGCTGACACATTGATGTTGACACGTGGAATTTTAAGAAGTGTTGTTCCGCCTTCAATGACTCAAGCTATCGTGATGCGTGCATCCGGAGGAACGAGTATGCTCAAGGAACTCTCAAATGAGGAAATCGCT
>Ga0209251_1002556_pt1 | contig 12663 bp, 16 predicted proteins | sample SaaInlV_100m_DNA_6_FD_184665 | JGI IMG/M metagenome (GOLD analysis project Ga0209251, IMG submission 184665) | Marine microbial communities from expanding oxygen minimum zones in the Saanich Inlet - Saanich Inlet SI073_LV_10m_DNA (SPAdes) (version 2) | ecosystem: Environmental > Aquatic > Marine...
TGGTGTCTCGTATGCGAGCGCCTCAACTTGACGAAAAAGCCCTGGCACGCAGCGACTGATTCCATTAATCCGACGAAGACCTTGAAGAGCGCGGTCATGCTCTGCAGGATCAAGCCCCGGCTGATCCATGACTTCGGGCCGCCGATCACGATGCATCGAGGTCCAGCCCTGCGACATGTGCCATCACTCTTGTGTGAACAACCTAAGTAGAACGGCATTGAGGCCGCAGGCTTTGTCGGAGCTGCCGGCAACGTCTATTGGAGGGGGCAAAGAACCTATTGCTCGGCATTGCTGACCTGATCATTTGATTCAGCCGCAAGAATCATTTGAACAGCCATGCTGAGAATGATTCCCACTCCGGCCTAGTTCTGGGGCGGAGCGCCGACTGAAGCCTTTCACGATGCAGCAGACCTGGTTGATCACGGGCCCACCTGGCTGCGGAAAAACCAATTGGATCCGCGAAACCCTGCTGAACCACGGGGGTGCCTGCGCTTATCTGCGACTCGACGGGGCGACCCATGAAGAGTTGGGGCTGGGCCATAACGCAGGCATCGACCAAGGCTGGTTGATGGACCAGATTCCCCAGCTGGAGGATTGGTCTGGCTCAGCCCCCAGTTCATCGGTGCCTTCAGATGATCGCTTCGTGCTGATTGAGGCCCAACAGTTTTCTTCGTCAACCCAGAGCGGAGACGGACTTGATCCGCAAATCAAGCAGCAGCTGCAGCGGTTCAACCTCACGCCAGATCGAACGCTGCATTTCGGCATCGATCCAGACCTACCCAAACAGGACACGCTGGACTTCACCGAGCTCGAAGCCTGGCACCTCGCGCTTCAGGGTTGCGTCTGGGATCCGAACAGCCTCAGCAGCTTCTGGTTCGAGTTGGTGAACGGCGCCTATGGGGACGTGTATCGCGCCAAGGCCCTGATGAACATGCCGGATGGGCGCTCTTTTTTCTGCAACTGGATGGTGAGCCAATCGGGGTCTCAATTTCTTCCTTTACAGGCGGTAGCGCCGCCCACCGGCAGGCCCAATCGTCTATCTCACCTCGTGATCCAGGGAAAGGGCCTGATTCCCACAGGGATCGAAAGCACAATCCTCGATTGCCTACTGAGCGACGACGTGTTGGAGCTTCAACAGGCCCCGCTGCGCGACCAACAACCCAATCTTCAACCCACTCTTTAATCCCCCTGTTTGACGATGGCCCACGCCGTGATCTCCTGCCTGCATGCCAACCTCGCGGCGTTCGAAGCCGTGCTGGACGACATCGACCAACAAGGCATCACAACCATCACATGCCTCGGCGACCTGGTTGGCTATGGCCCCCAGCCCAATGAAGTGGTGGAACTCGTGCAGCAGCGCGCCATCCCCACCTGCCAAGGCTGCTGGGATGAAGACATCATTGATGGCCTCAACGCCTGTGAATGCAGCTATCCCTCCCAGTTGGCCGAACGGCGGGGCCATCAAGCCCATCACTGGACAGCGGACCGTCTAACGGACAACAACAAAGCATTCCTGGCGACATTGCCGATCACCCTGCGCAGGGACAAGTTGCTGTTCGTACACGGAAGTCCGAATAGCCAGCACGAGTATTTGCTGCCCGACATGAATGCTTTTGCCGCATTGGAGCGGGTGGAAACAGCAGGAGCTGAAACGTTGTTCTGTGGTCATACCCATCAGCCCTATGTGCGGGAACTCAGCGGTGGTTCAATCCGCGTCAGCGTGCAGCAACACGGCAATGGGCCCGCGACTGAACAGGAGATGACACTGCCGATGCGCCGCATCGTGAATGCTGGCTCCGTCGGAGAACCCAGGCACGGCACGACCAAGGCCACCTACGTCGTCCATGACGACAACACGGGCAACGTAAGCATTCGCGAGGTGGACTATGACGTGGCCAAAACCTGCAGGGCGATTGTGGAGGCGGGATTGCCCGACGTGTTTGCCTGGCGACTGAGCCATGGATTCGAATATGCCGAGCGCGCCGAAGATGCCAGCCACGTGTGCGAGCGATGATGGAACGCTGGGCCCTAGTGAGTGGACTGCGTGGGGATCTTGATCTCTACGAGCAGATCCAAGCCGACATAAAAAAACAGCGCGGCGCGGCACATTTATTTGTGTTGGGCGACATGATCAGTCCTGATCGCAACTGCGACGCGCTGTTAACACGATTACGCCGACCCAAGCGCGGTGATCTACAGCCCAATTGCATTTATGGATGGTGGGAAGAGCAACTATTGGTCGACTACGGCTACCGCGGTGACCAAAAGGCAGAGGTTCGATCCGATCCTGACGGTGCAACCACGATGCACCAGCTGCGTGAAGCCGTAAGCCAGGAGCACATCAACTGGCTGGCATCGCTGCAGTTCGGCTTCATCGAACTGGACTGTGGACTGATCCATGGCAGCTCAGCTGATGTTGGTGATCCGTTGAAAGAAACCACCTCGCCCTTGATCCTTTTGGATCGACTAACACGCCTGGATGTGAACCGACTGTTCACCGCTCGCAGTGGCCAGCAATTCCGATTGCAACTCACAGGGGGCCAAATTCAGTCCAAAGTGAAAGATCCCACAGGCGAACAACAACGCGAACAAGCAGTGCCCAAACGCAGTGTGATCGGAATCGGTTCTGGAGAGAAATACACCTTGTATGACCCGGCCAGCGATCGTGTTGAATTTCTCAGCGTTGCCGTGAGATCGCGACTATCGAACCTTGGCTTTGGCTGAAACCGCGCACAAGCCTGCTGAACGCGATGCGACTAAGCGCAACGATCTTCTAATCGCGAAACATTCCAACCGATTGGCATCGGAATGACTTTCCGATCCGGCATCAGTAATTCGATCTCATCACAAGCTTTCGAATAGGCATAAAACCCAGACATCCTTCGTCGATCAGAGCGTCCATTTTTTGTAACGGCACGATCAACAGTGACACCCTCCGTTTCCGCATTTTCAAACGCATTTAAGAGCGGGATTTCCGTGCGAAGAACCTCAATATCAAAGCCCTCCAAGATTTCTCTAGCGATTTGAATGGATGATTTTTTCCTTGTATCGGCCTTCACGATGAGTGCTGCATAAGGAATATCGAACTTATTCAGCATGCATGCCATTTCAACAGTGAGCTCAATGGATCGGCTTTGTGCAGTCGTCGGAAGAACAATGAAGTCCGAACCCTCAACTAAATTCTTCAGCTCTTCTTCGTTGCTACTGGCCTGACCATCCGTCACCACAATATCGGCACTTCTTGTTGCTTTTGCCGCTGCTTCCATCGGAACAACTGCATAAGGAAGCAAACCTCTTGAGGCATAGGCGGTGGCTGATCGATTCCGATCCGCATCAACCAGGACAACCGACCGGCCAGCATTCGCCCAATGCGCTGCAAGGTGAATGCTGGTACAGGTTTTAGCTACGCCACCTTTTTGCCCAAAAGTTGTGACAAACACAATGAGATTTCACAGTGATAACCTCTTCTACCTCATTTTTTGATGCGCGCAAGTGGACGCTATGAGAATTCAAAGGGCACGGCACATTCCCATTGGGATTGAGACCTAGAGAATGAAAATGATGTTCACCTTGATGGCACAACTTCAAGGTGTCTACGTTCCTGGTGGGTCTTTACGACCCGTTCAGACGGTTCTCCTCATGCTCAAAACCAGTTGATTGAAAGAGAGTTAACCCACGTCATGAGAGGGCGGGCAAGACCTCTGGGGAGTGGATTCCCCAGAGGTCTTTTTTTGATCTCCTAACCCAGCAGCAATTTTGTACTCATCCCTACAAGGGTTCTTGAGCCAGTGCATAACAATGAACTCGTCACCACAGGGGTGACGGCGTCGAGCGTGGCGAGGTCTGGGGAGACCTCCCTTTTTTTATGGGAAAGATCCGTTCTCCCAATGGGATGTACGGGACACCAGCGATGCATTCAATGGCTGCAATGCTGCACCACCAATCAGGTCACCCCTTTGCATAAAAGGGAGCGAAGTGCCCCCCCTTGGCGAGCAGATTCAGTTGGTCTCGGTGACTGCGGCTGGCGCTGCACTCTTACCTGACATCTCTTTGAGCGAGTCAGCGGCGCAGAGGCTGGAGAGAGCGATAACAACGAGGGCAACTGTGTTGACAACGTTGAGGACAACAGGCAGATGCGTGTTGACCATGTCACGGACGTTGGACATCGGAAAAGTTCAGAACGAACATTCCCATGGTGCAAGGTCCGTCAAGCCAAGCAGACTTAAACGAGTGCGCAGCATTGAATCCAACTCCAAGCGTTTCAGACGACTCCTGATTAATCAGAAGGAGTCTGTTGATGAGACAGATCGATAGTTTTGGGGGCCATTGCCTTGAGATCCACGGCAAAACCTGGATTGGTACCCGTCCTTACAAAAAAGTTCAGAAGGATACATAAAAATAATCAGGTCCCTGAGGGAACGGGGATGCGTCGTACTTGGGAAGGTCTGGGGAGGCCTTCCTTTTTTATGGGCTGAGCCCTGTCGCAGCACACCAATTAGCTCGACAGCCAGGGCCACTGAATCCCAAGGGATTCGATCGGATCCATCACCAGTTTGTTGAGCGCACGGCCAAGCACCACTTGCGGTTCATCGGCTCGGATAGGGAGTACTGAGTGCTGAACAGCAGATAAGTGAGTGCCTTTCACGATCCCGCGGCGAAGCAGTGAGTTACCTGCTTCCAGCCCGCATACGTAGGCACGCTCTTGGCAAAGGCCCTTGGCTCCGTGCTCTCTCACACCCATCCGTACCCAATCTCCAGCGCAGACCACGGACGCCAAAGAGGTTTCTAGTGGAGGCCGCTGACTAAAGCTTCCTGGCGAAAAGAGAGACACCGATCTGGGGTAACGCCGCACCTCGTAGTCCACAACCACAGCTTCATGGAAGGCGGGCTGCGCCATCGGCAGGAGATCCTGCATCAGGCAATCGACAACCTCCTGATCACTGAGTTCAGCGATGGCGGAGGCGTTGTAAAAGTCGCTGGCGATCACCGAACCCTGCACGGGCTGATCCCCCCAGAGCGCCTGCTCCGTTTCATGTTGCAGTTGATCCAGCATGAAGAACGTGGCTCCAGCTCCCTTCATTGCACTGAACCGCGAAAACACATTCGCGGGGTCGGCGACCGGAACGGTGCGATCCAGCCACAAACGCACCGACACCACATCGATCGCATCGAGGTTGCCGGCCCGCACCAGCTCTGGGGTGAGCGCCGCGCACTCCGGCGAGTGGGCCATCAACGCCCCCATCCCCTTGGCACCTACGGCCAACACCACGGCATCGACGTTGTCGATGACACCACGACTTCCAGTTGCTATCGATCTGGTCTCGATTGACCGCACGCTGCAGGTGTCGGTGGACATGTTGAGTCCAGTAGCCAATGTGCCGCCGATCACCTGCAGCTGATGCTCTTCCTGAAGCCGCTCACTCAGGGGAGCTAACAACTGCTCCGCAATGCTCTTGCTCTTGATCCAGCGCACATCAAACGAATCCTGATGCGCCAGCGCGTAGTAGTAGAGAAGCTCCATCGTCACGGCTGCCGATAGCTCCTCAGGCGGCTTGAACAAGCCCACCAACAGAATCGGCCGCAGAAAGTCATCAATCATGCGGTTACTGATGCGGAGCTGCTGGAACAGCGTCAGCGCACTAATACCGTCGTACTTGCGATAGACCGCATCGCTGCGATTGAGATCGAGGATTGCGTAAAGCAGGCCCGCAATACTGAGTCGATCCTGAACGGGTAGGCGCTTGAAATTATTGACCGTTGCAAAGGCCTGCCCCAAAGGACTCGGCAACGCAGCGGCATCCCCGAAGACAGGAGCCGTCGCCTCCAGACCCTCAGGCGACCAGAACGCACTAGTCGTGAACTCGGTGAACACGTTGCTGAGACCCAACTCAGCAGTGAGCGCATTGATGTTGGGATAGTCCTTCCAAAAGCCCCGAGTACCGGCCTCAAACGGCTTGCCGCTCGCGGTCGTGACGGGCTCGCTGCCGGTTGGATCAGGCATCCCATCGATCAAGGTGACGCGAACACCGGATTCACAAAGGGCTTTTGCCGCACCCCAACCTGCCCAGCCAGCCCCGATAACCACCACGTGGGATTGCCCGCTGCCGGAACCAACTCGATCGGCCATGGAGCTGTGTTGCATCAGCCCAAGCTAAGGAAACAGGCGTGGTGCGAGGTCAACAACCACCAGCAGATGCCCGGAGCTGACCCTTCCAGCATCAATCGACAGCACAAGTCAGCGCACAACCCAAAGAACTCTCTCTCGATCAATCAATCCCTAATCAAAGAAATATCTAATCAGCTTATTTAACGAAAAAGAGGACTGAAAAGCTCCTGAGGCATACCAAATGAATGAGATCCTCAAATAAGTGAGCAACCTCATCTCTCAATACAATTAGCTTAATTAGCAGGCACAAATCAAAAAAGATTAATAAAAAATGCTAATACATTCAGCCATTCAACGCAACAACGATTGCTTTAATACCTAAACTTAGACCCTAAAGATAAGAAGTTTTATCGCAGTAATCTGATTTAGAGCGATAACAACGCTCAACACCATTGTGTTTCCGATGCACAGGAATGAGAAAGTGGGGTTGAGGTTGTTCGTTTCCTTTGACTTCACCAGCGCTGCAGCCACTGATCAACGCTGTAGGTCGGGTATTACTTGGCAAGGAGCATCAGGTTCGACTTGCCTTGAGTTGTCTGCTGGCAGGTGGCCATCTTTTGATCGAAGACCGGCCTGGCATGGGCAAATCGACCTTGGCCGAAGCCCTCGCTCGGGTGTTTTCTCTTGGGTTTAAGCGGGTGAGTTTCACCAGTGATCTACTGCCCGCCGATCTCACTGGGATCAATGTGTTCAACACGGCCGAAGCATCATTTCGCTTTCAACCCGGACCACTGTTCACTCAGGTGGTCTTGGCCGATGAAATCAACCGCGCCAGTCCACGCACCCAAAGCGCACTGCTCGAGGCGATGGCAGCAGGACGCGTCAGCTTGGACGGCATCAGTCACGACCTTCCTGAACCATTTTTTGTAATCGCGACGCAAAACAGCCTTGATCAAGTTGGAACGAGCCCGTTGCCCGAAGCGCAGCTGGATCGCTTCTTAATGAGAGTCAGTCTCGGTTTTCCGGATCGTGAATCGGAAATGGAGCTCCTGCGCGGCAGTTTCTCACCAGCCGCAGCCATACCTCCATTGCTCGATGGCAAGTCTTTAAAACAGTTGCAACAGCAATGTGCTGCTCAACATTGCTCAGATGGGTTGATTCATTACGTGCTTGATCTTGTTGCCGCAAGTCGCCAAGGGCAGGACGGATTATCGCCACGGGCAAGCCAGGCTCTTCTCGCCGCCGCCCGAGCCTGGGCCCTGGTCCTCGGCAGGGATTACGTGATCGTTGAAGACGTTCAGTCCGTCTTGCCCGCGGTGGTCGAGCACCGCTTGGATGCAGGGCGTCCTGCAGGTTCAGGGACTCCGTTAAGCACGAAGCTGCTGGAGCAGGTGAATGCCCTCCGCTGAACTCACGCTCGGACTCCGCAACCTCTACATCATTCCGAGTCGCTTCGGTGCTCTTTGGTTGGCAACCACTGCCCTTTTGCTTCTAGTGGCCATTCAAACCACGAGCAACAGCACGCTGCTGCTCGCCTTTGTGATGCTCGCCTTGATGTTGCTGGCGATGTTTCTCACCCACGACACACTTCAAGGCCTTGCACTGCGCTGTGGTGAACCGGCACCAAGCTTTGCCGCTGAATCAGCCACCTACCCGCTGCTGATCGAAACTCGTCATCGGCGCCCCCCGCTTCGCCTGCGATTCCGCAAGGTTCCGGAGTCTGCGTTTGTCCAACTTTCCGCTGGTATCACGCTGGTTGGGCTGAGTTGGAAACCTGAGCAGCGAGGCTGGCAACAACCGCCTCAGTTGCAGATCGAAACCATTGCACCGCTGGGCCTTTTCATCTGCTGGACGCGCTGGCATCCCCCAAAACAACAGTTGATCTGGCCCCGTCGTCGGCCCGGCCCAGTTCAAGAAAAGCATCCACCGCGATGGCGTGATGGCCTCGATGAATGGCAAGACCTACGACCCGTGCGCGAGGGCGAACGTCCCGCTGTCGTCGACTGGGCAGGGGTTGCCAAAGGGCGCCCATTGCAGGCCAAGGTCTTCAGCGTTCCTGAAGATGTGGATCGGATTCTTGAACCAGCTCCTGGAGTTTCGACGGAGCAAGCGATGGAGCACTTGGCCGATCGGATCTGGACCCTTCAAAAGCGGGGTGAACGCTACGGCCTGCGTCTCCCATCGACATCATTGCCGCCAATGCGGGGGCTTCAACATCGCAATGCTTGCCTGGAGGCGCTCGCGACGGAATGAACCGCCTCGCTCGTCAGCGATTCCTTCAGCCGGGAACTTTCGCCTGGTTGGCCATCCCACCACTCTTGCTGCAATGCCTTGCCCTGAATTGGTCCGCAGCACTGACCTGGCCGACCTACGGACTTGTGATCTGCGCTCTGCTCAAACTGTGGCGGGGCAGTAAACCCTTTGATCGGAGGCTTGCGGCCCTGTTGCAGCTGCTCTCCGCAGGGCTTCTCGCGTCTCAATTACAAGGACTGTTGGCAACGATCCTTCAGCTGATCGCGGTGAGTGCGGCCTTTGCAGGTCTCCTGGGGCATGAGCTCGGCGGAATGCTCTCACTCCGTGGACTGTTGCGACGAAGTTTGCAGCTTTTGCTGGCAGCCCTCCCACTGGCCTTGGTGCTGTTTCTGTTTGTTCCTCGAATTGCTCCTTTATGGACCACGGAGCTGGGACCAAGGCGTGGTGCCGTCACCGGTCTTTCATCCAACCTTGATCCACTCAGCATTGAACAGTTGGCCACCGTGAATGCATCCGCCGCGAGGGTGAGTATTTCGGGTGTGGAGACATTGCCCACCAACGGCTACTGGCGAGTCTTGGTGCATGAACAGTTCGATGGGCGGCGCTGGCAACACCGTGACGCAGCCTTTTCTCGGCAGCCCAACCGAGGATTACTCAATGAGTCTGAGATCAGTCAGTGGTGGGTCGTCGAACCATCATCAACCCGCGCGGTGCCCTGGGATGGCCGCTCCAAACCGGCTGCCAAAGACCAGTGGGTGACATCGGAAGGAGAGTTAATGGTGGGAGCAGCGTCACGACAAAAGCGTTCCTTTCGCCTGAGCAAGGGCACCGACCCAATGGGCTGGCAACGGCGGCCTCCGTTCAAGAGTGAGCGAAAGCAGCCACCAGCTTCGTTACCGCGATTGAACGAACTTGGCGGTCGATTTCGATCCTTACCCACAAATCAAGAGCGGCTGGTGGCCGTCGAACGCTGGTTCAAGAGCCAACCCTTTCGTTACAGCCTGACCCCTGGCTCGATGACCGACCTGGACAACTTTCTGTTCGAAAGCCAGGTGGGCTTCTGTGGCCACTACGCCAGCGCCTTAGCCGCAGTCATGCGATCTGCGGATGTACCAGCACGGGTTGTCAGTGGCTACCTGGGTGGTCGACAGATTGACCCAATCACTGGCACCCATTATTTGGAACTACGTCAGAGTGATGCCCATGCCTGGGTTGAAGTCTGGCTTGAAGGCAGCGGTTGGCAGCAAGTGGATCCGAGCCTCTGGGCTGATCGCAATGTCCTCGACAATGTCAATCAAGGACAACAGCAGACGTTCAATTCCTGGTCGGATCAGGCCAATTGGTCGTTCGGGGAGTGGATACAGGGTCAGTGGTGGGGGCTCGATATGGCCTGGACGCGCTGGTGGCTAGGACTCGACCAAGCCAGCCAACAGGCCTGGTTCCAAGCAGTACTAGGCAGACAACAGAGGTGGTTGGGACTGCTTGTTGTGTTGGCCTGCATGGCCTCTTTATCGCTGGGATTGGTCATGGTGCAACTGCGGCTGGGATCTCGCCAGCCCCTGGAACAGTCATTACGCCTGTTGGCAGATTTAGGAGTCACGCCGATGCCAGGAGAAACCTTTTCTGAGCTCTGCCAGCGAGCGGCTACTGCCCATCCAGATCGATCCCGGTTACTTAGCGCCATGGCCCATCACCATCAAGTGCTCACCCATGCATTACTCACTGCCCATCAACGACGTGAACACCTGCATCAGTGGTGGAGGTCCCAACGGGAACTTGCCTCTGCAAAGCGATGAGGGGATTAAACGAACTGAACTGACACCTCTGCTTAAACAACGCATTCACCAATCGAAGTCCCTCAAGATGCGTCGAAATCAATAGCCACAGCCAGCGAGACTGACTAATAGCTTGATATCTCTAACTAACCAGTGAACACACACTTTTGGGCGCCATGACAATCGCGAAGCAACGACGGTTCAGCCTCTTAATCAACCCGTACACAGCAATCATGATTGCTGTGATGGTTGCCCCAGCAATGTCATTACCAGCTCAGGCCCATGGCAAGGGGATCTACGCAAGCGAAGCTGAAGCACTCACGCAAGCTGAAAAAATTGGTTGCACTGAGGCTCACCAAAACAAAGGCCGCTGGATGCCCTGTGCCAATGAACGTGAACTGCATCAACAGATGAGACGCCAATGAAAGGTCGATCCACATCCACCCAACGCCGAGCCAGGCGCCTCCACCGATGGGTGGTTCCTCTAGCCGCAGCCCCCTTGCTGATCACGGCAGCGACAGGATCGCTATACAGCCTTCTGCTCGAACAAAATATCGACGCCTTTTGGTTACTCAGAATTCATACCGGACAATTCGGATGGTTCAACCTTCAGCCCTTTTACCCAATCGTGTTAGGGGTCCTCACAATCCTTGTGAGCATCTCAGGCCTTGCCTTACTCCTGAGACCAAACAACTAAGCCTGCAATTCTGAACAAAAAAATCATTAGACCAGAAGCCAAGTTTAAAATAAACAACTCATCAAGATTGAGCACAGCCTGCAAAAATAAATCAGGCTGCCTACAAACATCGGCCTCAGCTTTCGTATTTAAATCCCAACAGCATGAGCATGGAGACAGTCACCGCCCTGAGCCTGCATCAATGCGATTTTGAACAGTTTGGCACTGCGATTTTGCCGGTTGACGATATGACACCCCACAGCAGCTGTGATGCCGAACTGAAGTTCAACGGTGACAATTTGCGCTACTACGTGATGCGTCTTCGTCGACGCGCGGCAGTACTCGGGAGCATGACTCGACACAGCCAGGCCACCCAATGCTTGGGATCTGCGGATGCCCAACCATGGTGGCTAGCCGTAGCTGCAGCAAAGCTTCGATCCGAACAGCTCGACGACAGCACCGTGAAATTGGTGAGAGTCGAACCCGGTGAGGCCGTGAAACTGCATCAAGGCACTTGGCACGCGGGTCCGTTCTTTATTGCTCCAACTGCCCTATTTTTCAACCTTGAATTAAGCGACACTAATCTCATAGACCACAATTCTCAACCTCTCAAAAAGAACCTAAAGCTGAATCTCAGCGGCGAATAGAAGACGATCAAACAAATGAGAACAAAGGAAATCTGAATCAATCTTATTAGCTAGTCTGCAAATCATTTTCAAACTCAAGATACAACGCACGAGCATCTTTTGGCCGTTTTTCGTCCACTAGTAATTCGAGGCGGTCTTTCCACCAAAACCCGATTTGCTCATCACGCTCAGCCTCAGGGACCTCACCAAATGGAATCGTCATGGGCAATTTTTGCGATGAATCGATATTAGAAAAAAGAGGCAGTCACTGTGGACAGACTCATTGCGATTCAGTAGTTATCACTACAAGGTTCGTGATAATTAGAGTCCGTTGTGATCCACATCAGCTTCAACTCCAAAGCGCTGCAATGGATCTGGTTCACCGAGGGAAATCGCACGAGCTCTTTGATAAAACATCGTTTCTGTCAAACCAGCAGCCTCCAACTGTGCTGCAACACGAATCCAATTGTTGATTTCTGATTGATGCATCTCAATCCCAGGAATTCAATGATTGAAATGAAACCAAGAACACAACCAACCATCAGTAACACAGGCAACACTCTCTCCTGTAAATCAGCATTTCGAAAAATAGTGCCACACAAAAGTAGGCCTTGAAACAATTTCAAGGGGTAGAAAATAATGATCGATGGATTGTCAATCAAGTGATCATCGATACGGTTAGGGCAATCTTTCCATTAGCTCAGCGTGAAGGATCGACTCCTGCTGCTCCTCTTAATTGCGGCACCAGCCTTCGGCAGTCCCTCTCGCGGAGAATTCGTTGTCGAACAAGTCATGCATCAATCCCAGCCAATCTCAGAGCGAACCCAATCCAAACTATCGGTAAAAGCTATTTTTCAAGAGTCTTACCTCCAAGAACCAAACAATCCAGCATTCAACATCAAACATCTCGGGATTGGAGTTGCGAGTTGGTATGGGCCTGGCTTTTATGGACGTCGAACAGCCAACGGTGAAATATTTCGGAAAGGAACTTTAACGGCCGCACATCGCACTCTTCCCTTTGGAACAATTGTTCGCGTGATCAATTTAGAAAATGGAAGATCCGTTAATGTAAGAATCAATGACAGAGGCCCATTTAAATATCACCGCGTGATTGATCTCGCCCACGGTGCAGCAAGTGAATTAAACATGATGCATGAAGGCGAAATCAACGTCAGACTTGAAGTCATTGATTAAGTAATTAGGAGCCAAATAGGCGCCTTCTCACCA
>Ga0209251_1002559_pt1 | contig 12655 bp, 1 predicted proteins | sample SaaInlV_100m_DNA_6_FD_184665 | JGI IMG/M metagenome (GOLD analysis project Ga0209251, IMG submission 184665) | Marine microbial communities from expanding oxygen minimum zones in the Saanich Inlet - Saanich Inlet SI073_LV_10m_DNA (SPAdes) (version 2) | ecosystem: Environmental > Aquatic > Marine...
GTAATCTAACTCTTGGTGATAATGAAGTTGATACGGTAACAGTTGTTGCTGACTTTACTTCCGATCTTGTTCCTGACGCTTCCGATACATACAGTTTAGGTACTCCTACTAAAGAATGGCGTAGAATATTTACTCCGTCATTAAAGAGTTCTTCAGGTGTTGTTTCAATTGATGAAACAGGAGCATTTGTTTTACCTGTAGGTGGAACCGCAGATCGTCCTGCTAACAACGAAGTTGGTATGATTCGTTATAACAGTTCTGACGAAAGATTTGAAGGTTATGACGGTGTAGGTTGGTCAGAATTAGCAGGTTCAGTAAAAGACGTTGATAAAGATACTTTAATTACTGCTGAAGATTCTCCTGGCTCAGATAACGATCAATTAAAATTCAAGACGGCAGGCGTTCAAAGAATGTCGCTCGAAGCCGATGGTAATTTAAAATACGGTCCTAATGATGAGGTTGTATTTGACTTTGCTACGGGCGGAGCAACGTTTGGTGCTGCATCGGTTTCAGCAATTCCTGCTGGGTCGGTTGTTACTGCTGGCAACGGCGGATCATTACAAGGTGAAGCAAACCTTTCTTGGGATGGAACCAATTTAACAATTGTTGGTGGTATTACAGTTGATGGAGACTTTAGTACATCAGGTGGTTTATCAGGTGACAGTTTATCAGTAGGTAACCTCGAAGCGAACACAATGATGTTCGTAACCGATACTGGTGCGTTATCTTCAAATAATAATATTAAGTTTGACGGTACGCATTTAATAGTTAATGCTTCCGCCGAATTCTTAAAAGCTCCAACCATTGAAACAGTTTCTTTAGGTCAAGTATTCGTTGCTGGTGCAAACGGACAAATTACTGGTGATTCAGGATTAACATATAACGCAGCAACAGATCAGCTATCAGTAGGCAATCTTACAGATAATCGAGTTGTGGTCGCAGGTCCAGGTGGTGCATTAACTGATGATGCAGGGCTAACTTGGGACGGAACATTATTTAGAGTTGATGGTGACGGTGAGTTTACTGGTGATTTAACTATCTCAGGTAATTTAACTCTTGGTGATCAAGTAACAGATTCAATTAATGTTATTGCTGATTTCTCGAGTAATTTAATACCGCAGACAGACGCTACTTATAATCTTGGTGCTACTGGTTCTAATTGGAATCAATTACACGTAAGAACAATTGATAGTGACACTGGTGTTGTTACTTTCGATACACCCGGGGCAATTGTATTACCTACGGGAGCAACCGCAGATAGGCCTTCTTCGCTTTCTGCAGGTATGGTTCGGTTCAATAGTTCAGATGGAGTATTTGAAGGTTACATTGGAACTGCGTGGGCAAGTCTTGGCGGAGTTAAAGATGTTGACCAAGATACCTTTATTGAAGCAGAATCGAGCGCAGGCGCTGATAACGATGAATTAAGGTTTGTTACTGCTGGTGTTACTGCGTTTAAGGTTGATAATAACCAAGCAATTAAAACAGACGGTACTACAAACCTCGTATTTGATATTGGTGGAAACATCAATGTAAGTAATACTATTATAACAGGTCTTGCTGAACCGATTGCGAATTCAGATGCTGTCACTAAGTATTATGTGGAAAATACTTTTGATAGAGATTTCCATGTAACGAAAGGCGCTAATACATATCCTCTTGATCTATTCAATACAACGAATACGCCAAGTCTTGAGGTTGGAACTGGTCTTACAATTGAAAGTTATGATTCAGCGAATAACGTTGCTGCATTTGCTTTGGATACCGTATGGGATTCGTTTGTAGGATTAAGAGAAGCTGGTATTGAAGGAACGGTACCAAACTTTGAGTTTGACGTTTACGGACGTGTTCGCTCGATAGTTAACATTCCTCTATCTGTATCTTCAAACGCGGTTGTTGATTTTGTACCTTCTATTTACGGTGTTCTTGAAGACGCGGTTAGAAATAACGTTGAGAGTGGTATTCAAGTTATTGCTGATAATCCAAATCAGAAATTAAACTTCTATACGAATCCGTTTGATGTTGCATTAACAGGCGCAGTCACTGGTAGCGGAACAGTTCAGAATAACTCTAACGTTTCTATCACAACAACATTTGATTATGTTGATCTTGATGCAAGGTATATTAATGCGGAAGGTGGTGATACGTCTAACGGTGATTTAAGAGCAACAAAATTTGTAAGTAAAGATAATTTACAATTCTATGCCGATCCGTCGGGTACTTCTCGATTTAAGAACATGCATATTGGTTATCAGCAATCTGTATCGCAGATCATTATGGGTACAGGCAGTGGAAATATGTATTTCTACGCTTTGGGTACGCAAGCTGGTTTCTTAAGTAATTCGTTTAACTTTAGTACGTACTTTGATAGATCAGATGACAGTTGGTATGTAAAAGACGGAGACGTTTACTCTCGAAGATTTATTGATTATCAAGATCAAGACTATCTCCTTAACCCTGCGGGTGGAGATTCGAGATTCCTCGGATTAAATCTAGATCAGAGTTTGGTTATAGGTGGTAATCTAACAGTTGCGAACAACACAATCAGTAATTCGTCTGGCGATATCACGATATCTTCTACTGGTAGTTTAAATGTTGATAACAATATTATAACAGGTTTATCCAACCCTGTCAATAGTTTAGATGCAGTAAATAAACAATTTTTAGATTTATCCATAAATAATCTAACAACGGGTGGTATTTCTATATCAGCCGAGACTGGAACTACAGATACAATTGCATTAGGTGAAACGATTGCCTTTGCCGCAGGTGAAGGAATCAACACGACGGTTAGTAATAACCAAATATTAATTGCCGGTGAATTAGCAAGTGATACCAATATTGGTGTTGCTTCGTTTAACGCAAGTAACTTTACGGTTGCGAGTGGAGATGTTACGGTCACAGAATTAGATGGAGGAACCTTTTAAATAATTTACCTTTATAGGTACATCATAAAAAGGACATATATATGTCGACATTAATTAAGTTAAAACGTAGTGCCGTAGCAGGCCGAATACCTACTACCTCAAATCTGGAGTTAGGCGAACTCGCCATAAACACTGCTGACGGTAAACTCTACATTAAACAAGAAACCGGTGGAGTAGAATCCATTGTTGAGTTTAGTGCAGATGCCAATGACCTACTTACCTTACTTAAAACAGTCGACGGAGCAGGCTCAGGTCTTGATGCAGATCTATTAGACGGAATATCTTCCGCACAATTTTTAAGATCCGATGAAGATGATACCTTTAATGGTAATCTTGTCGTATCAGGCAACCTTACCGTATCGGGTAATACCACATATGTCAATACGGAAACAATTCAGTTATCCGATAATATTATTACTCTTAACGCAAACGAGGCAGGTACTCCTTCTCAAGATGCAGGACTCGAAGTCGAAAGAGGAACAAGCAGTAACGTAGTTCTACAATGGAATGAAGCAAACGATTATTGGGAAGTTGCTTCGGGTGGAACAATTGGAAGAATCATTACCACTGGTGATGAAGGCGCAGGGAATGGATTTGACGCCGATCAACTTGATGGACAAGAAGGTTCGTACTATTTAGATTTTACTAATACAACGAACAAACCAGATCCACAGATTGATGTCAATATAACAGGGAAGGTCACCGGGTCAGGGACGACCACTTTAACTGATCTTGGTAACGGCACGATTTCTATTACAGCAGAACTTGCGAATACAGCAGTTACCGCAGCCTCTTACGGTTCAGCTTCTCTTATACCAACATTCACAGTTGACGAAGATGGTCGTATTACAGCCGCCGCTGATGTTTCGGTCGCAGGTGTTGATGGAGTTGATTGGTATACCGCAAATAATACTTTTGAGATTTCAACGGTTGACGGAAGTTTATTTCAAACAAATGTTTCTGCCTTTGATGCTAATGTTGATTTCGGCGCAGGAATTGATGTCACTGGTGATATTACTGTTACAGGAACAGTTGATGGTCGTGATGTTAATGCAGACGGTACTAAACTTGATGGTATAGAGACAGGCGCAACCGCAGACCAAACAGCATCTGAAATATTAACATTACTTAAAACAGTTGATGGAGAATATTCTGGATTAGACGCTGATTTACTTGATGGTGCAAACAGTGCATACTATACAGATTTTACAAATGCAACAAATAAACCTGATCCTACAATTACGCTTGCTGGTGATTTATCAGGCGCGGTAACATTAACTGATTTAGCAAGTGGTACATTAACCGCTGATATTACTGCTTCAGGAGTTACTGCCGCATCTTACGGTGGTGCAACCTCTATTCCAATTATAACTGTTGCTGCTGATGGCCGTCTTACGTCCGTCACCACAGCCTCTGTAGCTGGCATTGGAAGTACCCAATGGTACAACGCAAACAACACATTCCAAATCAATACAGGAGATGGTTCTTCATACAACACCATTATATCTGACTTTGCCGCCAACGTTGACTTTGGTGCAGGTATTGATGTTACAGGAAACATTACTGTCACAGGTACAGTTGATGGCCGTGATATTGACGCTGATGGAACAAAGCTTGATGGTATAGAAACTGGTTCAACCGGAGATCAAACCGCGGCAGAAATTCTAACAGCAATTAAAACTGTTGATGGAACAACATCAGGATTAGATGCAGATTTATTAGACGGTCAAGAAGGTACATATTACCTTGATTTTACAAACGCAACTAATTTACCTGACCCACAGATTGATGTAGCAATAACCGGTAAGGTCACTGGTACAGGTACTACAACACTTACGGACCTAGGTAATGGAACAATATCAATTACAGCAGAGCTTGCTAATACCGCTGTTACGGCAGGACAGTATGGTGGTTCTTCTGCGATTCCTGTCATAACAATTGATGAAGATGGTCGTATCACCCTTGCTTCAACCGCAGCAGTGCTTGGTGTATCGGATCTTGATTGGCATTCTGCTAATACAACGTTACAATTAACAACAAATGATGGTTCTGTATTTAATGCGGACATACATCAATTTGGTGAACTTGATATTAATGGCAACATTACAATTTCAGGTACGGTTGATGGACGTGATGTATCAACAGATGGTGCAAAACTTGATCTTATAGAAGCTAGTGCAACCGCAGATCAAACTGCTGCTGAAATACTTGCCGCATTAATTACGGTTGACGGAACAGGTACTAATCTTGATGCAGATCTACTTGATGGACAACACGCTTCAGATATTATTGCAGCTGCTACTGCCGCAGCTGCCGGTGGCATTAACGACGCAACAATTACAGTCACAGCAGGAAATGCAATTGACGGCGGTGGAACATTTACCGTCAACCAAGCAGCTAATAGCTCAATTACAATTAATCACGCTGACACAAGTACTCAGGCAAGTGTATTAGGAAGCGGCGGACAGGTAATACAAGATGTAGTTCTCGATACTTACGGTCATGTGACTGGTTTAGATCAAGTTGATTTTGATGATCGTTATTATACAGAAACAGAATTAGATGCAGGTCAACTTGATAACAGATATTATACCGAAACAGAATTAAACGCAGGTCAATTAGACAATCAGTACTATACCGAAACTGAACTTGATGCAGGTCAATTAGATAATCGTTACTTTACTGAAACTGAAGTTACTACTGCACTAGGACTTAAGGTTGATAAAACTCAAAGTGTATTAGGTGGAACTGGATTAGCTGGCGGCGGAGCACTAAGTGGTGATGTTACACTAACTCATGGTGATACTTCAAGCGTTGCGAATACTGGCGTGTTGGATCTACCAAATGCCGAAGTTATTGAGAGTATGGACTTCGATGAGTTTGGTCATGTTGTAGGATTTACGAAAGGTAATCTTGCGGTATTAACAATCGCAATTGCTGATGCAAGATATGTTAATGTAACTGGAGATACAATGACAGGGAACTTGACGGTTCCTAATCTTACTGCTACAAATAATGTTAGTCTTGATGGTAATTTAAACTTTGAACATGGACGAATTACAACTAAAGAAACAATAACAACAGCAACAACTCAAGTAAGTATTGACCAATATGCATCAGGTCAATTTAAAAGCGTTGAATATATGGTTACGGCAAAATCAGGCTCTGATATTGATGTAACTAAAATATTGGCAATTGATACAGGATCTGATTTCTTAGGAACAGAATTCGGCCGAATAACATCAGGTAGTGAACTTGCTACTTATGAAATAGATAACGCCTCAGGATTATCAAGATTAAGATGTACTCCTGCCTCCGCTACAAGTACTACTTTTACAGTTTTCGCAACATACACCGAGTCGTAACTTATAAATAAAGGTATAGAATTAATTTAAACCGCCTATCTGGGGAGAGTGAACCGAATGGCAAATGATAAAAAGTTTATAGTTAAGAATGGTCTCTTAACACCCGAAAATGCCGTAATAGGCAGCACAACCGATACTGGAGAAAAACTCCAGGTTACCGGTGATTCGGTCCTTACACAAGGAACACAGACCACTCCAACTTTAAAAGTTACCAATTCTGGTGGCCATTCAGCAGGAACAATAATTGCAGCGTTTGAAGGTGATTCTGATTCACTCCAGATTCGCAACATCTCTGCAGGCGATTATAAAATAACAAATCCTGGTGTTGATAACAGCATTGAGTTTCATGACGATACTGCTGGTATTGTTATTAATTATGCAGGCACTGAAATAGCAGCCTTTACATCTACGGGAATTAATTTTACAGGTGTTGCCACAACGACGATTGATGATAATCGTATACTCACAACTGCAGACGAAGGTTCAGGTAATAACCTTGATGCAGATACAGTTGATGGTTTAGAAGCAAGTCAATTCCTAAGATCCGATGTTGCAGATTCTGCAGCAGGAACAATATCTTTCTTACAGGATATTGATGTAACTGGTTCTGCACAAATTGATACCAACATTACGATTGATGGCCAAGCAGTTATTAAAGCTTTGCTTGATGCTCAAGCAAATGCCCAGGTTGCCGGTAATCTAACAGTTGGCGGAGACTTTACGGTATCAGGTAATACTACTTATGTAAATACCGAAGAGATTTTACTTTCTGATAATATCATTACTCTTAATGCTAACTATACAGGCTCTACTCCTTCAGAGAATGCAGGTATTGAAGTTGAGCGTGGTACATTAGCAAATCCTAAACTTGTATGGAATGAAACGTCAGACTATTGGCAATTAGAAGTTAACAATGCGGTTCTTGGTAGAGTTATTACAACAGCAGATGAAGGTTCAGGAAATGGATTCGATGCTGATACCGTAGATGGTTTAGAAGCTGCTCAGTTCCTTCGTAGTGATGCTGATGATACCGCCACAGGTAATATTACAATAGAAGGTGATCTTACTGTAGGTGATGGCGCTGGCGCTGCACAAATCAATTTTGCCACAACTGGTCAAGATAGAGTACTATATGGAAATAATGGTACAGTAGGTTTCTTAAAATCAGATAACTCTGGCTGGAATGCAAGTTCAGATACCGACGGCGATTGGAATGTTGATAGAGATGTAGAAGCAGGTCGTAACGTTATCGCCGAGGATGATGTAACGGCAACATCTGGTAATATTGCGGCAACCACGGGTTCAGTTACTGCAGGAACAACAGTCGCGGCAGGAACCACGGTAACTGGTGGAACAGGTGTAATCGCAACGACAGGCAATGTATCAGCGACAGTCGGTGACGTAACCGCAGGCAATGATGTAACTGCTGCCCAAGACATAACGGCAACTGCAGGCGATATAACAGCAACTGCCGGTGATGTAATTGCTGGTGATAGTGTAACTGCTGAAAATGATATCACGGCAACCTCAGGTAATATTGCAGCAACGGCGGGTTCAGTCGCTGCAGGAACAACTGTAACCGGTGGAACTGGTGTTACGGCAACAACAGGAAACGTTACTGCAACTGCAGGAGATGTTATCGCAGGCGATGATGTTACTGCTCAAAACAATATTACAGCAACTGCGGGTAATATATCGGCCACTGCTGGTTCTGTAAGTGCAGGTACAACTGTAACCGCAGGTACTGATGTAATTGGTCAACGATTTGTAGATGCAGATAATAATTCATACGTCGTAAATCCTGCCTCTGATTCAATAATGCATGCAATTGGTATTGACGATGATTTATACCATAACGGTGATACTGATACCAAATTACAATTTACTACTGATGACATTAGTTTACAAACTGGTGGATCTGAAAGATTAGGTGTTGATAACGACGGTGTTGATATTACAGGTGATATTGATATTAGTGGTGATCTTACAGCGGTAAACGGTACGTTCAGTGGTGATCTATCAGCCTCAAGATTTACTGATGCTGATGATAATACTTATTACGCAGATCCTGCTTCAACATCAAGAATGAATAGTATTGGTATTAACGATTACATTCAACACAACGATGATACAAATACATTCTTCGGTTTTGATTCTAACGATAATATTATCTTTACCACAAACGCAGTTGAAAGATTAGAAATCAATGCAACTAATATTACAAGTACCGTTGATGCAATCTTCCCAGATGTATACGCAGGTAGATTCTACGATCTAAATAACGCAACATATTATGTTGACCCGGCAAGTAATTCAAGAATGTCTGGTATTGCTCTTGTTGGTACTATCTTCCATGATGGAGATACAAATACTTACTTGAACTTTAACGCAGCTGACAGTTTTGAAATTGTCACAGGCGGTACTCAAGGACTACAAGTAGCAACGTTCACAACGGCGGCAGGATCGGTTCGTTCACCACTATTCTACGATGTAAATGATACAAACTATTATGGTGACTTTGCTGGCACTTCACAGATGTCGCAAATTGATATTGATAGTTATATTCGTCATCGTGGTGATACAAATAATTACTTTGGTTTCGATGCTGCAGATAGTCAAACGTTTGTTACTGGTGGCGCTGAACGATTAAATATTACGGATGCTAACTCAACGTTTACTCACCCCGTTATTGTTCAAGGTGATGTTCAAGCAGATAGATTTGTTGATAGAAACGCCACAAGTTATTACACTCATCCAGGAGATGCAACAACATCCGCTGTATTCGCAGGTAAAGCATTATTAGGTAATGTATCTGACCCAGCAAGATGGGATGATAATTCAGGAAATGGTGGTATTTCAATAATGCCACATGGTTCATATGCATCAGGACAAAATACTACAGTAGGAATTAGTGGTAACGTTTCTGGTGGTTATTCATTAATGTATATGAATCTGATTGATTCTGGTAATAATCCTGCGGCAAACGGCCAAAGATATATTCACTTCTATCACGATGGAGTAGACGGTGGTTCTATTCGTGGTGATAGTTCAGGCAACCTATATCAAGTATTAAAATCAGGAACAACTTGGGGATTCTGGAATTCAGCATACACTGAAGTATTAATTGCCGATGATAACGCAAATGTTATGGTCGCAACTGGAAGCGCGCCAACATATACTGACGGCGGTGATAATACAGCTCTTACTACAACGCCTTCTAATCCTAAATTGCACGTTGGCGGTTCAATATACCTAAACGGTAATAACGATGCAATTATATTCGGTCGTGGTACAGCCTCATTCCTTAAAGATGAAGAATTAGCCTTTGGTTGGGGTGGTGGTCTGTATATGGCAGATGCTACTTACCTACGAATCAGAAATAACAAAACTGTTTACTCGACAGGTAATGCAGACTTTAATCAATTCCGTTCATATCAGAATACAGCATACTATGTTGACCCAGATGGTGACTCACAATTAAATACTGTAGACATTGATGATTATGTAAGACATCGTGGTGATACAAATACTTTAATTGGATTCCCAGGTGCCGATGCAGTTAAGATTGATACAAATGGTGTTGAAAGATTTAGAGTAGATGCAAACCGAGTAAGAGTAAGACGTAAGCTTGAGGTTTACGGCACAGGAATAGAATTACAAAAAGATACCAATGGCGGTGGTGTCGGACTTACATTTACTGACCAAGGTTCAACTGAAACACCAGGATTAAGTGGATTACAACAAGCCTCTATTAAAGTTTGGCACCCTGATAACTCAGTTACCACTGGTGCAGGCTTGGCAATGGTATTTGATTCGTCTGAATCTTCAACCCATTATGTATTCGGCGAGAGTAATGGTACTGTTGGTGCAACGGTAATACCAAGAGTTAATGCTCAAGGTAATTTAGGTTTATCTACTTATCGTTGGGGCAATTCATATATTACTTCAGGTGATTTTGTTAACTTAACAGTAACAAATGAGATTCAAGCTCCAGGCGTTTCAGGATATGCAAACTATCTGAAGTCTAGAGATAATCGTATTATTATTCCTAACGAAGATACAGCAGGAAGATTAAGATTCGGTTTCACATCTTGGAATAACGATAATACTGCACCTTACGCTGATTACTTACACTTTAGATCTTACACTGATTCTTCAGGTGGTTCTGATAACTTATTAATGATTAAGAAGTCTGGTCTTGGAATGAGACTATGGCAACAATCATTTGGCTCAAGCACTGCCTATTCTAGTTATGTTGACTTCCCATTATATAATGTTAACCCAGGTACAGGTAACGACTTCTACGCAGATAGGTTTATTGATACAAACAATACTGCTTACTTTGCAGATCCTGCTGGTGAATCAAGATTAGCAACAATCAAACTCGAAGATGGTGTTATATTAAGATCACCTAATGGTACGTTTGGTTCATTAACGGTTTCTGGTCAAGGACGAAGTGGATACGAAGGCTTCTCTATTAATGATCGTGTTGTATTCATGCATGACAATTCACAGACAAGTGGATTATATAACGACGTAAATAATCATTGGTTAATACGTACTGTTCATGGTGCAGGAAACTACTTCTATTATAACGGAACTCAAGAGGCAAGTGCTGAAAGCGGTTACTTCCTTGGCCAAAATCAAGTTCGTTCACCTATCTTTTATGATAGTGGTAATACTGGTTATTATGCTGATTTTGCGAGTACTACAAGATTAAATGCAATCCAAGCATTGCGTTATTACTTTAACCATGCAACTACATATTATGCCGATGCTGCTTCTGGTGATTACGGTTCAATGGAAGTTGGTGGTTACAAATCTGGTTGGGCTGGTTATTCTATCGCAGGCCAATGGGTCTTAATGTCAAATGGACCAGAACGTGTTGGTATTTACAATGATACCGATAACGAATGGAGTCAACAGTGGTATAGAAACGCAGGTACATTATTATACTACAATGGAGTTCAACAAGCAGAAACCGCAAATGGTTACTTCCTCGCAAACAATCAAATGCGAGCTCCAATCTATTATGATTCAAACGACACAACTTACTTCGGTGATTTTGCGTCTCGTTCTAAATTAAAAACATTAGAGCTTGGTAATCAAGGTAACCTAACGGGTTCTGCTTCATATCCACTTGGCATCTATCATAATAATAGATACTTGATTGGAATGAGAAATAGTGGAGCTCAAGCAGAATATCCTTGGTTAGTACATGACAATTATAACTTTGGTGGTAAAGGCGCAAGATCCGCATTCATTATTCACTTTAATGGTGTGGCCGATAGATTCAATCTAACTGAAGATGGTGATTTATTAATCGCCGGCGAGATGGCTGCATCTAATTACAACTTAGGCGGTGGTAATGAATTCATATCATTGAATCCTGCTTATGGTTCAGGTGGAGCAGATCTTGTTCTATTCGATATGACCCCTTATATGGAAGCAAGGGTAATAAAAAACATTGATGCCAATGAGGATCACCTTACAGGAACAACTAGTGAATATGTTAAATCAGGAGATGGTCCTTTCGCAGGTGGAATGGTATTACGAACAGCTGCGTATAGAAACTTCTATTCAAACTATATTCCTGTTACTCCTGGCGAAGATATTTACGGTGAAATTTCAACTCGGCTTATTTCAGGTTCAGGCGGTTTATTATACTACGGTGTTGAGAGATTCGATAAAGATAAGAATCCAATCGCAGGTAATACAGGTACAACATATTTTGTTGTTGGTGGTTCAAACAGAACAAGTACTGCTTGGGAAACATTAAGAAATCATACAACAATTCCAACATCTCATACACCTTATAATGGATCAGATGGTTTAGGTTGTCATTATGTAAGAATTAGAATATTACTTAACTATAACAGTGGCGGTGCTTTAAGAGAGTACGGCGGTATTATGTTGAAGAGACGTAATGCTGAATCTAATTTATTAGTTGATGATTTAAGAGTACAGGATCAACTGAATGTTGATGGTAATGCGTTTATTACTGGTGACTTAACAGTTGATGATATTACTGCCGATGTTATTGATGCAAATATATTTAGAGACCGTGGCAACACTGCTTATTATGTAGATCCTGCTTCAACAGGTACATCATTACTTGTTCGTGGCGAGATTCAAAATCCGTCTGTTTGGATTAACGATGGCGACAATGTTAACTCTTACAACGAAAACATTCGTCTATTTAATGCATCAAATGGAGTTTCTGTAATTGCATTTGGTGCTACAGGAAACTCAGGTGCACCTGCTACTTCAATCTTAGGATACTCTGATAGATTAGAAACTCGTCGAGTTAATGATTGGCAACAAAGAACATATGCAGGCAGATCTGAATTCGTAGGTGATATTCGT
>Ga0209251_1002572_pt1 | contig 12624 bp, 19 predicted proteins | sample SaaInlV_100m_DNA_6_FD_184665 | JGI IMG/M metagenome (GOLD analysis project Ga0209251, IMG submission 184665) | Marine microbial communities from expanding oxygen minimum zones in the Saanich Inlet - Saanich Inlet SI073_LV_10m_DNA (SPAdes) (version 2) | ecosystem: Environmental > Aquatic > Marine...
TAGAGCAGAGATCAAGCGTTTCATAACAACACGTCGGCTACCGAATAATCCTGCATTGAAAAAGGTTCGGGATCAAGTCCGAAGTTGCTACTACCTATGACCTAAACGCAGATTTGGATCCAGTCTGATGGGTGATGCTGGACGGCGAACATCGGTATTTCATTTAGATCCTAACGTACTGAATTATAGATTATTAAAACCACCATCAAAAAATTTTGGAATGTTGGTTATTTATTTTGATGTGGTTTGTTAATAGAGGGGATGAATTGAAAGATGGAGTCTCGAATAGTTATTCATCATGATGCAATTGATGGGATATAGATTAGGAGGTACTTGCTCAACAGAGCCAACCAAAATGGTCAGCTCTGTTGAGGCTTGCTTCATTTTGATGGAGGTTAGATCAGCTGTAGGCCTTGGCCATTAGCGGTCCAGCTTGGTTGTCGGTCAGCACTGGTGTTACCTCCCAATCGAGGTATTCAGCCCATTCGGCAGCATGTTCATAGCAAGCGTCCGCAGTATCGGCTTCAACCAAAATCCAACCTTCGACGGAACCCGGCGCATGGAATCTCTTCCATGACTTGCATTCAGGAAACGGAGCCCCAGTGGCTAAGAACTTCTTGGCGGCAATTTCGTGGTAACCAGTCTTAAAAGACCAGTGCATTAAAAAGGTCATGCGAGTTGAATTGATCTCGCAAAGAATGACAGCACCAACCGTTTTTGTCCGTTATCAATTGAACGTAATAAATGAGTCCCCCACTCCCTTTTTTTGTGGCAGCTGTCGCTGAATCACATTCATGGTCGTTGTGTCAAAAGCCTCCAAAGCGAAGACAAACTTCCAAAGCACCTAATCCAATGAGGAAGGAGCCACCAAGCAAAGCTAATTCTTTTGGCGTTTGTACCATTGGAATGAGGGCAGAGCCCGTGAGTAACACTCCAAAAAAATCTAAAGGAAATCTGAAGCCGCAACATGTCCGTTGATTGCGGTTTCACCGCGATTGAAGCGCCGATTTACGCAAGTTCATGAAATATGCGCAACAACCTGTGGCTTTGGGTGAGCTACTCAATACAACTAAATGCTTTGACTAAAGAAAAATCGATTAGTCGCTCATCAGGTGCTGCTTGCGATTGAGCGATCGTTTGCCAGGGAAGCCCAAACGGGCATCTCTGTTCTGTGGTGATTGTCGTGTCTGTCACTGCTCCCTTGCTGGTGATAGCAGGAATTCCATCGCGTAGAGCTGTGAGCGATGCTGGATCAAAAATTTTCCAAGATCCCCCAGATGGGGGATGTCGCAAGCAACCTTCGCTGCGATCGTCAGATCACAGGCGTCATCATCAGAGCCCATGTCCGATAAAAATCTAAACAACAATCAAATCACTCATTTGGTAAACATCTCGTCAAGTGAATAGATCCATCTATGTGATTTTTAAAGTTTGTCCCTGCCATAATGATGATTGTTTTTGCCGTGCTTGGATTCGTTGTTTCTGTGAATGCTATACGAGCTATTAATCAAGACTTTAATAATGATCAGAGTTAACGAAAGCCAGCCCGACGAACACAGGATTATTTGAAAGGTCACCATTGGATGACTCAGGAGGTACTGCAGTGGCTCGCTTCAACGAGATTCATTAGCCCTTTGAATGAGGCAAAATTATGATTTTGATCGTCCTGGCCAGTATTGGATGACCAACAGGGCCACAAGGATGCCTAAGGCCACGTCAATAAAGCGGGTCGCTGCCGTAAGCCAAATCGCTGCTTGATCAGCCTCGGTGACCACCACGGTGAAGGCGATCGCTCCGAACCGTAATGAGCTCGGATGCAACCGTGCTGCATAACAAAGCCATCCCAACAGTCCAATACATAGTCCGTAGGTCAAAAGTGATTGTTGAACAAAACTCACTTGAACAGCCGCTAGCCCAACGCCGAGAAGGGTCCCAATTAAGCGACGTCGAGCGGTTTCAAAGGCACGATCAAAGGCCTCCAGGGAACAAACTATGGCGGATATTGGCGCCCAGTACGCATCTGGTAGCTGAAGAGCCTGGGCCGTCGCCAAAGCAAGAACGGCCGCTAGTGCAATTTGTAGGGAGGAGCTGATGGATGCCTGCATCAACAGATCAGCACCATTGAGCAGGATTGTTGAGCGCTCACCATCACCGTGTTTCTCGTCCGAGAGATCAACAAAAGGGCAATCAGGTCGCCAAAAAGAAACCCCCGCCAAAGGCAGGGGTCTCGAAATCAATCTCAGGAGTGTGTCCTTGTTTCCACCCTTTGAAGGATTTTTTCCTCACGGGTCAATCATGCCTCTCAAGGAATGCGATGGCGTTCCGGCGTGGACCAGCTTGATGATTGGCGATTTTCCTAGCATCATCTGTGAGCTGGGTGCGGGATCTGTTTCAAGGCATCACACGCTCACCGATCTCAGGATCAATCAAGTCGTCGTTCAGAGCTGGGCGTAATTGTTGAGATGAAGCCTGGTCGTTAGGAAAAAACTGTTGAAGGATCATTAAAAAGCCTGTTGGCTGTCTTTAATGGAGAACCAACAGGCTTGAAGAGGCGACGACGACGGAACAGCGCCGTAATTGACTTGATCCTAAAAAGACAACTGGCCGGAAAGCCACAACTCTGCCCCTTGGTTGGCCCCCTCACTTAAAGCAAGGAAGCAAGTGGCAACGACGCCTCCAATGGTCAATCCCATACCCATCAAGATCAAAGCCAATAAACCCTGCTCATTCGTCAGAGGACGGGTGTCTTGAAAACGTCGCCTTGCCATTCGTGAAAATTATCTTCCTCTGTTGTGGCCCGACTTCGCTAGGAAAACAACAGGCTCTTTCACCTATCTATTCCGCATTGCAAGCGAAGCACCTGCTAGCAACGTGAGAAAGGCATCAGAAGCGATGGTTGGATCTTCACTACCGTCACTTCTAATCACGCGGTCATCCAAACCGGCTCATTTCTCAGGTTTCACCAACTGATATTGATCCCTGAACCGTTTGGACGATCAATCACAACATCACTCCGGGGGGGAAGGCCTGTATGAGGGCCCCCATGCAACAGGTCGTTCCTGTTTCCACCAAGCACCGTTTCTACGGCACACACCATCCCCTTCGTAGTGATATCCCTTGGCGCAGACGACGTGATTACGGTGATGAAAGGAGTGATCTTTCTGGTTTGCATGCAAAGCAGGCGCGAGAAAAGGCGCAGCAGTTAAGCAAAAGCCATTGCGAGGATTGAAGACCTCATGCATACCAACAGGTGTTCATCCGATGTCTTGCCATGAATCACCGGTATGAGCCCATGGGGACAAGAAAGGCTGAATGATGGCTCGAACTGGAATCAACACACAGCTCCAATATTCCGAGGAAAGCAAACAACACCTCTCGCATGCCTTGACGCCATCAAACCCTTACATGGGATGGAGAAAGATCTGCAGACTGACGAAAATTCTCGAGAAGTCGATCGACAAGGCGTCTTCGGAAGACAGAAAAATGGCTCGGGGAGAATTGACAACGTATGGATTGATGAGTTATTAATTAGTTATCTGATTTACACAATCAATGCTCACCGGTTCCGACCTCCTCGCCAAAGTAAAGGAGCTTGGCGATGTGTCCAAATCCGACCTTGTCAAAGCCTGCGGTTACGTATCCACGAAAAAGGATGGCGGTGATCGTTTAAATTTCACAGCTTTCTATGAAGCTCTATTGGAAGCCAAGGGCGTCAGCCTGGCGACTGGTGGTGGTGCTGGAATTGGCAAAGGTGGCCGCAAGTTGAGCTACACCGCCAAAGTTCAGGGAAATGGCAATCTTCTCGTCGGCAAGGCTTACACCGCCATGCTTGAACTAGAGCCAGGTGCTGAGTTCACGATCAAGCTTGGTAAGAAAGCGATTCGTTTGGTTCCTGTTGGAGCCGAAGACGACGAAGAGTGATCGATCTCTTTCTCGAAAGGGAAAACATTTGATCCAAAATCCCCGCAGCGATGCTGTGGGGATTTTTTACTGGAAAAATCAGGCCCATTGATCTGGTTACAGTTGAACGGAGGCATTGATTCTGTGCGCTATCAACCGAGCAAAGAGCATCTCGACAACCAAATTCCCAATACAATCAAGAAATTGCGGGATCTTATTCAGACGTTTCAAAAGGAAACCGGTGCTGATGATCCATTTATTCAAACAATGCTGAGCCAGCTTTCAGATTCATATCAATCATCGGCCTCACAGGATGGTGGGTTCGGATTTCGCTAGACGTCTTGCGATCAATGCCTTCCAGCCCTCAAGCTGAGAATCCAAATCCAAACAGCAAAAAGTGTCCCGACGGGAAGAATGATCACAATTAATTGACTGATGATCAATTGACGGACGTCTGGGTCCATGACAATCACTCTCTGGTTAGCGGTTCCCGTTCGCTGCTTTTATGGGGTCAAACAACTAGTGACGTGGGGATAGATCACTGGAATGACAGTGATCGCCCTCGCACTTCAATCCACACTGCGGATCTTCGCTTCCGTACTGCCAGGGACGTCTCATCGCCCAGTACTCGTCGACCAATCCGAGCAGATTTGCTAGAAATTTTTCTAAGGAGGATTGGTGTTTCATGGTTGAACGATGATCGACAAAATGCTGATCAGCAACAAAGTTTTAGATTTAAATCAACAATCCGTTGAGTTCTTTACTTGGTCGTGCCCGTCAGATCTTGATCGTTACCCCATATCGAGTAAATAATGCAAGACAGCCACTCGATAATGATCTCCAATGCCGTGATCATTGATTGGCCCCGCGAGTTCATCCGGTACCCGATGAATTCTGCTGATTGCCTTGATTTCGTAGGTATGGCCAGGGGGTGGTCCTTCCCCACGACTGCAATTCCAAACACCGGTAGCTTCACCTTTGTAATGTCCAGAAATTTGGGCGGCATGGGCAAATATGTTGTCTCCCATCTGGCACACAACAATCGCTATGCATTCGTAAAATTCATCAGACGAGACGACATTATGTGTGTCCCTGACGGCGCATTCGTCCATCCCAATTATCATGTCCTCTAAAGCCGTTTGCCCCAAATAGCGCCAGCTGCGAATATTGATTTGAGAACTTGGTTTCATTTTCCGAACAAGCTCGAAATAATCGTTGTCTTTGATTGAAATTGTCGTTCAGCTTGTAAGTCCTTTTGATGAGTGGTGATCAGGAGTGATGAGATCAACATCATGACTCCCTTCACCACGACCAGGTGAAGACAACTTTGAACGACTCCTTCCATCTTGACGTCTTGTTGCCCCCTCCTTAACCTTCCTCGTCTGATCTCATTGGTATGAAGGCGTTTGTTGCGACATCTTGTTTGCTGATCGCCATCGCACCTCAGGCCGAGGCATCGATGTTTTCGGTTAAACCCAACACCAGCTTTTATTCAGCGCCAAACGCTTCCGACGCCACGCGTCTCAAACTGCCAGAGGTTCGCGTTCATATCCCCTCAATCAAAGACCACCAAGGGTTTTGCGAATTCAAGCTGATGTACAAGATCGCTGATCGATCCAATTCAGCCTTGCCTAAAACAGCTTGGGCACGCTGCGTCTCCATCGACCAGCTCATTCCTTCCCAGCGCAAACACGACAGTTAGATGTAGTTAGTAATGCCACGCCAATGCTGGCTTGGTTGCGTGGACGAATCAAAGCTTGAAAGATCTAGACGTAGTTGAGTCATCTGATTGCGAGTCGCGATCGCTCACAATTGGTTTGGGGCTTGAGACACCCCTCACACGGACCCGAGACTTCCTGCAAGCGTTGGAGGTCTTTTTTTTGAGTGAGCTCTCTCGTTCACCCCAATTTGTCCCTGGCTGAGCGAGCATTGAAACCTGTGAGTTTGAGGCTCCGTCTTCGACCTTGGCTCGTCCTGTTGTTTACCACCCGCGCTACTCCGCTGAATTGCCGAGCACCCATCGCTTTCCGATGGCGAAGTTCAAGTTGTTGCATCAGCTCCTGCTTGATCAAGGACTGATTGAGCGCAAGCAGATTCACGTTCCCCTCAGCATCGCTCGGCGTGATCTGGAAGAGATCCATCCGCGTCGATATCACGAAACGTTCAGCCGCGATCAACTCACTCGGCCTGAACAACGACGAATTGGGTTGCCTGCAACTTCGGCATTGGTGCAACGCACATGGCTTGCCGTGGGGGGGACGTTGCTGACGGCTCGGTTGGCGCTTCGGTATGGACTTGCCAACCATCTGGCAGGGGGCACACACCACGCCCATCCTGACTTTGGGAGCGGCTTTTGCATTTTTAATGACTGTGCTGTGGCCGCGAAGGTTCTTCTTCGACGACGTGAAGTCGAAAGAATTTTAATTGTGGATTTAGATGTGCACCAAGGCGATGGATCCGCCGCCTGTTTTCAGACGGATGAACGTGTCACGACTTTTTCGGTACATGCCGCGAGCAACTTTCCCCTTCGGAAAGTGAACAGTGATATTGATATTCCTCTGCCCGATGGAACCGAAGATGGGGACTATCTCGCCGCCATCGGTGATCAACTCCCCAATGTGTTGGATGAACTCAAGCCACAACTTGTTTTGTTCAATGCGGGGGTTGATCCCCATCGAGACGACCGACTCGGTCGTCTTCACTTGAGTGACGACGGGCTCTTGATGAGAGATCGATTGGTTTTGGATGCGTGTTTGCGACGAAAAATCCCGGTAGCAACGGTGATCGGCGGTGGATACGACACTTTGGAGCCGTTGGTGCGTCGACACGCCATCGTGTTTCGTGCAGCGGCAGAACAGGCCCGACTTTTCAACCTGGCATGACAACTCCAGTTCTTCCTCCATGGCGACCATTGATCAAAGCTGCGCAACGACGTGAGGGGCGTTCACCTTCCGCCCGTTGGCTGCAATTGGCCACTGTTGGACAGAACGGACATCCGCGCGTCCGGACCTTGGTTTTTCGGGCCTGGACTGACGCCAATCAATTGGAATTGTTCACTGACACGCGCAGTCAAAAAATCAAGGATCTCGACTATCAACCAGCCGTTGAAATTTGCTGGCTATTCACGAAGGCTCGAGAGCAATATCGATTTGGGGGTGTTGCCAATGTCATCAACAGCGACAACAACCGTGAGTTATGCCTACAGAAATGGCTGGGTTTGAGCCCATCGGGACGATCGGTATGGGGATGGCCAAGCCCTGGGGAGGTGTTGAACCGTCATGCAGCATTTCCCGAGGTCTTATCCGATGACGAGCCCATGCCAGATCACTTTTCGGTGTTGAGAATTGAGATCGATCATGTCGAACGTCTGCATCTTGGACCGCACCCACACCATCGAACACGCTGGCAGAGAAATCAAAACTGGCGAACTGAAGAACTCAACCCTTAAATCACCACCAGCGTGAGACGCGGCCCACCGATGGTTGTCCTGGATGACTAGGGACTGTGACCACCGACAAACGCTGATGGTTCTTCTGATAATCAAACCGACAGAAACCAACTCCCGTGCCGGAGCAGGTGGACAGGCTGCTCAGCGGGACTGCTGACCATCGCCTTTCTTCTGGAGAGGGGGATTGCTTCGGGGCGGGTTGCCATCCCTTTTTCACTAAATATCGGTTCGCTTTCAGAATCGTTTGCCGAGCCTCAAGGGCTGGCGAAGGCTCCGGTGTCGCAGCGGCGACTCCAGCGCACAGCGGGGAAACCAAGATCAGAAGCAGAACAAAGCGTCCCATGCCGAGTCTCATCCATCTACTTCCTAGCTGCATCAAGAAAAGACGGCCACCATGATGTGGATTTATGCCTAGATCGCTGGCTCAAGGCAGGGCCTTCATAGAAGAGGCTGAAGGCCAGAGGCGATCACCATGCTCACAATCAACGCAACAGAAGCTTTCGAAAGATCAGTGCCTACCACCCGACTCCAGTGGCCACCATCCTGGAGCGCAAATGGTTGACCGCTCCGATGAGAATGAAAACGCAGCGCACCTTCACGCCCGCCTAACAGACCAAGAAATACCCATGTGGTGCTGAGCGGAAAGGAGGTGAGCAACGCACTTCCCACTAAGCAGCTGCCAAATAACAGGTCAATCACTGTGGCGGAACGCAGATCAGATGCGTTGGTTTTTGTTTGCAGAATCCCTTGAATAGGTCCCCCTCCAACGCTAACTAACCAGCACAGCCCAAGACAAAGCAAGACTGTGCACATCAACATTGGTAGAAGCTCAAGTTGTCGGGGTAGAAAAATGAATACATTGGCAAGATCTTGTATTAACCAAATTCCCCAGAGGAATGCGGTTGTTACCCACTGCATAATTATCCAAACAGGGCTCACCGATTGAGCAGATTGATTTGAAATAAAAATCCATCGCTCGACAATCCAAAGGCCAAGCCCGTAGACAACAATTGCAATTAAAAATGCAATGAGGTAACCCAATAATGACAACTTAATGAGGGAAGAGCTGTTTGTAAATTCAAATGTCGATAACACCAGAAAAGAGGTGCTTAATGGTGCACCCCATTGGGTGAGCAGCAGCATCGCAAGGGGAGGAATGAGGTATACCCAGGTGAATATTGCAGGCTGAGTAAAAACATGACCTGGAACATTGAGGCGACCCCATGCAGGATCGCCTCCGTTCAAGCTCCAGCCGAGCATTAACACCACAACGGATACTGTGCATAAAAAAATCATTTGGCACCACTTCGGTATAAGGCCTTGGTTGGCTTGTAGATAGGGCCCCAAGGTTTGTAGTGAGTCGTTTCGTATGACGGACAATAATGACAGCGTAAATCCCGCAATCATCCAAGTATTTGAAAGTATGAATTCCATTAATTCGAAAACTCTTAGATTTCAAGCAAAAGTTTATGAAGAACAGCTGTAATGGGAGACCCCACCTGCATAGAAGAATGAGTTTGGGCGTAAGCGGTAATATTGATCTTCAATGGTTTGAGTTTGTTCCTCATAGGGTTGATTTACGATGGCCTGGATCTGATGGATTAACGAATAGTCTCCGCGACTTGCTTGTTCATAGGCTGGAACAATGAGCCACTCTCGCCAAGTGTATTTGGGATTGATTTTTAGCATGTTTTGAGATACAGCCTGTTGATTGTTGGTGCTGGCAATCAACAGATGCCATTGATCAAACCAAGATTGCCATTGCACCTCTAGCTGCTTAGGAAGAGGCGTGTAAAAACTCTTGTTTAGAGCTGAGAAATCAGTCGGTAAATGCGACAGCTCACGGAAAAAGATTGTGAAGTCTACCTTCGAAAGTTCAAGTAATTGCAATAACCCATCGCAGAGCTGCCGATCATATTGAGGCAATCCCAGCTTTTTAGACCACATATCCTGCAGCTTTGCTTGCATATGTAATTCAAAATCTTTGCGGATTTGATCTAATTCCTCAAGATTTTTATCATTATCAAGAATCAAAAGCCTTAGAGATTTCCAAAACATATGGAAATTTGCTTCCGCAGCCACTGGTTGATTCAAGAAGGCAAAATGTCCGCCACCACCAGTCCATGGTTGGAATTGCGGGTCAAAAAGTTCGCAGAAGCCAAACGGTCCATAATCAAGGGTGAATCCGCCTGCTGCACAATTATCACTGTTGAAATTACCTTGGCAGTAACCAACTCGTAGCCAGTTAACGACTAAGGAACAAAGACGTTCACGAAATGTACGAGCCAATAAAACGATCTGGTCAGCAAAATGAAGCGACTGATCAATTTCATTTTTGTACTCTCGTTCGATTAAATGCATAACAATCATTTTTAATTCATCGAAAGCTTGAGGATGGGCATCGAGTCGGGCTCGACGTGCAAACAACTCCAACTGCCCAACACGTAGAAATGAAGATGAAACCCTTGTGCTAATTGCTATGGGGTTATCCACTAAAACATCAGGGTCCTGAGATTGGGATTGCTCTGAGTACCAGGGACGCATCACTGTTTGTGATTGCGAGGCAAATAGCGTCAATGATCGTGTCGTGGGAATTCCTAGTGCATGCATTAATTCTTGAGCCAAAAATTCGCGCACACTTGATCGAAGTACGGCACGTCCATCGGCGCCTCGACAGTAGGGCGTTGGGCCACTGCCTTTTAGTTGCATTTCCCAGCGCTTTTGATTTAAAAGGCCTTCAAAAACTGAGATTGCTCGCCCATCTCCGTAGCCATTTCCAGTTCCAAATGGACATTGTTGATTGTATTCAGTCCCATAAATTGATAGGGCATACCCAGTCGCCCAACCGATGCATTGAGGAGAGTTGATCGAGGCGAGATCTCCAGAAAACATTTTTATAAAATCATGATCTTTAATCAGCTCATCTTGAAGACCAAGCTCCTCAAAAAAGTTATAACTATGCGTGATGTAGACCGGCTCCGTGAGAGGAGTTGGATTGACGGGTACAAAATGTCCCGAACAGACTTCTCGAGCTCGATGATCATTGCCATCATCCGTAGAGGCGGGATCAGCGCTTAAATTTGTTCTGAATGAATAGTCGGCATGTCGGATGAACTCTTGAAACGACGTGATACCTGAACTTGATAACTGCTTTTCATGGGAAGACATCAGTCGCGACGACCACTTGGCATGTCAATCCATAATAGTCACGTTGGGTTGAAGCAAAGCAATCAACCAGGATCAATAAGTCGACGATGGAACAATCGATCGACCAAGTTCACATTCAAATGTTAAATTGCTTCCATGTCTAACAATTGATCCATAAGTGCCGCATAAAGCTGATTTCTCATCGTGAACAGGCACTCTTGCTCTTCGGCACAGCCACCAGGCCAGCTTTCATAGGCTTGGTTGATCGCCCGATGCATCACACGGAGTGCATCAAGTCCTAATTCAATTGAAACAACTGTTTGATCCTGCTCCATCGCTCAACAACTCGTAGGACAAAGGTATTTTTGATTAGAGCCCCTGGGATTGTCGAAAAGCCCAAGCAGAAGCAGCCTGCTGCTGCTTCCAAGCCACTAGCAAGTCTTTGGCGATCGAACGCAATTGAAGAAGATCGTCCGAATTATCTATCTCTCTCGAGAATTTTTCGATCTCAAATTTTTGGCCAAGAGTCAAAGAGATTGGGTCCATTGGCTGGTGACTTGATGCGTCGAAAGTAATGGAAAAGCTTTGAAAGAGCAAATCACTTTTGTAGTCTCAGCAACTGTTTTGAAGATTTAGTGCTCAAGCCAATACATTCATGTCGTTACAGAACATGTCCTAACCCCATGCACCACAGCGATTTCACTCGTTGGATGGCTTAGACAAGATCCGTATTAAAGAGCTTCATGCATTTCTCCTGGGAAAAACATCAAATACTTTCCAGGAATGTAGCCAAGGCTGCAGACAAAGATATGGGATTTGCTATCGCCCTGATGGGTGTTGGCCTCACTCTTCTGTCGAAAGACCTCTTGCTGGTAGAGCAACAACATCTCAACTCTCAGCTCAACAAGAATACAACTAGGTAATATTTAAAATAGGCTTTTATTTCTAAGATTGAAAACATAAGATTATCGAATTCATATTTGTTTCAACTGTATTGGGTTGATTAATCCATGAATCTCATCTGCGACGATCAAGAAAACTCTTGTTGGTTACGCAATCCCTTATTAGTCGATTTTGGTTGCAGGGTGCACTCGTTATAAGACATGCTCGAGAGTCTGGTTCTATCGAGTGAATCAATCAACCTCATTTCCAACCAAACCTTTTTGCCAGATCCCAAATCAGTCGCGTGAAGCGACGTCTTTCTCGTTGATTGGTTGGGGCGTCTTAATGATTGGAGTCGCACATCTCGCTGATAAAGAGGCTTCTAGGCGCTGAAGCTGTGCTTCGCGTAGTGCCTTGGCGAGGTCGAGGGTGCGGTCAGTCATCGGTTGGCGTTCCTATTAACAAACATCAGCTGTTGGTTAATAGAAGGGGGCCTTCAAAATCGTTCAAATCCAATTTAGGCAGCATTCGACCCGTCTCGAGCAACCCAAATCCATCCGTAAGGATTTCAGGACACTTGCATGCTTGATCCGCCAGGGAATTCGATGTTTGTTGCGTTTTCTCGATTGGGATGGTCGATGCAGGGATACAAATCTTGCTCTTTACATCAGGAAATAGTTCAAATTGATTCAAAATCTGCTCTATCGAGTCAGCCTGGGTTTCATGGTTGATCTCGACGAAGAGGTCGCCTCTCAAAACCCTGTTTGCGCTTCCTGTGAGATCCTCTCGAAGACAAAGGCCGAGTCGGTTTCTCGTCAGCTCAGGCACTGGTCGGTTCAGCGCGGTATCTGCACTGATGGAGCTGAACTTGGCCGCTCCGAGGTTGCAGGGTGGTGTTTTGAGGTCAGCCATCACATCTCCTCAAACATCGCAACGGGTTCAGGGACCCACCTGCCCGCTGTCTTCTACCGACATTTCTCCGACCTGCTTGTCGGGTTCTTTGGGACGCTCGAAGTTCCTCTAGCTTTTCAAGATCTCTATCGATGTACGGACCCATCAAGATTGATGGCTGTCAACCGTGGTTTTGATGCCAGGCCTTGAAAAGTCATTTCAAGAGTCCGACATTTCTTGGCAAGTTTTCCCTGGCCGTGGTTTCCCTCTGCTGAGGTTTCAAAGCACGCCGTTTCCACTGTCGGAGGTTTTGCTTGAGAGGGCAATGCGCCTTAACACCGATGGCAAAGGAGCCG
>Ga0209251_1002573_pt1 | contig 12623 bp, 9 predicted proteins | sample SaaInlV_100m_DNA_6_FD_184665 | JGI IMG/M metagenome (GOLD analysis project Ga0209251, IMG submission 184665) | Marine microbial communities from expanding oxygen minimum zones in the Saanich Inlet - Saanich Inlet SI073_LV_10m_DNA (SPAdes) (version 2) | ecosystem: Environmental > Aquatic > Marine...
TCGGTTCAAGACCGAGTAACACCCTGCCACCATCGATAATATGCTGGGGCGCGACTGTAATATGTTGACGGACGACACGGGCATCTCGCGCGATACGCTCCAAAGGTGAATCAAGTTCGTTTGCTGTTGTACCAACCGCTTCGCAGACAAGATCCACGACTTCAGCACAGGCCTGTGCACTATCGCAGCAGGCGATATGAAAGAGTGCTCTTTGATCAGATGGTATTTCGTTTTTTTCGCAGACGTATCGCCACAGTGTTTCAGTTAACTCAAGCACCAACGCTCTGCTCGCTCGCAGGCGAATTTCTGCCCGGGCAACAGCATCTTGCACAAAAGGTCTGGTATGCAACTTGCTCGCGGAAAATCGCGGCTTCTTTTGAAGCGCTATAACATAGAACTCGTCCAGTGCGTGCCGGGCAATACCAAACGCCACTGCCGCCTTGTTATAGCTCAATCGCGGTGCAGGGGGAAAACGCGCATGGGGTGTGTCACTGGTGGTGTGCGCTGTATGGTCAATAATGTGTCCCTCGGGCACAAAAACATCATTCACAACCACATCGTGGGATCCTGACCCACGCATACCCCCAACTTGCCACGCATCAATAATATCGAAGCTGCCTTCTTTTATGAGGGCATAGATTCTTGGGGGGTAATTCTGCTTTTTACCATCGTCATAAATAGCCACGGTCGCCGCAAATAATCGACTGTTGTGGACCCCACTGGCAAATTGCCATCTTCCTGATACCCGGTATCCACCTTCAACGCGGTCAGCACGTCCAGTTGCCGCTGTAGATCCTGAAATGACAATATGTGGGTCTGCGATGAGTTCGTCACACCAAAGAAAGTCCGGTTTGATCATGGCAAAATGTTCGATACCGATCATCAGGTTCCATCCGGCGCTACCATCAGCGCGGGCGACCGCCTCGATGACCTGAACCTGGGTCATTGGATCAGATTCAGCACCACCGAATTTTTTCGGTGCGGGCAATCTGTATAGACCACTCGCCGCAAATGCCGCAGCAACCTCCGGCGCGAGCCGGCGTTCTCTGTCTGCTTGGTCGGCATACTGCCTTATCAACGGTCCCAATTCGACGGCACGTTCCAACATCGTAGTCATATCGATTTAGCTCCTCTCGACTATAAAACCACCTCTTCCAATCTCATTCAACTGCACACGAGCGGTAAAGTAGAGGCGGGTTCCCGAGACGCCCGCGGCGAGAAACAAGCCAAACGTCAAACCACTCCAGTAACCATAAACACCCATAGGCGCGACAAACAATATGCCCTCTGCAAGCACATAACCCAAAGGGATAGCGATAAACCAATAACTCACCAGACTAATCAGCATCGGTACCAGCGTGTCTTTAAATCCCCGCAGAATACCGCCGGTTATGGCCTGCAGATCATCAAAAATCTGATAAAACGCAACAAACAACATCAGCGTCGCGCCCAGCACTATCACTGCCTGATCCCTTGTATACAGCGAGACGAGAGAAAATCTGGCAAAGATCAACAGGCAACTGACAACAACGGCATAGCAAAGGGTCACCTGATAGACTGTTTTGATGATTCCCTTCACCGCATCAGAATCGAGTGCGCCAACAGCAAAACCAATACGAATACTCACCGCTGAGCCGAGTGCCATCGGAATGACATAGGTTAGCCAATTGAGATTCCCGGCGACGCTGTGAGCAGCCAACTCTGTCACGCCGATGCCCGCGACAAGGAAGCCGACAATTGAAAAAACCATCATGCCGACAAATGATTGCGCGCCAATTGGCAAACCTATTTTTAAAATTTCTCTGATTCCTTTTAGATGAGGCCAACTAAATTTCTCCAGTAGACCGGTTTGTCTAAAAAACGACATGCGCAAAACAAACATCATGACGATCAGCTCAAACCAGTAGACGGTCGCAGTGGCAACGCCGCAACCAACACCACCGAGTTCCGGCGCGCCAAACTTGCCATAAATAAATATGTAGTTAATCGGTATGTTTATCGCTAGGGCACCTGCGGCTATCATCATGGGCGGTTTCGTGTGGCCTAATCCTTCCGCGACGAAACGGAGTGAGACATAAATCATGACAGGAGGCACACCCCAAGCACAGGCGTATAAATAATCAACAGCGATCCGGATCACATCGGCATCAACACCGAGCCAAATAAAAAAAGGTTCTGCATTCAACATCATACCGACCACAACAAAGCTCATCACGAAGGCTACCCACAAGCCCTGTCGGGCTTTCTCGCCCACATCGGTGACCTTGTTTGCGCCACGAAGCTGAGCAACAATCGGCACCAGCGCCATGGTTAACCCCGAGGAAAACATAAACAGTGGCCACAACACGTTGCCACCCATGGTCACACCCGCGAGATCTTCAGAGCTGTAGCGTCCAGCCATTACCGTATCGACGAATCCCATACCCATGATAAAAAGCTGCGTGGCGACCATGGGCACACCCAGCTTCATCAACTGCTTTGCTTCAGTAACAAATTCTTTTTGATTAAAAAACATGAGCGCAGGGTATGGTGTTTATAAGTCGCTGGCAACCGAACATTCATCACTCACAGATCATTGCTAGGGCAGTGCGCGTTATTTACGTCTGCAACTTCGGTTTGCAGTCGCTAGGGAAATTTCAGGGATGCCTGAGAAAGCAGAATGGAGATAGAAACCAATGGGCGTTTATGTAAGCCCAACACAGGCTGAATACGAGCAAAAAAATAAAAAGAGCCGGACACCTCTCAAGGCCGACTCTTTTTCGTGTCAAAGGCCTCTATTCCTGCGCAAGTTTCACCAACATCTTACCGTTGTTAGTACCATCGAACAAACCGATAAACGCCGCAGGTGCATTCTCAATACCCTCAAATATCGTTTCATGATATTTCATTTTTCCGGATTTTATCCAACCCGACATGTCCTGAACAAACTGCGGTTGCTGAGCGGCAAATGCCGACACAACAAAACCCTTCATCGTAATGAATTTATAAATCGTTTCCGTCAAGTTACGAGGCCCAGGAGACGGCGTTCCGTCATCGTTGTAGGTTGAGATCATGCCGCAAATGGGAATACGACCATTGATTTTCATATGGGTGAGCGCAGCCTCTAGCTGAATACCACCGACATTCTCAAAGTAGACATCAATGCCTGCCGGCGCAGCTTTGCGAAGCTCCGCGAGAGGATTGGCGGTTTTGTAGTTAAAAGCGTGATCAAACCCAAATTCGCCGGTCAACTGTTTTACCTTATCATCTGAACCAGCACTGCCGATAACAGTACACCCCTTCACCTTCGCGATCTGTCCAACAACACTGCCCACGGCTCCGGAAGCAGCGGAAACAAATACTGTTTCGCCATCTTTCAGTTCGCCGGTGACCAGCAACCCACCATAAGCCGTGAGACCGGGCATACCCATGACGCCGAGGTAACTGCTGAGTGGCGCAAGGGAAATATCCACCTTGCTCAAATCTGAACCGGCAGAAGTCAAATATTCTCTCCAGCCAGAGAAGTTACTGACGTAGTCACCAACCGTAAAACCCGGATTGTTCGAGGCCACCACTTTACCAACAGCACCACCAGCCAACACCTGACCTAGCGAAAAATCTTCACGCATTCGACCTCGCATATAGGGATCTACGGACATGTAGATATTCTGAACTAGTACTTCGTTTTCACCAGGGTCAGGAATATCAACGTCGACAAACTCAAAATTGTCTGCCGTGGGCAAACCTTTCGGGCGAGATTTTAGGTGAATTTCTTTACTAATTGGCATTTGGCCTCCTTCGTGAACGGCTTATGATAGCTTTGATTATTGCGGAGAAGGATGGTACCACTTCTCTTTAAGAAACGGATACAGACCGACTACTCTGCCCTCCAATGCTTTACTCCCAAGCGATTGTCTGGCAGGTTAGCTTAACCCTGTCTATATGGTTCACATTTTCCTATCCATCGGACGTTAATCATGATTAATCAGCTCACTTCCAGCACTCATGGCATATTTGCCATCGCGATTTTAGCGGCGGTGCTCACTGCTTGCGATCGTAACGAGAACGCGCCGACAGGCACTGCTTCAATTGGGATTGAAAGCACAGAAGCAGCCACCAACGCCACTAAAGTCGTCACCGTCACAGAGGGAACAAACCTTGCAATTTCAATGAACCACGCCGAAGAAACACTGGCAATGAGCCTCCAGGGTGTGCTGTTTACCCTGCCCGCCAGCGGAGGACCTGCAACGCCCCTCACTGATTATTACCAAGATGTCAGAGAACCGGACTGGTCACCCGACGACAAGCACATCGTCTACTATGGTTATGCCAACGGCAACTGGGACCTTTGGCTGGTGCCGGTCGCAGGCGGAGAACCAAAAGCACTAACCTCTGACCTCTTCGACGATAGAGAACCAAGTTTTTCACCGGATGGGTCAAAGATAGCATTTTCCTCAGATCGTGATGGCAACTACGATATCTGGATTCTTCACATAGAAAGCGGAAAACTCACTCAGGTTACAAGCTCTCCACGAAACGAATATTCGCCTGACTGGAACAAGAGCGGCGACAGCCTAGTATTTGCGACAACCTTAAGTCGTCAGAAATCCGAATTAAGGACAATCTCTGTTTCTGATGGCGAATCAAAATTGATCCTTGAAGCGTCGGGCACAATCAACGGTGTCAGCTGGAAATCCGCCCGAGAACTCAGCTATCAACTCACGGGGATAAATTCTACTGAATTGAAAATTGTTGCTATTGACGATGCATCAGTCGCCACAATCAGCGAAACAGGTGACGATGTATTTCCTTTTAAGACTGCCTGGACCGAAAATGGCACGGGCTATTATACCGCCAATGGAAATGCGTATGTTCAGGCGCCCAACGCAGCAAGAGTGCCCCTGAGCTTTTCCGCTAAATTCACACTTAATCGCCCCGAATACGTTAGACGCACACGAGATTATGACGACGCGAGCGCCAGACGGGCGCTGGGATTATCCCAACCTGCCATTTCTACAGAGGGCAATCACATCAGCTTTGCGGCGCTCGGTGATCTTTGGATATGGCACCCGGACTCACAACAGCTTAACAAAATAACCAAAGGTACAAGCGTCTCAAGATCGCCCGCATGGGCTCCGAATAGCGACACCATTGCCTACATCTCTGATACGTTCGATTCAAACGGTTTTTCTGTTCCACGCCTCTGGCTATATGACGTCCAAACCGAAAACCATTCGATGGTTTCAGATAAATTGAGTATTCAAAGCACTCCGGCATGGTCGCCAGACGGCAAACAGATTGCCATTTACATGAACCTGCCTGGAAACCCACTGGGTGGACAGTTAGTCATGCTTGACATTTCTACCGGTGAGATAACAAACATTGGCAAACCCTCCCGGTCACAACCCATTTCCTGGAGTCTTGACGGTGAATACCTCGCAGTCACGAACCTAGCGCCCTACTCTACCCGTTTTAGAGAAGGCACTTACCAAATGTCTGTTATGTCAAAAGACAACAGTGAAAACTATGTCATTGAACCCGTTGTTCACAAAAACATGACGGATGCAGTATTGACCCCTGATGGACTGGCGATGACCTATATTCAGGATGGTGTTCTGTGGCGGCAAAAACTGACGGAAAGCTTCAAAGTGAACGGTCAACCCTCGCAGCTGACTGAGACCCTGACTGATACGCCTTCCTGGAGCCCCGGTGGCCGCTACATTGTTTATATGGAAGCGGAAAAAATGATGCGGCTTGATACAAAGTCCGGCGAATCTGAAGACATTACGCCGACTATCAATTGGTCCCCTGACAAACCTAGTGAGACCTACAGCATTTTAATTGGCAAGTTGTACGATGGTGTTACTCCCGGATATATTGAAAACGCTCTCGTGACAATTTCCGGCAACCGCATTCAGTCAGTGGAAAGCGACGCGAACAAGGCAGACGCTGATATTGACGCATCGGACAAAGCAGCATTCCCAGGGTTGTTTGAAATGCACGCCCATATGGGGACCACTAGCGCCACGCAGGGCAAAGCCTGGCTATCTTTTGGTGTAACAACCGTGAGGGATCCGGGTGCGCACCCGTACATCGCTAAGGAACGGCAAGAAATTTGGGATAGCGGTGCTCGTATCGGTCCACGCACGCATACAGCCGGTTTTCTCACCGATGGCAACCGCGTTTATTACTCGGTCGCTGAAGGCGTTACCTCAGATGCCCACCTTGAGCGGGTACTGGATCGCGCTGAGCGTTTGCAACTTGATCTGATCAAAACCTATGTTCGCTTGCCTGATCGCTGGCAGAAAAGAGTTGTCGAATTCGCCCATGGAATAGGAATACCAACCAGTTCCCACGAGCTGTTTCCCGCTGCCGCGCACGGCATGGACCATGTTGAACACATAGGCGGCACAAGCCGTCGCGGTTTTGCACCCAAAGTCAGTGGTATGGGTCGGAGCTACAATGATGTCACCCGTCTGATCTCCCAATCTGGCATGGGCATCACGCCAACAGCTGTGTTGCCCGGATACACAACAGTAGTCGATTTACAGCCTGACCTGTTACTAACCGATCAATTTGATAAATTTTATGGCGAGTCAGGCCGACTAGCCGCTGCGAATTTAAGCCGTATGTTCGGGCCAAGGGCCAAGGGTGTCGCAAAGGCAAACGGACAGTTGTTACGCGATCTTGCTGAAACCGACGCGCTGATGGTGACAGGAACCGATTCACCATTTGTGCCCTACGGTGCAGGATTACATGCTGAATTACGTCTCTATGAGCTGGCCGGCCTGACCCCTGAACAGATCCTGCATGCTGCGACGGCGAAATCAGCGATTGCCGCAGGTGTGTGGGAGGACCTAGGTACGATATCTGCTGGAAAAATAGCTGATATCGTTGTTGTCTCAGGAGACCCACTGGCGACAATCGCGGATGCAGACGATGTCACTATGACTATTAAGAATGGGTATCGTTACAGCATTGAGACGTTGCTAAACTAGGGTCGGGTCAATCCCTTACAACGAGAGAAACGCCGTTTACGTGAAACAAAAATTACTCGGATAACACAAATATCCAAATCGCTAAGCCTTTTTTCGCTTTAATCAATCAAGCCTCTGCACACGGCTAACCAGATCCTGCGTGTGAAGGGAGGCACTTTTCATGATGTTGCTGGCGGCACTCGAAGCGGTTCCTATCAGTTTCCCATTTGAGCGCTTACAGAACACTCGAGAAGCGTATAATGCCAGGCTGTAAAGACCGCTATCTAGGAGGTAGCCGATTCAGGACTTGATTTTATGCCCTCACTACCCAATATTACGTTCACTGCGGCCCGTTAATTAACGCAGCTAGCTTTCGCATTCACGGACTCCAACGGCACAAACATGAGCGACACCACGCAACCAGATATCTACGAGACATACCGCGATCAAAGAGCTAACAGGCCGGTTTATAAGGAACCTGATGGGGCTTGGCAGGTCGCCAGACATAAAGATGTCCAGCAGGTACTTAAGGACAATGCAACTTACTCCTCTGATGTGTCTCTGGTGCCCGAAGAAGAACGTACCACGCCAAGCATGTTGTTCAGTGATCCACCGGTTCACAATCGCCTAAGAAAACTGGTTAGCTATGCGTTTAAGCCGGGGCATATTGAAAGCCAGCGGAGGCTAATAGAGCAACGTTGTGAAGATCTCATGCAAGCCATGAAACAGTCGGAGGAAGCTGAACTGGTCGAAGCACTGGCTGCACCTCTGCCCGTTACCGTCATTGCCTACATGCTTGGTGTTGAAGACGGGGATATTCGTAAGTTCAAAGAGTGGTCAGATACCATTTTCAGCAATATCGGCGAGATTCTGCTTGCAAATCCGAGCCCGGAGGCAAGCGCCGCCAGTGAACAGATGGATAAATACTTTCTAGGACGCATTGCGGCGCTGCGCGATTCACCGAGAGATAATCTGCTTAGCCGCCTTATCGCGACAGAAACCGAGGATGGCAAGCTGAGTAATGAGGAGCTTTTAAGTTTTTGTCGTCTGCTACTGATTGCAGGCAATGAGACCACTACTGGACTCATCACGGGTATCGTCAGAGTTTTCAATGATATGCCTGACACCTTTGCGGAGTTGAAAGATAACCCGGCGCTGATTCCGACGTTCGTCGAAGAAACCCTCAGGGTACATTCACCTTTCTCAGTCACTATCCGCAAAACAACGCGCGATATAGAAGTTGCTGGGGTTACGATACCTGCAAACGAAATGCTTCTTCCGATGATCGCTTGCGCAAATCGCGATGAATCAGTTTTTGATGAGCCGGAGAAATTCAAGATTGATCGAAACCCAAATCCACATTTGGCATTTGGTTTCGGCATTCACAATTGCTTGGGTGCACACCTGGCTCGCCTAGAAGGCCAAATTGTCGCTGCCTCAATGATCAAACACATGAACGGCATCAAACTAAAGCCTGGCAGCGAAAATGAATTCGGACAGCTCGGCGGACCATCAACACTAAACGTTGCCATTGAGTGGGCTACCTAGTATCAATCCGGCATCGGGATCGCATTCATCTCTATCGGTACCTTGTACCCTCGTTGTACGGGGGCTCGTTGCGCAATTTTGACATACCACTCCTTGAGCGATGGATAGTCTTGCCAATCAATATCCTGCCATTCATAACGCGATATCCAGGGCCAAGTCGCCATATCTGCTATTGAATAGCTGCCCGAAAGGTATTCCTTATCGGACAGGCGTTTGTTGAGAACACCGTATAAACGTCTGGCTTCAGCCCTATAACGTTCGTCCGCATAAGGCGCCTTACCCGGATTATAATGAAGAAAGTGATGCGCTTGGCCCAACATCGGTCCCAGACCACCCATCTGAAACATCAACCACTCTAGCGTTTCGTACCGATCATCACCCAAGAATTTGTCGTAGGTCTCCGCCAGATACAACAAGATAGCGCCAGATTCCATCATAGAACGACCGGTCGCCTTATCGATAATAGCCGGAATCTTGTTGTTGGGACTGATTTTCAGGAACGCTGGGTCATACTGCTCATCCTTACCAATATTGATCGCGTGAGGGTTATATTCCAGCTCAAACTCCTCTAGCGCTATCGATATTTTTCGGCCGTTTGGTGTCGGCCAAGTATACAATTCAATCATAAGTGCTTACCTCAACTATCTGATCTTGTCGGGCGTACTCATCGACATATCGAGTCTGCCATCTGAAAGACGTCATATAGAGGTACACTATCAGAAATGGCATCTGCTTTCGTCAATTTGGACCGCACGATTGTCTGGCGCACAGCTGTAACGGTCGTTAAACTGAGCAGACCGTGACTGAGACTTCTGCATCGGGTTTTCCGTGCTAAAACTCTCTCCCCTGCTAGCCGAGCGCTACGCAAGACACGACAACGACGGGTAAGGTCCGAGACCTTACAACCTGTACCCAGGCTTAAGCCTTTGCGGAAATATTTAGATAGGCAGAATAAGTATGGAAAAAAAACAACGCGGGGCGAACAAAAGTCGACGAACATTCCTCCGAAACCTAACGCAATTCACCGCAGGCATGAGCAGTTTACTGTCGGCACCATCACTATTTGCCGAGCAAGTTGCGGGGAAAGTTACCGGTGCCGTCAAACAGTTTTTTGTTGAGGGGAAACATACTGGCCTAACAATCTTGAATGACCGTCCGGTGAATGCGGAAACCCCCGCACACCTGCTGGACGAAGATATTACTTCGGCAATGCGACTATTTGTCCGTAACAACGGTATTCCGCCGACCGATGTTAATGCTGACACATGGCAACTGACGATCGAAGGGGAATCGGTTAAGAGAAAAATGACCCTGAGCCTAAACGATCTGAAAAGCAGATTTAAACACCACACCTATCAGCTAGTTCTGGAATGCGGCGGCAACGGTCGATCGGAATTCAATCCCCCGGCGCGTGGGAACCAATGGAGTACTGGGGCTGTCGGCTGCCCAAGCTGGACCGGGGTTCGATTACGGGACGTATTGAACGCCGCGGGTGTAAAAGATGATGCTGTGTACATTGGTTATTATGGTAAAGATACCCATCTTTCAGGAGACCCTGCCAAAAAGCCCATCAGCCGAGGCGTACCCATACTAAAAGCCATGGAAGATGAGTCTCTCATCGCATGGGCTATCAATGGCGAAGACTTACCTTTGATGAATGGTTATCCACTTCGTTTGGTTTTTGGCGGCTGGCCGGCTTCTACCTCAGGAAAGTGGTTAGAGAAAATTGTTGTCAGAAACAGAGAGCACGACGGACCCAAGATGGGTGGTTTTTCATATCGCGTGCCCTGCAAGCCTGTTGCCGCGGGAACAGAAGTTGCCGCCTCAGACATGTGCGTCATAGAATCCATGCCGGTGAAATCACTCATCACATCTCCTAGGTCCGGTATTGTTCACGGGCTCACCGACCCTTTACCGCTCTCAGGCCATGCATGGGCAGGCGACAACAGCGTGACCCAGCTGGAGGTCTCAATTGACTTTGGACAGACCTGGCAAAAAGTACAACTATCAAAACCCGCTAACAGGCTCGCATGGCAAAACTGGCGCACACAGATAACATTTCCCGAGCAGGGTTACTTCGAGGTGTGGGCGCGGGCAACAGACGATCAGGGTCGTCAGCAGCCCATGGTTGTTCCCGGTTGGAATCCACGCGGCTACCTTAACAACGCATGCCACAGGGTCGCTGTCAGGGTGACTGCGTGAAGCATCTGGCTCAGCGGTTGATCTTCATTTTACTCGCGTCAGCAATGACCGATTACGCCGTTTCCTCGGGCGAGTTGAAAGCTGGTGCTGGTTCAGAAATCGTCTCTCAAACCTGTATTCCCTGTCATTCTCTAAAATTAGTCACCCAGAACAGAGCAGATCGTCAGGGGTGGCTATCCATGATTCGCTGGATGCAAGAAAAACAGGGGCTTTGGCAGCTGGGTGAAAATGAGGACAAAATCCTCGACTATCTTTCAACCTACTACGGGCCAAAAAAATCTTTCAGGCGTGCACCTCTCCCGGTTGAACTCATGCCTCCGGTTGAATCATGACGGGCCAGAAAATGAAACTTCCATTAATTCTAACGTGAGAGAAATAGCGCACTCAAACTGACGCGATCACCTGGAGTCAAAGACCAATGTCCAAACAGTCAGAAGTCATCATTATTGGCGGAGGCATCGCCGGGGTTTCCGCAGGTGCGCAGTTATCGCAATATTGCGATGTCACCATTCTAGAAAAAGAGTCGACGACGGGCTATCACGCTACGGGAAGGTCTGCAGCCGTATTTGCGCCAGCTTATGGTAACGAAGTCGTGCGTAACCTGACGTCGGCGTCGGAAGCGTTTTACCGTTCACCCCCGGCTGGCTTCACTGAAGTACCGCTACTTAAACCAAGAGATGGCGTGTTCATCGCAAGCCACGCTCAACAGCAACCCCTGGCAAACATGCTCAACAAATCAAGTCACTTAAGTGAACTTTCAGCAGAAGAGCTGGTTCAAAGAGTGCCAATTATCGATAGCGCCCAGGTCTATGGCGGCGCTCTAGATTGCACCGGTGGCGACCTTGATGTTGATGCCATTGTTCAGGGTTTCCTGCGTCAGTTTCGTTCTAACGGCGGAGTGCTAATATGTGATTCTGAGGTACAGCATATCGAGTGGCGGAATGGACTTTGGCATTTTACGACCCCAAGTGCGGAGTACTGCGCACCAACCATCATCAACGCCGCAGGCGCATGGGCCGACGAAGTGGCTATGATGGCAGGTATATCGCCTTTATCGATGAAACCCTTCAGGCGCTCAGCACTGCTTATTGATGCGCCGCTTAAAATCGATATTACCGATTGGCCTTTGGTCATCGATGTAGATGAGAACTTCTATTTTAAACCGGAAGCTGGCCAGTTACTGATTTCACCAGCCGATGAGACCCCATTTGGACCATGCGATGCTTACCCTGACGAAATGGACCTGGCAATCGCGATAGATCGGGTACAAAAAATCAGTCAGCTAGAGGTATCAAAAATTAACCATAGCTGGGCAGGACTAAGAACATTCGCCTCGGACAAAACATTCGTTGTGGGTTATGAACCAGGTCAGGAAGGTTTCTTTTGGTTAGCAGGTCAAGGCGGTTACGGAGTTCAATCTGCCCCTGCCCTCGCCGATATCACCTGTCATCTCATCTGCGGATCAAACAACATCATCACCCAGCTACACCGAGAAAAACATCTCTTGGATATAACGCCAGAGCGATTCAGATAAACTCAGCAGACATTAGTATACCTCGGTCTGCTTGACCTCAACATCAATTCGGGCATCGCTTGTCTGCCTCAATAGCCAGCAGGCTCTTATCGCTAAGTGCCGAATCGCCCGCGCCAAAAACTGCACGCCGTCGACCCGCGGGGCTTTTTGAGTAACTGTTAGAAAAGACTTACGTGTGGTTTTCTATCCATGTTAAGTTTTGCTTGGCACAAGTACGCATCAATATTTATTTCGAATATATTGGCGTTTTAGTCTGGGTATTCGTGACACACTATTTAAACTTAATTTAGACCAGGGGGTAAATGGTATGGCTGAACGGTTCAAGTCACTCAATCAGAAACACATTACGTTTATTCAACAACAGCACATCTATTTTGTCGCAA
>Ga0209251_1002577_pt1 | contig 12614 bp, 26 predicted proteins | sample SaaInlV_100m_DNA_6_FD_184665 | JGI IMG/M metagenome (GOLD analysis project Ga0209251, IMG submission 184665) | Marine microbial communities from expanding oxygen minimum zones in the Saanich Inlet - Saanich Inlet SI073_LV_10m_DNA (SPAdes) (version 2) | ecosystem: Environmental > Aquatic > Marine...
GCTGTTGTTGTTGTTCGAGTAGTCCTACTACGCCGAACTCTAAATTAGTACTGCCCCCTATCGCATTGGAGCAATCTAAATCTCCGTGCCTAAACCTATCTGATTGGTAACTAGAAGGCGACTGGGGTAGATTTAGATTTAAAGACTGACTAAAAGCAACCGCAGGTGCCATAATCAGTATTATAAAAAATATTGTTATTGCGATGAAATACTTCTTTTTCACGCATCCTCACTTGATGATTTTTGAGCAAATCTTCGATGATATTACTGTTTTTTGTTTTAGTCCCTTGAGTATCTGAGATCGAGTACATACATAAACTGCATTAGCTGCCTCAGGGGCTCCTATAAATACGTCTAACTTCATTCTTTCTGTGTAGTCAACTTTTACCACGTCACCAGGAAGTGAAAAAAACGAAACCTCTTCCCACTTCTCATTATATACATTTAATTTATAGTACAAAACATCTGCTCTTCCGTTCCATAAATTAACTCTTGTTGTAAGTACATTTTCCACATAAGACTGCTTTAGCTTTATATATGTGGGGGTAAGTTCGTGGGCAAATAAATGCCCACTACTCAGTACTATCAAGAAAAAAAGTGTTATCCTTAGAGAGGTATACACTCTGCCTCCACAACAGCATTATATGATCCTGCGGGTAATGACTTTGCATACCCGTAGTCTGCCTCAGAAGCTACTGTAAACCATGTGCTACCTGCAATGGTTAAATCGTACTCTGTTGCATTGTTGTAAGTAATTTTGTTTGTGTCATAGTCTGACATCAAACTATCAGAAACTTCTGATACGGTTACTCCGCCCTCCCAGTTTACAACGTCATCCAGCGAAGGTGCTGACGAGAATGTAATAGGATAAGAGATTTTTGCTTTGTAGTAATCTGCACTAATTACATCATAACGAATAATGGGTTTTACACCACCGTTTGTAGGATCGGTAGTTAAAAGATTCGGGCTTGGGTTTCCGTAAACCCCTGAAGTTTCACTAATAATGATACATTTTGAATCTACTGTACCGACGATTTCTGTTTGAGCAGCTGCACCTGTTGCGATTAAAGAGCCCGCAAGTACAATAACTGGCTTTAACATTTATTTCTCCTGTTGTGCCGAAGCACCTGACCCATATTGAGAGTCTACCATTTCTTGATGTAATACTTGTTGAGCAAAGTTTGCTCGTCTTGCTTTTTTGTTATCTTGGATAGTACCTCCATCCAGTATAACTGTCTCTACATACTCGCCTCCCTCAAGAGGGTTATAGTAGTCTACCGGCAAGTTTATACTAAATAAAGCCATTGCCATTCTTTCTGCGTCCGCAGAAATTAGTTCAGGGTTTGATCCATCCCCCAATAAATTCTCTAAGGCATCTTTTATTTTACTTTCTTTTTGCCTACGTCGTCTGTCTTCTTCTTCAGCCTCTTGATCAATTTTTGCCTGTCTATTTAGTTCATCAAGAACTAGTTGGTCCTCTAAAGGATCAGAGAAAGGAATTTCAGGCACCTCTACTATCTCTTCGTACCCAGGACAGCTAGGGTCGGATTGAGGATCAAAACAAGGGTCGTATTTATAAGTATAAATAACAGAAGGATCAATAACGGAGCCCTCTCCGGCTATTTCAATTGACCCATTGCCCCACATCTCACCGAGAGTATTTGGTAGAGCAAAAGACTTATTAATTGTATTGCCAGGAAGCCCAGACCAATCATCTGCATTTCTGAAGATGTACCCATCGCTTTGGGCATTTTCGTTCTGTACATATACTATCATGTCAGAGTCTGGGTCTTTAACAGTAGTGTACTGATACACTAAACCGTTTACCTCTAGTCCAGCGAACTGAGGTAATATATTTGTCATTACCCAAGTAAGGCCAGGAGAAGCAGCATTTTGCGTACTCCCGAATACTTCCTCAGAGTATGAGGAAGAGGAGTAGGCCAGCAACAACGCTGCTGCCAACAAGGGTCTTTTGATCTGTAGTAAGGCTATTCTCTTCTTCTTCAAGTTCTACAGGCTCCATCTCACCGTTTGTTTCCCATGCCGCTCTAGCTTCATCTCCAATTAGCCCATTGTAGGGACATGGAGTGCCGGCGTTTAACATGGCATTAAAAACTCTTTGATCTTGACACATAACAGAAACTGCTGCTACTTTCATGCCCATATCATACAAAGTTTTTGCGTTTTTTAACATTTCACAGTTATCGTCAGTTATCTGCGTACCTGTTGAAATACCAAGTATTTGTGTCTGTATTGCACCCGCTACACCAAAAGTACATAAGTCTGAATTTGATGTATTAATTGTGGGGCTAATTGCTGACGGAGGTGGAGACTTTAACGTTGTCGAAGTATTAGATGTTACTGTCGACTCTGTTATGATTGGCTCTACTTCTGTCGTTGTTTCTTGTGCTAGTGCTGGAACTGCAAGTAGCATTAACACTAATAATTTATTTAGTTGGGAGACCATTCCTCTACCCTTATAATAGTTGATTTAATTACGTCTTCAAAAGACCCATCGGGTTTCTTTACAAGTATCCTATCACTAATACCCTTGTTGTATTGAGGAGGCATAGTGCCGATTACTTCCAGCTCTTTGCCTGTCTTCCAATGTGTGTAAGTTACTTTTACCATTTGGGTTCTTTTTTCCATTTTCTACAATTATAGATTAACCTAGGTCGAATGTCAAGTAGTATTTTTCTATGCCCACACATCAACAATGAGACCAGTACGTTTTGGAGCGAGAGAGTACTTTTTCCACCGAAAATACCACAACCCGTTCACTAACTAGGTTTTGTTGGCCACGCTATATTATTAAGTACAGTGACGCCTGAGTTAGCTGAGGGTACATTCCTCAGGGCTGTTCTATAAACTGCCCACTCTGCTTTTTTATCATCGGACAAAGGGCAATCTGCTCCTTGTGTCCAGTCTGTCATACCAAGTTCTAAGTCTCTATCTCGTCTTACTAAGTCCCAAAAAGCGGTACTGTTCCATTCCCAGGCATAGGTGCTCCAGTTGTAGGTGTGAGGAGCTCCTTCGGGCTCTGGGTCTCTTTCTACAAATACTTGGAGGGTTAGATCAAACCTGTGTGTTTTTTCTATATTTGTAGGACTTCCTCCGAAGGTTCCCCACCTATCCCAAATTATCTGGTAGTCTCCAATAGAGTCTCCATCCATATAATCTGCTTCGTTTGCGGGAAGAGTATATCCGTGGATTTGTCCTGTAGCTGGGTCAAAAATTACTGCTATCATATAAATTTTCCTATCATTAAAGATCTTGTTGCATCTACTGCATGTGTGTCCGATACTTTTGCATATTGATTAATAGAAGGCGCAGAATTGTATACTGTTCTACATATAGGGGCCATACATACTCCTGCATTGCTACTGCCTCCTAAAGATTGTGAAGATTGGTAACTAGAATAAATATTTCCCATTGTATTGTTATCAAAAAAACCGTTGCCGGGGTATACAAAACAATACCCAGTACTAAAGCCTACTGATCTTCCAGAAGAGTATGAAGCATTGTTTTGCCCACTACCTTGAATAAAGGCTGCGGTATTCCCCGATACAGAAACTAAGGCCCAGTAATCATCAAAATTTGAAGAGTCTTCTGCAAGTGTCCATACAATTGGGCGAGGAGTATCGTCCCACTCTCCTACTCCTGATCCGGATACCGGAGGTAGGTCGGGGTTCCCTGTAGTTATTGATTCAATTTGAAAGTTTTCTCTGTTTGAAGAAAACGCAAGATCCCCGTTCGACTTGTAAACCTCTACGCCGTATCCTGCACTTTCTTCTGCATTATTTGAGAGTACGCCCATTTTGTACTCTAGTGTAAAGTCTGCTGTTGTTGAACCACCCCAAGAAGGATCGAATCTATAGCCGTTCGAAGAGTGAAAAACCGCAGTTGTTTTTGTAACCTGCGTAGACTCTCTATTTGCAGGTTGAGAGCTACTCCAAGTACCATTTAAATATACTTTATAGGTAGTTCCCGAATGATGCTCGATATGAGTAATTATTGTGGTAGAAGAACTAAATCCACTAGACCATCCGTTACCATAGCCCCCCGCAAATTCTCCTATGGTTTCTGCAGTGTGGTCATGGTTGATTACTGTGGAAGAGACATTCTCTACTATGTATCCACTTCCAAAATTATTTAACTGCCCCGAGCCAACTATAGGAGTTGCATATACATAATTTGTTCCTACTGTAGTTGCAGTAGTAGATCTCCATTTATAAGTACAAGTGCCCAAGTAGACACCAAACTGTAAGGTTGCTCCATTTCTGCTTCCTGATAGTCTTTTAGGTCTTACAAATATAAGAGAATCTTGAGCACGGCCAGAAACAATTGTCATTTTTGCAGTTCCGCCACCACTTGCTCTAAAAGGGTTTAAAGACGTAGCTCCCATACACTCTGGTACCATTGTACCGGTTTTTAGTATTTGAACTTGTCTCGAGTTTTGGTCGATTAATGTTTTATTTGAGCCATTAAATACTTCTATTCCGTAAGCCATTATACTCTCACTATTAAGATTCTGTAGTCTTCACTACCGCTCAGTACTTGGTACGAAGAATTACTTGTTCTTACATCTGCTCTTGTTATAGTAATTTGATTTGCAGTACCGTTGTCTACAACGTAGTAGTTTGAATTTGGAGCAAGCTGAAAAGCAGCAAACTCGTCTGCTCTTCCTGTAGTATTATAATTTGCTATATATTGATTAAATGTAGAACCAGTTCCTGTACCTGAAATAAACCCAGAAAGACGAGGCTGTCGGTTTTGCATATTCATTCGAATATTTCCCGAACTGTCATAGACATGAAGCCCATACCCATAGTTTGTCGCACCTGTTGCGGTCCCAGTAAGTGTGTACGTTCTTCCATAATAGGATTGGTAGTATACAATTGAGTATGAACCCGCTTCATAAAATGTAATAGTTATACTAAGCGTGCTAGGATCACTTCCTCCACCTGAATTAGTAGTAGCTGTTCCAATATTGTTTCTAGATTGTACTACTGCCCCATATCTTACTGTTAGGGATAAATTTATAGTATCCCCCGTGCCCACATTCTGAGTTGCGGACGCATTTCCATTTCTTATGTTAGCTGAGAGATTATATGTAGTCATGGTGCAATTATATGATAAATAGCGTAGAAAGTCAAGATATTTTTTTCCCAAGTGGTACGTGAAAGGGAGCGCGCGCGATAACACATTTGTCAAGGTCTGTCAACCCCCCTGTTATATTATTTTATTATATAGCCTGGCATTCTTATGACAAAATATTATTAGACAAGCTCCTCGCTCTATGCGATAATGCTTGCATCAACTAAGGAGGCTCACGCCATGATGACTAACATAATTTTTTGCTTGCTATTTTTTACTTTCATGATCGCCGCACTTGCGGCCGGTTTATCAACTATCATGGGCTTCTATGCTGGCACGATTCTTGCTTTCTTTTGCATGGGTGCGACCGCCTACGGTATGCACTCCATGCAAAAATATTTGCTTTAATTTGCAATTAGGGGTTGACAATGCCCACGTTATTTGAGAGAATATATTCATGGTTTGGCAATACCGCCGAGCCTACAACAAAAAAGGTAAATGCTATGTCAAAATATACTAACCCAATGATTGAAGCGGTTCGCTCTGCGGCTCCTCTTAATCTTGCAAAGGCTCACGGTCTGGCTAACAGCGATCTATTCGCTAAGGCTGACGTGGGCTATCGTTCGATCATCGCTAAGGCTAAAAGCCTCGGCGTTGAATATGTCAAGGCCGCACCTGCGGCAAAGGCTCAACGCGAGCAACAGCCTACAAAGGCGCACTATCTCGCGCAGATCCGCAAATCTCTGGCACTGCCAGAACGTGAAGGCGATCTGACTAAGATCGAGCTCGTTAGCGTCTTGGAGTCGATCGGGTGATCGGCTTTATCTCTTGGACTGGCGCGGCCTTTATGGTCGCGGCATCCTTCAACATGGCAACCCAAATTGGGCCAATGATAGCCGTCGCCGGTCTGCTAATGCTGACCATCCAGAGCGTGATTAATCGCACTCACAATTTGACAGCTCTTAACATTTGCTCTATACTTGGCTTTCTTTATTCACTTTTAGGAGCATAATAAATGCGCTATATCTTTGACCTAGATCACACTGTGATCGACAGCTCACACCGACAGCTTACCAAGGCTGATGGTTCACTCGATCTCGATCACTGGATCGCTAACAATACACGCGAAAAAATCATGGGCGATTCGCTTCTGCCTCTTGCTGACCAATGGCGCAAGGCTCAGGCCAAAGGCGCAGAGATTGTGATCTGCACAGCTCGCGTTATTGGGCCGCATGATCTCGAATTTTTGGCGCGTCACGGCTTGCGATATAACGCGCTACTGGCTCGACAGGCAGGCCAATCAACGCCCGATGATCTGCTGAAATGGGCATTGCTTCGCAACTATGCGCGAACAATCGGCAAATCATGGCGCAACTTTTGCGCGTTCTCTATCATGTTTGACGACAACAAAAATGTGATTCAGGGGTTGACTTCTCGCGGTTTGCGGGTCTATAATGCTATATCAATTAACGAAAGGCTATCGGCATGATTAACAAAAAAACCATCCTTACCCTAGACACCGAAACCGTCGGACTCGAGGGCCACGTTTACGATGTGGGTTACATCATCCACGACAAGCGCGGCAATATTGCGCTCGAGCGAAACTGGCTTGTCGAGGAAAATTTCACCGATCCACAGAAAATGATGGGCGCGTTTTATGCGGGTAAGCATTTCACCCACTACGCTCGAATGCTTCAAGATCAGCAAATCACGCTTAAGCCTTGGGCTGAGATTGTCGAGCAAATGAACGCGGACATTGAGGCGCATTCTGTCGATATTATCGCGGCCTATAATGCCGGTTTTGATTTTCGCGTCATGGCGCAGACTCAAGCCTCGCTCGGTTACGAGGGCAAGGTGCTGAATTCTTCGCTCGAGATTCTCGACATTTGGCAATTCGCTTGTGAGACAAAATTATCGCAAAAATCCTACGCGACAATCGCTCGCTCTATGGGTTGGGTTTCACCTGCTGGCAATATCAAGACCGGGGCGGAATTTGCTCACCGCTATTGCTCGGGAGACTATTCGTTTATTGAGGATCACACCGCGCTGTCGGATGCTCGAATTGAGGTTGCGATTCTGGCTCAATGCTTCGCGCAGAAAAAGCCAATACCCTACGGCAAAATCAACGGTGCGCCTTGGCGAATCGTCAACAAAAACGCGGGCGATGATGCCCACGTTCACGGGAGCAAGGTAGCATGAAAGCATTAAGAGAACAGCAAGCGCGACTAAATGCAATCCTCGACGGCTTCGGCCATCGAGGGGTTGCGGTAATTCTTGAAGGGCGCGACACTGCCGGAAAATCTAGCACGATTCGCGAGGTTACGCACTATTTAAATCCTCGACATTTTTCGGTTCATCTATCGCGCAAGCCTAGCAAATCCACCATGAAAAAATGGCTAGGCTACTGGGGCAACAAAATGCCCGCTTGCAATCAGATTGTTTTTTATGATCGCTCTTGGTATTCTCGCGCAATGGTTCAACGCTTGAATAATTGGTGCTCAGAAACTCAATACGAGAATTTTCTGGAACGTCATAAAGCATGGGAAAAAGAGCGAGGCGTTCACATGATTAAATTCTGGCTATCAATTGACGAAACCGAGCAACGCGCAAGAATCGAAAACCGAAAAACGTCACCGCTCACTTATTGGAAATTTTCAGAGAATGACGAAAATGCGCTTTCCTACTATGACCGCATGACAATTTTAAAAGAACGCGTTATTGACAGCGATTGGAACGTGATTGATTACAATAATAAGGATCAGGGAATTCTCGATTTAACAACTAAACTCTGCAACATACTGGAGGCGAAAAAATGAGATTTTTAGGGGCGGCTTATGTGGTTTATTCTGTGGCAACTGATTTGATAATTTGGGGAGGCGCTTTATATTATTTTTTAAAAACATTTTTCTAAGGCAAGAATCGTGCCAACTTTGGGATGTTCCACGTGGAACACAATCGTCAAAAATTTCTTGAAAAAAAGCTTGACTTCTTGAAATTTTTGGCGCGGGGGCGCCAGTAGTAGTACTACTACGATTTTGTGCAGTGTTGCTCGCGCCATTATACAGTAGTGCGTAAACTATGTCAAGTCTTTTTTGCGGGTGCGGACCAAATTGTTTGCAATTTGATAGGTCTTTTGGTGCGGGCGCGCCAATTATACAGTAGTAGAGTTACGATGTCAAGTACTTTTTGCGGGAAAGGTGCAAATTAACCCAAACAGTAGTCTCCCCGCGGCGCCGATTATACAGTACCCCGCCTAAGTTGTCAAGTACTTTTTGCACATAAGCACAATTTATTTTGATTGACAAGTCTTCGCGGGGACGGTATAATTAGTGCAAATTCGAGAAAACCCCGCAACGGGTGCGCAAATTTAGTATAATTTTGGCAAATTTAACAAAATAAAACTTGACAGAAAAACCCCGCGCAGGGCCCCCCGGAGTTAGGGTGCGTTGCCTTTATGACTAATTCGGAAAATTAATTCTTGACACAATGATCTCTTTGGTAGTATAATATATATTCAAGTGAGGGAAAGTATGTTAAAAATACGAGTAAAAGCTAAACGCTGGTGGCACCCAGATGTTGTGGAAGAAGTAAGAGACGCTGCTAGGTGGGCTTGTGAGTATCATGACTTGATGATAAGTCCTATACCTATACACATTAAATTGTGTGGGCCGAGTAATATCTATGGCGATAGTATTGACTTAGACCACAAAATTGTGGTAAGATTGTTTGCGTGTGAAGAGTGGTTGCCTACTCTGTTTCATGAAATGACACACGCGTACCAGTATGTCTACGGCAGATTACAGTTAGAAATGCAACACGCATACTGGTTAGGTACACTGCTAGTACGGGATGATTTTGAGTATCAGCAGGAACCATGGGAAGTAGAAGCGCGAAGTTTAGAAGACCAAATGACAAAAGAGTTCTTGACTTTATCATCTTAACCTTCTATAATAACTACATTGATTGAGAGAACACACACAAATTTTCGGGAGAAAAATATGAGCGAAGTAACTGCAAAAGCATCACCAAACTACACAGACGAAATGCTATCTATCTTGCGTGACGAGTATTTAGTAGAACCTACACGAGAAACTGTTGAATCATTAGCAATTCAGTTCAGCAAAACTCCTCGTAGTATCATTGCAAAGTTGTCTGCAATGGAAATATACCAGAAGCCTGAGCGAGTAACAAAGCGGGGAGAGCCTGTTATTCTAAAAGCAGAACTGATTACTAAAGTACAGAATGCTGTAGGGCGTGAATTACCTTCTTTGGCTAAAATGACAAAGCCAGACCTCAATGAACTCATTGAAGCGTTGGTAGGCTAATATGACAGACATGACTGCAACATTTAGAAGTACACTGGAAAAGGATGCGGAATCAGTAGCATTTGCAATTGAAGTGGCACTGCGTGAAGCACGTAGTTGCCCCGCTCCGATTCTTCACATGAATGCAGACGGCCTCGTTATTGAGTATAACTCAGTAAGTACTGGAGGTAAAATATTTGAAAAAATTAGTAGACTTCAGAGAAATAATTCTTGACTTTTAGTTCAAAAACGTAATATAATATCTATTCAGTCGAACGAAGTAAGCAGACCACCATCAACGCTGAAAAATCGACCTGACGGCAACACTGCACACTGTCGTAATTGCCTCCAGTAGCAGTCGGGATTATACCCTCGAAAATGGTATAACGTGAAGGTTAGCCAGTCCCGGAATAATGGCTATGGATGGTTCGTGGATACTGGCAAGGTTGGGGCCACCACACTTTTTATGAGGAAGCCAGGGTCGACATATATTTCGATAAGGCAGTAAAGATCGCAGTGAAAGAATGTGCCCCGCTGCAGCCTCACCCCTTTGTTACTGACATAGCAAAACTTTATGCCCTCTTCGGAGGGCTTTTTTATACCCCCTCTCTTAAAAAAATTCTTGACAAATTTTCGTTGAACCTGTATAATAATACATTATATAGAGGAAATGTGCATGAAAAAAGTAATTGAATTTCCGCAAGACCGTAGCCTACTTAACCAACTTGAAAAAAGTACGGAAGCACTGATAGAGCTACACGATGCTCTCAGTAAAGGCTACAATTTATTACAAACACTGGAAGATCAAGTAGAAGAAAAAGAAGCAGAGTATAATGACACACTATGCAGATATGTAAAAGTAGTTGGAGTAAATAATATACCTGTAAAACTTCTGGACTTTGCTTCAGAACATCTAGTAGTAGATGTAGAATCAGGAGAGATTCGCTATGAACCGCCAGAAGACCCGGAAATGTCGTAAATGTGGAAAGAAATTTACTGCAATACTCAACGTGTGGTATTGTAGTGGGCAGTGTGAACGACTTACTGCCAACCCCGTAGCAAAGTTTGCTGCGAGACTACATAAAAGTGTAGTACATACAAGTAAGAAAACATATAGCAGAAAGGAGAAACACAGGAATGTCGAACTATACTGAAGAACAGACAATGCTGTTAGTAGGAGCTTACCTTGATAAGCCTACACCCGCTACAGTAGAAGAGCTGGCAGAGCATTTAGGTCGAAGTAAGAAATCTATAATTGGAAAGCTATCACGCGAAGGCGTATACCGGAGAGAAGTATATGTTACAAAAACTGGGGAAAGCCCTGTCACGAAAGTGGAGATCGTTAATAATATCGCTGAGAGCCTTGGAGTTGAGAATACGGATCTCACTGGTCTCGAGAAAAGTCCAAAAGCTGCGCTTAAAACGCTTGAAAAAGCAGTAGCGGGGTTAGAGCAAATTAATAACTACCCTGGAGGTTTAGGCTAATGTGCGGAGGAGTATATGAAGAGGAATTTGAGATGAGAGGACCAAGTACAAAGTTTAAATATAAAGCGGGGTTTCAGCAGGCTATCATGATCTGTCTAAACCATTTAGAAGCGAGAGAGTGGTCAGAAGACTCGAGTACTAGAACAATTACGTTCTCCAGTACAAAAGCAGAAGAGAAGTATTCTATAATCGTAACGGGGTTGAAAGAGTGGAACAATACTAATCCATTCTTAGCAAGCTAGTATATATCTAGCATTAATCACGACCCCTGTGGGAACAATTATGGAAGATCTATGGACAATTTAGGACAAAGTAATACAAAACCGCAGTTGAAAAAACGCGAATTGCGGAAAATTTGGACGTATTATTTGCTTATAAAAGTGGGATTTTTAGTTAGAAGTGGAAGTAATTGAAGCAGACCCGTTATGAATTATTTGATTATCCGGGTCCTTAGAGAGTTGGTACAATTATCACATGGTTTGTACATTATTAGAATGAAATGTAGCGTGGTTATCTCTGACTTAGCAAATCTTGTAGATACCCCGTGTATGCATCTCTCCTTCGCAAGAGCTTCAGAGGATGCTTATGCACAGAATAGCTACATTATGCTTCGTCAGATGTTGGTTTGTGATAAGAAGTAGTAGACCATATTGTCTATCAATTTTGATATATTATACCATGGTTTTTGGAATAACACAAGAACTATTTTTGCCACCTATCGTAGAAACGGAAAATTGTATGGAAATTTATAACATAACTCTATATGCAGGTATCGTATCGATTCTTGCTATATGGTTCATAATAAAAGAAGGAGACGACTGATGCTAGAAGATATTTTTATTATTTTTGCTACTATAGTAATTACTGTAGTAGGATTTTGGATGAACCTTGAAGCAATAAAGATGCACGATGAACGTCGAAAGAATGAGCGTGCAGGAACACACGATTATTATGGAAACCGAATAAAATGAGCTTACCAGTAATAGAAGTAGTAAACATTGTAGAAAATGAAGATGGGACTGCAAATGTAGAATTAGAGTTAGATGTTGAAGCTGTAAGGCTGTTACTGCAGGAAGGCTTTATATCTATTCTTAAAACCCACATCGAAGAACAGGAGCGTAAAAAGAATGATAAAATTTGAGAGTAGTACGATGGATGATAAAGTAATAATTCAGTTCTATCACGAAGATGGAGCAAACATTCAAGAACTATGTGAAAAGTTTGGGTGTTTCCTTCTTGCGATGGGATATTCATTCGATCCGGTAACACATGAAATTGCACTAGTGGAGAAAGACGTATGAGTTGGAACTTTCGTTTAGTAAGAGAAGGTGACATCATCTCTCTTCGAGAAGTGTACTACGACGATACGGGCAATCCAGAGCTGGTAACCACAAGCGAAGTAACGATCTACGCTGAACTCGGAGAAGATATAGCTTGGTACCAAGAACATATGTCGAAAGGCATTATGAAACCAGTGCTCGACTACCCTTTCACAGGACCACAACAAATGGAGTTAGATTTAGTATGAACAGAAAAAGTCTAGGAGATCCAGAAGTAAGAGCAGCAGGACGATCAAAGCCAGATAGAGAGTGGTATCCAGACAACTTTGACTGGTATCTCAAGTGGATAGCAAGTATTATTGTTCTCTGTAGTATGGCGATGAGAGCCGCAGGTCCAGAGTATCGTATGTTAGATATTTACCTTGGCTGGTTTGGTATCGCATTGTGG
>Ga0209251_1002597_pt1 | contig 12540 bp, 8 predicted proteins | sample SaaInlV_100m_DNA_6_FD_184665 | JGI IMG/M metagenome (GOLD analysis project Ga0209251, IMG submission 184665) | Marine microbial communities from expanding oxygen minimum zones in the Saanich Inlet - Saanich Inlet SI073_LV_10m_DNA (SPAdes) (version 2) | ecosystem: Environmental > Aquatic > Marine...
CCGCTGCCTCCACTCATGGCTCCTGTGCGTAAATCCGAAACGAATGGCCACGCCCCAAAAATCGCGGGTGCACCTTCCTTAATTGCGTTTACATAGACAAATCCCGCTAAAACTTCTGCCACGGCCTGTACAACACAACGAGCCAGCGTAGCCGGTGAAGTCGCTCCAGCCTGTCCTGCGGAAAGCAGTAAAATAGGCATTCCACCTCTTACTCCGGCTTCCAGACATGCACTGGCGTCTTCAGCAAATTTCAAAGGCGGAACTACATGACAAACTGACATACTCACAAACGGCCTCTCCCGCCATGCTTTTTCGCTACCTGCAATTAGATGCAGCATTTGTAAGGCTTCATCTACATTTTCAGGAAATGAAAAACTTGTACCTACATGTTTTTTTGTGCCTGAAATAGAAGCGTAACAAGTGTTAAAATCCATTTCACGGACATCTTCCAAGTCTCTGCAGACGATTGATCTTTGAAAAAAATGGATATGTTCTAAACTATCACAAACACGCGCAATGTCAAAAAGATCTGCAGAGGTTGATTCACGGTACTTTCGGCTGATTGGGTCAAGCATATGAACCGCAGCTCCAGCAGTACCGAAATGAACTCTTTTGCCGCTTAACTGCAGATCGTGTTCCGGAGACGCTCCGTAAAGCGTTATGTTACGACCTGCTTTTGCTAAACTTTCTTTGATAACTGAACGTGGAAATAGCAGTCGTCCTTCGGCTGAAACAGTGCAGCCGATTGCAGTGCAAGCTTCAATACAAGTAGGAATTGCTTTGTCCATACCGATCGTTTCCAGGACTTCCAGAACCGCTTCATTGATCTTAGGCAGATCCTCTTCTTTCAAGGGCTTAAAAAGTCCCCCTTCTTGTCCGGGCCGGACAGGTTTCATGTTTTCCGGCAGAGCGGCTGCCCTTTTAGCTTTTCGGGCATTTCTGCCGCCCATGCGGTGTCCTGAATTTGTTGCCATTATTGTCCTCCTAAGAGTGTTTACAATGCTTTGTTGCTTGTTCTACGTCGACGTCTACGAACTTGATTTGTGTCTGAATTATTATTCATGTTAGTTTCAACAGGAAGTTCAATGACTTTTGCCAAGTTTGGGAAGGCATCGACTTTGTGCGGGAATGCCATGGCATTCACAAAATGTTCCTGAAATTTTGTTTCGACGGCAGTTTCTACTTTTTCAACTTCACGTACTATTTCTTCAATTTCCTGACGTGACTGATAATTCAGCAGTGCGATTCTAGCACCAGTTCCGGCCGCATTTCCAGCAGAACTGACTTGTTCCAGATCACAATCCGGAATCAGTCCCAACACCATTGCGTACTTCACGTCAATATGACTACCGAAAGCACCGGCCAAGCGGATGCGGTCAACTGCTTCAATTTCCATGCGTTCCATCAACAGACGTATTCCTGCATAAAGTGCGGCCTTAGCCAACTGCACTGCTCTGACATCATTTTGAGTAACTTGAATCATCTGTTTCCCACTGGACAAAACATAAGAAAATGTACGGCCCTCAGCAATTATATGCTTACTCTTTGCGGCCAAAGCACCATTGATTACACCATCTTGACTGAGAATTCCTGCTAAATACATTTCCGCAATCACCTCAATGATTCCGGAACCGCAAATTCCGCTGACTCCAATTCCCTTTGTGTCTTTTGCAAAGCCGGGATCGTTCGACCATAATTCAGAACCGATGACCTGAAAACGAGGTTCCAGAGTTTCACGGTCAATCCGCACACGCTCAATTGCTCCCGGTGCAGCCCTCTGTCCGGAAGAAATTTGCGCACCTTCAAAAGCAGGACCTGTTGGACTTGATGCGGCCAAAAGGCGCTCATTATTGCCTAAAACAATTTCAGCGTTAGTGCCGATATCAACCAGCAGGGTCATGGCCTCACGGTGATGCGGGGCTTCCGATAAAATCATACCTGCCGTGTCTGCACCAACGTGTCCTGCAATGCAGGGTAAAACGTAACAACGGGTGTTGATGTGCAGTTTTAAGTTTAAATCTCTGGCTCTAACTCTGACACTTTCATCAGTAGCCAACGCAAATGGCGCTCCGCCGAGTTCTATCGGATTAATTCCCAACAGCAGATGGTGCATAATTGGATTACCAACAAATGAAACTTCTACAATTTCGTCTAATTCACGTTTGGCCTGGGTGCTAACTTTTACAGCAAGATCATTGATTGCTTCACGGATTACTTTTGTCATTTCAAGATCACCTCCGGGATTCATCATCACGTAGGAAACACGGCTCATCAAATCTTCACCAAAGCGAATTTGAGGATTCATCACTCCGGCAGAAGCCAGAACTTCTCCTGTTCTCAGATTGCAGAGGTGAGCTGCAACTGTGGTTGAACCTATGTCTACGGCAAGTCCGCACAAAGATTCTCTAAAGCCGGGATATACCGCAATTACCTGTCCTAGATAATCAACTGCTACAGTAACTTTCCAATTACCTTCTCTTAACTCCTTTTGTAGTGAAAGCAGCATTCCCGGACCAAAACGCAGGTCTTTAAGCTGCCACTCACGTTCTAAGGCTTCACGCAGACGACGCAAATCACCTGAAGGATCGTGCATGTCAGGCTGCCAGACTTCGACGTAGTGCAGTTGAACTGGAGGAAGGATTTCAATATCAAAGGCATCAGCATCTTTGCGAATTATCTGCTGATGAACTTGACTGTCTGCTGGAACATCAATGACACAATCGCCTAAAATTTTGGTGGCGCAACTGAGTCTACGGTCCTGCTCGAGGGATTTTTTTGGACGTTCAACGTAAGCCTTTTCCGTATCACTCAGTGCGGAGATGTTTTCGGATTTGGAATTTATTTTGTGTTTGGGGAAATTACCTGTGGCTTGCACAATTTGACAACGTCCGCAAATACCGCGTCCGCCGCAAACAGAATCGATGTCCACTCCCAGAATTTGGGCTGCCTGCAGAACAGGAGTTCCCAAAGGAAAATAACCGCGCTTTCCGGACGGAGTGAAAACTACTCGTGCATCACGTACTTTTGAGGAAAGAGCCATGCTTTTTTTTGGGGTAGTTGGAGCTGGAGTTTTTAGTGTAATAAGATCTTTTAGCTTTCTAGCTATGCTGAAATGACACTACTTTAAGACTTTTTACAGTTTCATCAAACTTAATGTTTTGTTTGCCACTCAGTTAACCATGCAGAAGACCTTTCAATACCTCCGAAAGGAAAAAGATGCAGTTGATCGTAACCACGCAGTTCCGAAATGATTTTATCCGGTTTATTGACAAACATTAATTTGCTGAGATTCAAGCCCTGTTTGCGTAATATTTTTGTAGAAGCTTTAACTCCGCAAACCTTGGCAAAACGCATGAGTGTTTTTAAGGTGGAAGGACCAGGGATGCCAAGGTGTATCGGATTGTGAACGCCTTGCTCCCGAAGTTCGGAAATCCAGGCATTGGCACGGTCGGTATCAAGACACCATTGAGTTACAATACGGGCAGAAACACCTTGTTCTTCAGCCCAATTTAATTTTTCCAGCAAATGCTCTGCTGAATTTGGATCATCCGGATTCCCCTCAGGATGTCCGGCAAAGTCAAAAGCGTTAATTCCATATTTTGCAAATAAACCTGTTTTCAACATATCCATGACACAACTTATCTTTCCTGCAGGTTCTGAATGACCTCCACTTATCAACAAAACTCTTTCGATTCCTGCTGTTTGAAGTCCGGAAAGACATTTTTCCAAGTCTTCAACTCCGGTAAAACTGCGTGCAGTAACATGCGGTATTGCCTTTTTCCTGACCGCCTGAATCTGCTGAGCAGTTTCGATTGTTTCCCAACAGCCTGCACCTGGAATCATGGTGATATAGACTTCATTGATAAACTCCGGTATCAAAGAAACGTCAGTAATATTTTGGGGCAAAATTTCCATTGACCATGCAGTATTTTGTTCAATGTTTTCCTGGAGATCATCTGCTGGTTCCATAAATCTGTCGCTTTCGAAGGAGTCTGATATTGTAGTTAGTATTTCCATTATTTTGCTGTGTTCAAAAATTGTTGAGAGAAAACAGAATTCTCATGATCTAAATTCTGTACGCAACAAACTGCATACGCAATGCCAATAAGTAACTATCTGAAATTACTATATATAATAGAGAATTATAAATAAATAAGAACTTATGGTTCCGTTTATAAACTGTATTTTGGGTTATAAAATTGTTCTTCCAATCTCATGCTCAATAAATTATTATTAAACTTAAATAATAACTATAGATAACAAATGGATAAGCTTTATATAATTGCAAATAAAGCAGCCAGTCAGGCTAAAATAAAAACGGAACAGCCAGTTCCGATATCATAAAAAGAAGAATATAGAGTTCCGATTATATTCAAATACAAAAATAAAGCAATGGAGACGTGTTTTGTTGAGCTGAGGTTCTCAGTAAGTGGGCAGGATTGACAGTGGAGGTATCTTCATTTATATCAAGACGTAAAACTGAAATCATGGAATGAAGATCACCAGGAAGCAGCAAAGAAGGAATGTTGGGAAGTAAAGACACTTATACAGTTCGTAATCAGGCCTTTAAGAATCACAGGAGCGAATGTGGATGAAATAACATTAGAGTTACAACCTAACTATGCTGAAATCGTGCTTATGGCATTTAATAGATAAACTAATTTAGCAGATAATACTGAAAGCGAGGGTGAGCTTTGGGGGGCAACTAGTGATCTTTAAGATAGCTCTCTTCTTGTAAATACAAAGGAATCAGCATACTTTAACTGCAAGTCCAATTCTTTTAAAACTAACTAATTGATAAAATAGCTTGGGATCTCCTAAAAATTCTCCAAAAAGTTAAAAGTTAGTGATAGTTTGCAGTTTCCCCTGAATTTTCGTTTGGTCGCGCAATAGCTTCAATCATCCGGCCGAGTTCAACTGAACCGATGGGTTTACCATCCTCAGTAACTATGGCCTTACTTGCACCAGATTTAGAAATAATCTGGAGCGCATCTTCGAGGATCATGTTACTTTCGATTTCAGGTCCATTTTTCAATTTCTTGCTATCCATAATGGATGAAACTAGGACTACGCGACCACGATTTATGTCTTTGATGAAATCAGTCACATATTTATCAGCAGGATTCAGAACTATCTCCTGGGGGGTTCCTTTTTGAACGACAAGTCCATCACGTAGAATAGCTATATTTTCTCCTATTCGCAGTGCCTCATCAAGATCGTGAGTGATAAAGAGAATTGTTTTATGAAGTTCTTCCTGCAGACTCAGCAGCACGTCCTGCATGTCTGTTCTAATTAAAGGATCCAGAGCAGAGAAAGCTTCATCCATAAGAAGTATTTCAGCATCAGTGGCGAGTGCTCGCGCGAGACCAACACGCTGTTGCATACCTCCGGAAAGTTGATTTGGATAATGTTTTTCGTACCCTGCCAGACCAACCCTGTCGATCCATTGCTGACTTCTTTCTGCAGCTTCCTGCTTTGGGACGTTTTGAATAGTCAACCCGTAACCTACATTCTCCACGATTGTATGATGCGGCAGGAGTGCGAATTTCTGAAAAACCATTGAGGCCGTGTGCCTCCGAAATTCTCGCAACTCTATTTTGCTCATTCCCAGTACATTTTGGCCACCTACAATAATCTCCCCAGTTGTGGGCTCAATGAGCCTGTTGACATGGCGTATGAGTGTCGATTTTCCAGATCCAGATAGTCCCATAATGACCTGGATACCCCTGGCAGGAATATCGATGTTCACATCATTGAGTGCTAGTACAGAGCCATATTTTTCGAGAAGTTCTTGCTTGGTAGTACCATTCTGTACATGGTTGACCATACCAGCAGGATCCTTCCCAAAGATTTTGTAAAGATTCTTGATGGTTACTTTTGTTTCAGACACCATGGGCACTTTCCAGGTGCTTCTGCATCCGTTTTCCAAATGATTGTGAGATCCTGTCAAATATAATAGCCAGTGCAACTATAGCCAAACCATTTAACATTCCAAGAGCCAGATACTGGTTGGAAACAGCACGTAGAACTGGCACCCCTAGACCTTTCACGCCTATCATCGAAGCTATTACCACCATTGCCAAGGCCATCATGATGGTTTGATTAACGCCTGCAAATATATTAGGCAAAGCAAGAGGAATCTGAACATCAAAGAGTTTTTGTTTATAACTAGCACCGAATGCATCTGCAGCCTCAAGTACTTCTTTATCCACGAGTCTTATTCCAAGGTTAGTAAGTCTTACAATTGGAGGTAAAGCGTAGATGCACACTGCTATAAGACCAGGCACTTTACCAATACCTAAAAGCATTACTACTGGAATCAAATAAACAAAACTTGGAATAGTCTGCATAACGTCTAGAACTGGAGTAACAATAGATTGTAAACGATCAGATCTCGACATAAAGATCCCAATCGGAATACCAATTGATATACAAAGCAGTGTCGAAACTGAAATAATTGCTAAAGTAGCCATTGTATCAGTCCACATTCCAAAATATCCTATTAATAAAAACGAACAAACAGTTCCAGAAACTACAAACCAACTTCTGGAGCCAATCCAAGCAAGTAAAGCTATTATTATTAAGATTAGGGGCCATGGGGCATTAATTAAAAATTTTTCTAACCAAACTAAGAAATAAAGTAAAGGATCAAAGAAGGCCTCTATTCCATCACCATATGTTCGTGAAAAATCTTTAAAACTTATATCAATGTATTTTTTAAAGTCACGCAATTCCTGACGATCCATTGTCGGAATTTTTTCGAACCAGCTCATTGAAGTATTTTTTGGATAAAAGAGTTAACGGACCCGCCGATCAAGAATTATTGGTCAGGCCCGTTAATTTTTTATTAGAGGGAGGATTTTACTTTTGATGCTACACTAGCAGGAACCCACTTGGTCCAGATTTCTTCGTGCTTTTGAAGAAACTCAATTGCAGCGTCAGAACCTTCGGCTTGATTATCAGCCATATAGACAAGCATCGAATTCAAAGCAGAGCCTGGGTAAGTACGTTTACTGAGAAAATCAGCAGCCGATCCCCCACCTGCTTTTTTAAATTTATCAGTAACGATTGTATACACTTCTGATTTTATCCAAGCTGATTTTTTCGGCTTGGCACAGTCTTGCTCAGGTTTAACTAAACATTGTTCCCAATTATCGTTTCCGGCAAAAGGAACTCCAAAAGGGACCTTAATCATATTATGTTTCCCGATTAAAGAAGTTGGTGTCCAATAGTAACCCAACCAGTTTTTTCCTGATAAAACGGCTTTAGACATTGAACCATCAAGTCCTGCTTGTGAACCCGGATCAACCAGAACCCACCCTTTTTTTTCCATCTCAAATGCACGAAAAAGATTTGCATTGATCAATTGACATGCCCATCCCGCCGGACAACCTACAAAGGCTCCTTTAGACGGATCTTCTTTATCTGGGAAAAGTTCTGGGTGCTCTATAATATCCAAAACAGTTTTTAATTCTGGATGTTTTTTTGCTGTAGCGGGAGAAATCCACCACCCCTCTCCTAATCCAGTGATAGGGGTTTTATTGGAAATATGCAATCTTCCTTCACCGACTGCCTTTTTTAAAGGGACAATAGCAGCATTAGCCCAGAACTCTGCGGCTACATCTGGAGTGCCTTTTGCTTCCATTGAAGCAAAAGTCGTCATTGTTGCACCTGGAACCAGTTCAACGTCACAGCCATAGCCTTTTTCTAAAATTACTTTGTCTACTTGTGCCATAAATTGGGCTGAGGCCCAATTCATCTCTGCCATAGTCAGAGATCCACAGGCAGCAAAAGATGATACAGTAATAACAGCAGAAGTTATAAAAGCAACTGCTAGTGAAGTAGTATAACGAAACATACTTTTACTCAAACTATTTACAAGTTGTAATGTTTTAATCTCGAGAGACATAAAACACCTCCTTTTTTTAATGTTAGCTGAACTACTTAACCGTGTATAAGCAACTCAAAAGTATCAAGAGAACAATAATTTTCTCAAAAACCTGCTATTTATTCACAAAGAGCAATAAGTTGTTCAACATTTAAATGCCTTAACCTTATTGCGGAATCAGAAAAAAAAGCAATATTCCACGGAATTTAATTTAAGCTTAGCCCAAAGTGCAAAATAATTGAATAAATTTAATCAGATCTTAAAAAGATTTACAAGCTCTAAACCCAAACACCGTAGACTTTAGCTTAGAAAAATATAGTTGTCAACCTTTTTTTAAAATCTAATGACAGACTTTATAAATTCAAAATAGCTTATTACAAAAAAAGTAATAATTTTTGACATCCGCAAAACATCGATTATTATCCTAGCTTCCGGAAGGTCGTACAGTGAGAATATCGCGTGTGGGAATTCATTTTCAATGAATCGAAATCCCCGGATTTTCCTTCCGTTTTGCCACAAAGGCTTCCAACTCTTCAACGATTGATTCTTCCATGGGCGGTTTTTGATATTCCGAAAGTGCTTGCTTCCAGATTTTATTGGCACGTTGAGCAGTGTCGAGAGAGCCGTTTTCCTGCCATTGTCCAAAGTTGCTCCAATCAGAAAGGATTGGTGGATAAAACGCGGTTTCGTATCTCTCCAATGTGTGTTGCGTACCAAAAAAATGTCCTCCGGGGCCGACATCTGCAATTGCGTCAAATGCCATATCATCTGCAGAAAAAGAAAGCTCGTCCATAAAAGCTGACATCATTTGCAGTAATTCAACATCAACTATCACTTTTTCAAAAGAAGCGCAAAGTCCGCCTTCCAGCCAGCCTGCAGCATGTTTAACAAAATTGCAATGACTCTGTATCGTCGGCCAGAGTGACATCATCGATTCATAACCAGCCTGCGTATCGACCGCATTGCAAGCATTCACATTGGAAGCACGATAAGGCAGTCCGTAACGCCGCGCTAATTGTCCGCCGATTAAAGTTGATTTGGCGAGTTCCGGAGTTCCAAAAGCTGGTGCGCCGGATTTCATATCAACATTAGAGGTGAATCCTCCATAAATCACGGGAGCCCCCGGGGCAACCATTTGTGAGAAAGCCAGCGTGGCCAGTGCTTCCGCGTTTTGCAGTGACAAAGCACCAGCCAGTGTGACAGGTGCCATTGCACCTGAAAGAGTAAAAGGGGTTACACAAACGCATTGTCCGTTGCGGATCATTTCAAGCATTCCCTGAATCATTACACCATCAAGCCTCAGCGGTGAAGAAGTATTGATAATCGAAATGAGACTGGGTTGCTTTTTGAGTTGCTCTCGGGTGAGTCCAAGTCCGATGCAAAGCATATCAATGCTGTCCGCGACTCGCTGTTTTCCCAGAGAATATGCATGAAAGACTTTGTCTGTCATTGTCAAATGTGTGAAAGCACAATCCAGATGCCTTGTATTTGCTGGCAAATCAATTGGTTCTACCGGATATCCTCCGGTCATGTGAATGACGTTAAAATGCTGTGCCAGACGGATTAAATTTTGATAATCCTTAAAATTTCCGGGACGTCTTCCATGGTCAAGATCGGAACAGTTTGGTGTACTAGCGACCATTGAATATAAAGTCCAATTCTGGCCAACTTCCAGGTTATGTTGCGGATTTCTCGCGTGAAGTGTGAACTGTGAAGGTGCTTTTGCAATATATTCTTCAATCAATTCAGGAGAAAACTTAACCATTTTCGTAGAGCGGTCGACCTCCGCACCATGTTCTTTGAGAATATCAAGAGCCTCATCGTCCAAAAAAGCGATGCCGAGTTCACCTAGAATGCGTAAACTGCCTTGATGCAGAGCTTCAATTTGGTCTGCACTCGCAATTTCAAAAGGTGAATACGGATTACGGGGTTGTTTCCAGGGCTGTTGCTGAATCCTTGCATTTATTCTTGATTGTCCCCTTCCCCGACGTTTGTGTTCGCGTGGCATAATTTGCAATTAAATGAAAGGTTTGAGTTTTATTGATAATAAAAAGACCAATATATTAATGCTTGTCAAGCAAGTAGCATGTTCAACTCAGCATGATATGATTAGAGAACTGCTGTCGGTTGAGCAATCTCTAAACCAGCAAAAATTTTGAAAGAGCAGTGTGCTTGAATCACTTGAAATAATCCCGGTAAAATGGATTTGATGAAGTCCTAGTCCCCTGGAGGTACACGATGAATACCGCACATCCTGTCTGCCAGCCAGTTTTGATAACGATGCAGCGGTTCCTCGAACTGGTAACACATACGTCCTCCGGTGAAAGCTGTGTTGCTCAAGCCAGCTTGAACACGTTCTACTATTCCCAAATCCTGAGTATTCACCATGTCCCAAAATGTCTTCAATTCCTTAAACATCGTGTCATGAGAGTCATTGTCCAATGTTTCAGGAGGTGTGAGCAGAAAAGTCCGTTCTCTGCTTTGGTTAGCACGAATAGGGTCTGTGATCATACAAAAAGCATGATTAGGTAAGATGGTGAAGGTGACATTAGGGAAAATACAAATGTGATAAGCTGCTTTACGGTGTTCTTTGTCTAAACCTTCTACCGCAGGAAGATTAAGCCAGACAGAATCCACATCTCTTGAGACAGGAGTAGTCAGCATTCCGGTATACATGCCTGCTCCCTGACTACGGTGGTGATCTTCCATTCGGGAAACATTCGTGAGTTCTGGATGCACGAAAGGCAGGTGGTAATACTCCATGAAATTTTCTTCGATTAATTTGTAATTGGAGCCCACATCGTAATTCTTAACTCCGGAAATTTCCCAGTTTTCCAAACCATGCGACTGAAATTTTTCAGGTAAATCTCCTAGCCATTCCTCTAGTTCTGTAGGTTTAGAACTCAGGTTAACGAAAATCAAAAATCCCCAACTCTGAACTGTTACTGGTAAGAGCCCATAATCTTTTTTGTCAAATCTGTTTACATCCTGTATATCAGAGGTTTTGGCTGAGGAAGAGGGGCTGTCGACGGATTTCTTATTTTGAAACATTGACGTTCCTAAACATTTTCCATCGAGTCCATACACCCATGCGTGATAAGGGCAACGGATGCTATTATTTTTACAGCTTTCCTCAAGCAACTTAGAACCCCGATGACGACAGACATTATAAAAAGCTCCCAGCTTTCCCGTTTTGTCACGTATAATCAAAATCGAACGTCCGGCCACTTCCGTCACCAAGATGTCTCCTGGGTTGCTGACTTGAGGTAAACAACCTGCTGCAACCCATCCATTGGCAAACACCTTTTCCTGCTCCAGAGCAAAAAACTCTGGAGTTGTGTATGCAGCAGGAATTAAAGTTGATGCTTGATCAACCGGCAGGCGGCTTTGACTGTAAGTTTCCGCTTGAGTAAAAATGTTGCTTTGCATTTCTGCTTCACTGAAATTACAAATTTATTAAAATGTAGAGTCAACGGTGTTCTGAAATTGCGCTTCATAATGTGACTTCAGTCTTTGTGCGGCTGAAACAGAGTTGCGCATGAGGTAGGAAACTGTTACGGGGCCAACTCCTCCTGGAACAGGAGTGATCCAACCAGCCTTTGCGGAACATGAATCGAAATCGCTATCCCCGACTATTCTGCTTTTGCCCTGTTCATCTGTAACACGGTTAATACCGATATCTATCAAAGTTGCTCCGGATTTGAGCATATCCGCCGTGATGAGATTTGGTTTTCCAACTGCTACAAAAACCGCATCCGCACGTCGAGAATGATCTGCCACATCTTTAGTCATATGATGACAGACTGTCACTGTGGCTCCTTCTGCCATCAACAGGAAAGCTATCGGTTTGCCGACAATTTCGGAGTGACCGATTACCACAACATCCAGCCCTTTCAAATCTTGTCCGGTACGCCTCAATAATTCTACTGAAGCCATGGCTGTGCATGGTCCAAGTTCCAGTTCATTGTAGACGATGTTTCCAATAGACGTAGGGTGCATTCCTTCCACGTCTTTGAGTGGATGAATGGCTTTCTGCAGAGTTTTAATGGGAATGCTTTCCGGAACAGGACGCTGTAAAAAGATGCCGGTAACTTTTGGATCCACGTTGAAATTGGCAATTGCTGCCTGTAGTTCATTGGCGGAAATATCATCCGGATATTCTTTTTCTTCAAAGATAATTCCAACTTGCTCAGCTTTCAGACGCTGATTCCTTATGTAAAGATCAACTGCGGGGTTTGTTCCAACTTTGATCGAAATCAGCTTCGGACACCAACCGCTTAATTTTAATTCTGAAACTTTTTCGGAAACATCATCAACAATGTCTTTGGCAATCTGCTTGCCGTCCAAGATGTTTGCACTCATTTTTTCCTCCTCCTGTTTTATGGCCAAAAACGAGCCCATTTTCAGATTATTAACTTTGTAGTTAAATGTCCTAAACGTGTGTCATTGCTTACGAAACGAGAAATCTTAATTTTGCGAGTTCATCATAGTTGTGTTCTGCATAAAATTCAACAAATTCAGCAAATGCTTTTTCAAACACATTGCATTATTTTGAAAGTCATTACCGTTTTGTCCTCAATTATGCTCGCATGATTCGTCCTTTTGGATCAAAAAGCGCTTCCTCCTGTAAAGTTGCGGAATAGCGTTGACCA
>Ga0209251_1002598_pt1 | contig 12539 bp, 12 predicted proteins | sample SaaInlV_100m_DNA_6_FD_184665 | JGI IMG/M metagenome (GOLD analysis project Ga0209251, IMG submission 184665) | Marine microbial communities from expanding oxygen minimum zones in the Saanich Inlet - Saanich Inlet SI073_LV_10m_DNA (SPAdes) (version 2) | ecosystem: Environmental > Aquatic > Marine...
CTAAAAAATACATCGAAATGTAATAAGTTATTGTCGGTGCTATAGCAATAACAAGTAAAGTCACTCCTGCTAAATATTTGGCCATTAAAATCCCCAAGTCAGAAATAGGTCGAGTAAATAACAGCTCAATTGTACCGGTTCTTTTTTCTTCTGCAAATGATTTCATCGTAATTGCAGGTATGAGAATTAGAAAAATGATAGGTGCAAGATTAAAAAATGGAACCATATCTGCTTCTGAACCTTCGAGTAAATTCGTGTTGTATGAGAGAATCCAGTGAAATAATCCGGATGAGATTAAAAATATCAATATAAACACGTACCCGATTGTCGAACTTAAAAAACTACTTAATTCTTTTAAATAAAGGGCGCGCATATATTGTTATCAGTTCTCAAAAATAGCATTTTTACAATGAAGCTGGAAATAAAATTATCAAGTTTCAATTGTTGATTTCTCAAAGTTATTTTAATGACTTTTCTATTGTGTCAAATCCATCGAAATAAATATCATGACTCCATGCTTCAGGGCGGTCGCTAAAATGAATTTTAATGTTGTTCCATAGGTTTGAAAATACTTGAGATGACCTGTAATTATTAAGAGCCGACTCATCATCCCAATGACTATAGGTCATGATGATGGTTTTATCTTTTGTGTCCTGAAGTAACTTCATTCCTTGACATCCAGGAAAATTCACAATCTTACTTTTGTTTTTGTTAAATTCATTGAAGAAAACATCTAGTGAAGCTTCTTTGAAAGTTAGTTTAACAATTCTAATGAGCATTAAAACAATGTTTTAAGTGAGCCTTTTGGGTTAAATTCAATTTTCACCAAATCTCTCGTTTTCACCCCAAACAACTTGTCGGCTCCTCCAGTTGTAGTAGTTGCACCTCTATTCACTGCTATTTCAAGAAAGTCATTTTCATTGAAAATCGCTACTTTTTCACCTGCTTGAACTTGGTTATAAGTTTCGGAAATGACATCAATGAAATAATCATTGTGAAACCTGATGGTAAATGGTGCATCCTCAGGGTAACGTTCAAAGTCTTGCCTCGTGATATTTGTAATGAGGTTTCCAAATGAATCTACATGAATTACAACCCCTCTAATAATAAACTCTTCAATGAGGGCTTTTGGTATGAATGCTTTCTTGTAAGATTGAACGGCATCGGCAAAAGTTTTAATGTCATCCCCATTTTGTATTTTTTCCGCAATTTTAACAAAGCAATTTTTCATTGGGAATTTAATTTCCTCAATGTTATCGGAATTAATATTGTATCTCCAAAGCTCTTGAGGTTTGTTTTCATCTAAGAAAGCTCCAAAAAAACCGTTATCATTAGAAATGAAATATTGATTTTTAAATTTCATTATTGTCGGATAGCTTGCAATGAACTTTCGATCATCTGAAAAAGCTGGGGGAACAATCATTGGCTCACTATCGACGCCAATGAGATGAATTGTCCCATCAGGAAAATCTTGATAGCAGCATCGAAGCTGAAAAGCAGCATTTGCAACATCAAAAGCTTCTATAGAGTGAGAAATGTCTATTATTTTGAATTCTGGATTAATCTTGAACAAAGCTCCTTTAATGGAAGCGACATAATAATCTTGGCTTCCTGTATCAGATATTAATGTGATGATTTGCATTAGGATTCCGAATTCATTTATAATTTTACCAAAAGTAATGATTTACAATAATTAGAGCCTTACTATCAATTAAATTAAATGAATGACGGGTCCACGAAAAATTCTTATTAAACATACCAATCCGGTTGATTTTTTTGGAGTGAATAACTCTAATTTGAAATATATTAAATCTTTCTATCCCAAATTAAAAATCACATCCCGGGGAAATACTTTATCAATCACGGGAGAAGATGAGGTAATTGACTTGTTCGAAAAAAAAATAGATTTGCTTTTAAAGCATTTGAATAAATACGATTCTTTATCAGAAAACAACATAGATAATCTAATGCTAGATGAGGGGGAGAGTCTTGTTAATACAGAAAAGGCTTCAGATGTTATTTTATTTGGTAATGGTGGAACAAAAATAAGAGCAAGAACAGTTAATCAAAAAAAAATGGTAAAGGCCATTTCTAATCATGATATGGTTTTCGCTGTTGGCCCTGCAGGAACAGGCAAGACCTATACAGCTGTTGCATTAGCTGTAAGAGCATTAAAAGAAAAACAAATAAAACGCATTGTGTTAACCCGGCCAGCAGTTGAGGCAGGGGAAAACCTAGGATTCTTACCAGGTGATTTAAAAGACAAACTTGATCCGTATCTAATGCCTTTATATGATGCATTAAGAGAAATGATTCCTCCTGAAAAGCTTTCTGAAATGATTCAATACGGCGTAATTGAAATTGCCCCATTGGCATTTATGAGAGGTCGAACTTTAGATAAGGCTTTTGTGATTTTAGATGAAGCACAGAATACCACCAAGATGCAAATGAAAATGTTTTTGACCAGAATGGGTGTAACGGCAAAATTTATAATTACTGGAGATATGACTCAAGTTGATTTGCCAAGTAGGCAAAAATCCGGCTTGGCTTCAGCTTTAGATTCATTAAAGGACATTAATGATATTGGCATTATCCGACTTGGACAGAATGATGTCATAAGGAATAAGCTCGTGAAAAAAATCATTTCAGCATTTGATACTAATGAAGACAAATAATTACAGACCATAGCTCATGAATGCATTAACAACATCAAATATTATTTTCCCAGGACAAAAATCAGTTTATCATGGTAAGGTTCGTGATGTTCATCATTTGGATAATCATCTATTGGTTATGGTGGCTTCAGATCGAATTTCTGCCTTTGATCATATATTGCCCAAGGGAATACCCTATAAAGGTCAGGTGCTGAATCAGGTAGCGACCATGTTTTTGAAAGCGACTTCAGATATCGTACCAAATTGGTTGATAGATACACCAGATCCGAACGTGGCCGTTGGATATGCTTGTGATCCTATTAGGGTAGAAATGGTAATTCGAGGGTATCTTGCAGGACACTCTGCAAGGGAGTATCAAAAAGGGAATAGAGTATTGTGTGGGGTTATAATGCCAGAAGGAATGAAAGAGAATGATAAATTCCCAGAACCCATAATAACACCTGCGACCAAGGCTGATGAGGGGCATGATGAAGATATTTCCAGAGAGGACATTCTATCACAAGGCATAGTTCCTGAAGATATATACTTGCAATTAGAAGATATTACACGAAGATTATTTGAAAGGGGTACTGAAATGGCAGCGAAAAGGGGCTTGATTCTGGTAGACACCAAATATGAATTTGGCTTGTTGGACGGAAAAGTAATTTTGATTGACGAAATTCATACACCAGACTCCTCAAGATACTTTTATATTGATGGTTATCAGGACAGGCAAGATAAAGGGCTTGTTCAACGCCAGCTCTCGAAAGAATTTGTACGACAATGGTTAATTGAAAATGGTTTTCAAGGTCTTGACGGCCAGGAAATGCCAAATATGCCTGATTCATTTGTTCAGATAATTTCAGAGCGTTATATTGAGCTTTATGAAAAGATTACAGGCTTGGATTTCATAAAGTCCGATACCAGTGATATTAATAACAGAATAGAAAAAAACGTAAGTGATTACCTAAACTAGATATTAAAAAAACATATACAATGTCAGTACATAAAAATGTTAAAAAAGTAACGACGCATACACTTCAAGAGATGAAAAGCGAGGGGGAGAAGATCTCTATGCTTACAGGGTATGATTTTTCGATGGCTCGAATTATTGATGAGGCAGGAATTGATGTGATATTAGTGGGGGATTCGGCGTCAAATGTAATGGCGGGACACGAAACCACATTACCAATAACTTTGGACCAAATGATCTATCATGCATCTTCAGTTGTAAGGGCTGTAAATCGATCTTTGGTTGTCGTTGATATGCCGTTTGGTTCTTACCAGGGAAATTCTTTAGAGGCATTATCAAGTGCCATTAAAATCATGAAAGAATCTGGTGGACACGCTATTAAAATGGAAGGAGGGCAAGAGATTCTCGAATCAACACAACGCATATTAACGGCTGGAATACCGGTTATGGGGCATCTCGGATTGACCCCTCAATCGATATATAAATTTGGAACATATGTTGTTCGAGCCAAAGAAGAAGAAGAGGCCAATCGTCTTATTGCTGATGCCAAAGCATTAGAAGAAGCGGGTTGTTTTGCTATTGTTCTTGAAAAGATACCTGCAGAATTGGCTAAAAAGGTAGCAACCATGTTAACCATACCTGTTATCGGAATAGGGGCAGGAGGAGGAGTTGACGGTCAGGTTCTGGTCGTTCATGATATGTTGGGGATTAATAATGAATTTAACCCTAGATTTTTGAGGAAATACAATAACCTTCATGAGCAAATGCTTAATTCATTTCAAGCTTATATTCAAGATGTACGAAGTGGAGATTTCCCAAATGAAAATGAAAAATATTAAATGAAGCTCATTCTCTTCGGATTTTTCTTTCTTCTCATTTCTTGTGGAACAAAACCCGATGATAGTCAAATTAAAGACTCAGAAAACTTATGTAAATACAGTAAATGGCTCCGGATTTCAGAAACAAAAGATTTGGTTCGTATTGAAATCACTAATCCGGATGATCCATCTCAAATAGTTAAACTGAAGCTTCCTAACTTCAAATCAAATAAGAACAAATCGCAAACGTATGATGTAAAAAATCCCATTCAAAGAATCGCTGTTTTATCAAGTACTCATATTGGAATGCTTGGAGAGTTAAATTTAATTGATCGCATTGTCGCTGTTGCAGATCTTAAATATGTGCACAATACAAAACTTAAAAACAAAGGTGCTATAGAACTGGGTGAAGAGCAATTGATTTCTGCTGAAAAAATAATCAGCTCAGGTGCGGAGATAGTTATTTATAGTGGTTTTTCTAATGAATTCCCAAGACAGAACTTATTACATAAAATAGGTATAGAAACAATTCCCAATTATGATTGGAGAGAAGTCCATCCTTTAGGTCGGGCAGAGTGGATTTTACTGTTTGGATATCTTACCGGGCATGCTGATGAGGCCAAGAATAAATTCAATCAAATCTGCACGAATTATGAAAACATCAAGGATGAGGTTCAAGGGAATAAATCAATTCTAACCTTGTCTGGAAATATGACTGGAGATTTTTGGTATGCACCTGCTGGAGAAAGTTATCATGCTCAGCTATTTGATGATGCAGGCCTTTCGTATCTATTCTCCAATGAAAAAGGTACTGGAAGTCTATCATTGTCCTTTGAAAAAATCCTAGGAATTACGGATAATGTCGATTTGTGGTTAAATCCGGGGTTTAATAATAAAACTCAAATCCTCAAAACTCATCCCAAATCAAGGCTACTGAAACCGTTAAAGCTAAGTTCTGTATTTTGTTATTCTCATGACACCAATAAATATTGGGAGCTATCTGCATGTCGTCCAGATTTAATCTTGTCTGATTATGCAGAACTCAAAAAAGGAATTCAAATGGAATCGAATAAATTATTTTTTTACAAAAGGGTTCAATGATAGGGGTAAAGTCACATACCGTTCTTTTGTTTGTTGTTTTTGTAGGCATTTTGGGACTTTCGTTCTTCGGTTTGATGTTGGGAGATATTCCTACAGAATTCAGCGACCTATATCCTGCATTGTTAGACTATTCTAGTCAAGATATTAACCAAGTAATTATTCGTGAAATACGACTTCCAAGAATAATGATGGCAATTGTTTCAGGTGCAGCGCTCTCAGTAGCAGGCATGCTTATGCAAACCTTGTTTCAAAACCCCTTGGCCGGTCCTTATGTTTTAGGCATCAATTCAGGCTCAAGTTTAATGGTGGCATTAGGTGTTCTTTCGGGGGTTGGTTTTTTTAATTCTGAGCTTGGTTTAATTGGTTCTGCTCTTCTTGGGGCATTTGTATTTGGATTATTTATATTATTTACCGCATCTTTTCTCAGAAATCAAATAGGCTTACTTCTTTTTGGGGTGATGCTCGGGAGTTTTGTTTCTGCGATCATAACGATTCTTGAGGCAGGATCACAGGCTGAAGCTTTAAAATCTTTTGCATTGTGGTCTATGGGTTCCCTAAACAACGCTACTGTAGAGCAAATCCCTATGATTTTCTCAGTGTTCATAATAACTTGTTTTCTTACTTTTTTTATTATCAAGCCATTAAATATTTTAGTTCTTGGCGAGGAAGAATGTCGTCTAATGGGATATGACATTAAAAAAATCCGAATTCTCATCGTTTTTATAACCGCATTATTTACGGGTCTAATAACTGCTTTTTGTGGACCGATTGCTTTTGTTGGACTGGCTGTGCCCAATCTTACAAGAATGTTATTTAAGACTCAGAATCACATGCTTCTCCTTATAGCAAATTTGTTATTCGGTGCATTTTTCCTACTTACTTGTGACATTACAATCCAGCTTTTTAGCGATATATTGCTTATTCCCATAAATGCATTAACCTCTCTTATTGGAGCACCATTTGTTATTTATATTTTAATTCGGAAGCTCAGATGATTACATTAAATAATATCGTAATAGGATTTGATAAAGACTTGTTTACAGTTGATCGTGTAGGTTTTCAAAAAGGGAAAGTCCATGTGCTTACTGGAAAAAATGGTATTGGTAAATCTGCCTTTCTCCGTACATTATCTGGTTTGCTTAAGCCCCTTCAAGGTGAAATATCGCTAGATGACAAGGCGCTTGATAAATATTCTGACAGAGAACTTTCGACCCATATTTCATTTGTTTCTTCAAGTCAAAAAGGCGTTTCTTTTTTAAGTGTGGATGCCTATTTGATGCTGGGCAGATCAAATTTCACGAATATGTTTGGTAATGCTTCTGAAGAAGATTTAAAAGCTGTAGAAAAGGCCAAATCTATATTTGGAATTACTCATTTATCGCATAAACACACCAATCAGATCAGCTCAGGAGAGCTTCAGCTTTGTGCTATAGCAAAAGCTTATGTACAAGAAACCGATTATATTCTATTAGACGAGCCAACGGCTCATTTGGACTATCAGAATAAGAAAAGAGTTTATGAGTTATTAAAACAAATCAGTATTGATCAAAATAAAGGGATAATTATTTCTACACACGACCTGGATCTTGCCTTTAAATTTCCTTTTAACTTTTACCTAATAAAAGAATCAGATTTAAAGCTTCATGAAATTGAAGGATTTAATGACATCGAAAACGAATTTAATTCTTAAGCGAGGTATTGGTTCATTTTATCAAGTGCTCTGTATTGTATTGCTTCAGCAATATGATTTTGCTGGATGTCTTTTTTTGAATCCATATCGGCAATCGTTCGTGCTACTTTTAATATACGATCATAGGCTCTGGCAGATAAATTTAATCTGTTCATAGCCAACTCGAGGAGTTCTAAAGAGTCTTTAGATAATTTACAGAATGTATTTATTTCTACTTTATTCATATTGGCATTATTACGATTTTTCTTCTTTTTATCAAATCGAATATTCTGTGTTTCTCTAACTGAACGTACTCTTTCTCTTATCGTTTTACTGCTTTCTTGTAATTTTTCGCTGGAAAGTTCGGTGAATGATACTGGTGCTACTTCAACATGTAAATCAATTCGATCCAAAAGTGGTCCAGATATTTTAGCAAGATATTTTTGCACCTGATAACTACTGCATGAGCACTTCTTTTTAGGATGATTTAAATAACCGCAAGGGCAGGGATTCATGGCGGCTAAAAGCATAAAGTTTGCAGGGTATTCCATCGAAAAATTCGCTCTAGAAATATTCACAATCTGATCTTCCATCGGTTGCCGCATTACTTCGAGTGCATTTCTTTTGTATTCAGGCAACTCATCTAGAAAAAGAACCCCATTGTGTGCAAGTGAAATCTCACCTGGTTTAGGAATACCTCCTCCACCAACAAGCGCTACATCTGATATGGTATGATGAGGTTTTCTGAAAGGTCTTTGACGAATGAGATCACCTTCAAAATTCACCTTTTGGGAGACACTATACAACGAAGTAGTTTCCAATGCCTCATTAATATTTAATGGCGGAAGGATGTCAGGCATTCTTTTCGCCATCATGGATTTTCCAGCTCCTGGTGGTCCTATTAGAATTAAATTATGGCCACCTGCTGCTGAAATCTCAAAAGCTCTTTTGACCTGATACTGCCCTTGAACATCTTTAAAGTCAAGATTAGAATGGGGTTTAATTGTTTTAGGTTGGATTGGTGGTGTTTCGGGTTTTTTATTTTGATTAAAAAAATGAATAACATCTTTAATATTTGTAGTAGGAATGATTTCAATATTTTCAACAAGACAGGCTTCATGGTAATTTTGTTGAGGGACAATAATTCCTTGAAACCCTTCTTTTTTAGCTTGCAGTACTCTTGGTAGTACACCTTTGCAATATTGTAAAGACCCATCTAAAGACAGCTCTCCTATCATAAGGTATTTATTCAAATTCTCATGATTTATCTGTTTGCTTACGGACAATATGCCAACGGCAATAGGAAGGTCAAATACAGTACCCTCCTTTTTAATATCTGCGGGTGCCATATTTATTGTTATTTCTCGACCAGGAAATTTTAGCCCATTGTTTTTAAAAGCAGATTTTATTCTTTGATGACTTTCTTTTACGGCGTTATCAGGAAGTCCAACTAGATAAAAATTTATTCCACTTCCTAAGTTAACTTCAATTGTGATGGTGGTTGATGTGATACCACAGAGGGTACTTGAATAGGTTTTTACTAACATGTATATTTTATTGATATACTTTAAGTTAGTTACGATTCGTCAAAGAAAAAACTTGACTTTTGAGGGTTTTATAGTTATCTTATATATGGTCTATTCGTAGTCAAGAATATTAAAATCATCAAATGATATGGTAAGGCCACCATCATAACCATTTTGTCCAACTTGTCCAGGACTACCATTCCATCCTTGTTTTGCAGCTTGCTGTCCACTTAGAGGTGTGCCCGGTTCTCCTGAATTTCCAGCAGCCCCTGCTAAACCATAATATCCTCCTTTGGCCACGAAGCTAATTTGGTTCTGAATTCCAGAGCAGTTCGAATGAAGGAATAGTTTTAGGGATCCACCATTCCCACCGTTTCCGGCATCACCACCATCACCACCATTCCCGGCATCACCAGGTCTTTTGGTTTTGTCTCCTTTTATTTCACCGTCCTTTCCGTTTCCGCCATTTCCGCCATTTCCGCCGCTTCCACCTCTACCACCGGAAAGGTCAAATTGAACATGGCTACCATTGGTCATTTTATATTTGAAAACATCGCTGGAATTATTTTCTTGAATATGAAAGTAGGTGTAAGTATTATCCTTCCATACGTGTCCTGTAAAATCTCCCACGGATCTTCCATTTGTTCCGTGGGTTCCAGATTCACCATCCTTTCCATCTCTAAAAAGAAGTGGAGTACCTCTATTTTTTTGATTCTCACCGCTCGATCCATCAGTTCCACGATATACTATACCCAACGGACCCTGAAAATTCATGGCTATGGAATCCACTTTAATAAAATCTTCTCCTTTGTTGGAATATTTTAGTGTCATAAAGCACTTATCGTCATTAAATGAATTTGACTTTTTAATGATGACATAATTACCCGAAGTTCCTTTTTTACTTAAATCATAGGATGAGAATGAAAGCTTGGGGTTTTTGCGCATTTCATACTGCTTTCCGTCATAGGTTTGTAGCATAATTTCACCTTCGAATTCAGCACCGTGGTTAAGGTCTTGATTTGGGCTATACGCGAACCAAATATCTTCAATTTGAGAGATCTTGATGTTTTTCATTCTTGAACAGCTGGACAAAACGATAAAGAGTGTCAAGCAAAATAAATATTTCATAGGATCAGTAGTTTCTTGTAAGTTAAAAAAATAGAATTAATTGAATACTATACGTTTAACGGTTTTTGCAATAATACTTATATCGTGGCTTAAGGTAGGACGACGCAGGTATTTTTGATTAATCATAATTTTATGTGGCATAACGTCTTCGATATATGTTTTTTTTGGATCAGAAGATTGAGCTAAAACCTCATTTTCATTAAAATATTCAAGTGATGCATAATCGGTAATTCCTGGCTTTACTTCCAATATTTTTCTTTGCTTTTCTGTGTAAAGGTCAACAAATTCCTTAACCTCTGGCCTCGGTCCAACAACGCTCATCGCTCCAAAAAAAACATTAATGAACTGTGGGAATTCATCTAGCTTATATTTCCGAATAAAAACACCAATTTTTGTGATTCTAGAATCTTTCATTCCAACAGTAAGAGAGCCTGATTGATCTGAATTTGTTCTCATAGAACGAAATTTAAAAAGCATAAACGGTATACCGTTTTTACCTATTCTTTCTTGTTTGTAAAATATTCCACCCGGAGAAGAAAGCAAGATAAGCAGGGCAATTATAATTCCAACAGGCAGAAATACAATTAAAACGGTAAAAGAAAAAAGAACATCAAATAGTCTCTTCATTGTTTATTCAGTTAACACCACTTTAACAGAAGAAATCACCGCATCTATGACCAATTGTACCTGATCGTTGTCAAGATTGTAATATATGGGTAACGTTATTTCTGTTTGATATTTCTGGTGCGCAACAGGATAATGATTCATACGATAACCTAAGTTTTTATAAGCAGTCAGTAGGGGAAGAGGCTGAAAGTGAACATTTACAGAAACTTCTTTGTCAAAAATATGCTTAATGATGGTATCTCTTTGATCTTCCGTGATGTCTTTGATTCTCAATAAATAAAGATGATGACTGGATATTTTATCATCATTAATGTGTGGTGGTAAAATCGCCCAAGAATACTCCGAAAAAGCGGTGTTGTAGGCTGAAAATATTGCTTCTCTCCGATCTAAATTTTCCTGGTATCGATCGAGCTCAACCAATCCTATAGCTGCTTGAATATCAGTCATATTGCATTTGTATCCAGGAACAATAACGTCGTATTTCCAAGCTCCTTTTTTTGTTTTTGCCAAAGCATCTTTGGATTGTCCATGAAGGGTTATGGTAACAAATTCTTTATACAATTCTTCATGATTGAATCCTTCAGGTAAGTTAAAACAAACTGCGCCGCCTTCTGCTGTTGTGAGGTTTTTTACGGCATGAAATGAAAAACAAGTGATATCAGCCAGGCTTCCTGATCGTTTCCCTTTGTATTGGGCTCCAAAGCTATGGGCAGCATCCGAGGCAATCAGTATTCGGCCTAATTGTTTTTGTTTTTCATTGGAAGGAGTAAAGCTATTTTGATGTTTTTTCACAATAGAATAAATACCATCGTAATCACAGGGAAAACCAGATACGTCTACGGGCATTATAACCTTTGTTTTCGATGTGATTGCAGCTTCAATTTTATCCAATGCAATATTGAAGTCATCATTGCTAACATCAACCATAATTGCTTTTGCACCTGTATGTAAGACAACATTAGCACTTGCGCAATAGGTATACACCGGGATAATAACCTCATCTCCAGGACCAATGCCCCACCACCTCAAGAAAACCTCCATGCCCATGGTCCAAGAATTGACCGCTACGGTGGTTTTACATCCACAATATTCAGTGATTTTTTTTTCAAACAGCTTGGTTCTTGGTCCTGTCGTAATCCAACCACTTAATAATGCAGCATTTACTTCATCTAGAACTTTTTGGTCAATACGCGGGGGTGAAAAGGGAATCATGATTTGAAATTACTGATTTTGTAGTTTATCGAATAAATCAGAAGCTATTTTATTTCGATTAAAAAAGGAAGAAACATAATTTCTTGCATTTTCTCCCATCTGATGTCTATCCTTTGGATTATCTGCCAGAAATATAATCTGAGCTTTAAGACTCTCATGGTCTTCTGGAGTAAAATATAGTCCGGCTTTTCCTTTTTCAATGAAATGCTTCTTTGCTTCACCATCTACTCCTAAGAGTAATGGCTTTTTCATTGCTGATGCTTCAAATATTTTTGACGGTATGGCACCTTTAAACAAATCTAATTTTTTCAAAGGAATAACCGCGACATCAATTGCTTTTAATATACTGGGCATCATAGACTTTGGTACGGGTTCTAAAAATGATACATTCTTTGTTTTGAATCGGTCTTTAAGCTTAATCAGTTTTTCTCTTTCAGGACCTGATCCTTGAATTACGAATTTTATATTATCTCTTCCTTTAAGAAGTTCTGCGGCTTTAATTATTATTTCTAATCCTTTTAAGGTCCAATTAACGAGAGGTTTAGAAATTTTATCCTCAAAATTTCTTATGATAAATGAAAAAGGGATAACTAATTGATGAAGCAGCCAAAAGATAAATACTGTAATCAATGTTCTATTTAATAAGTCTATAAAACCTTGTACTTCAGTTGATAGGTTAATATATGAAGTGGCTATAAAGAAACCTAGAACAACAGGGAGAAATTTAAGAGGTCCTTCTATTACCTCTACAACAGTGTTATCAATTTTAGTAGATGTCTTATTAACGATCTTGTTAAGTCTACTTATAATAAATCTGGCGAAAAGCCTTCT
>Ga0209251_1002602_pt1 | contig 12530 bp, 16 predicted proteins | sample SaaInlV_100m_DNA_6_FD_184665 | JGI IMG/M metagenome (GOLD analysis project Ga0209251, IMG submission 184665) | Marine microbial communities from expanding oxygen minimum zones in the Saanich Inlet - Saanich Inlet SI073_LV_10m_DNA (SPAdes) (version 2) | ecosystem: Environmental > Aquatic > Marine...
TGATTCAAACGATATGTAGTCAATTTTTATATTGTACATTCCTGGGTTTACTTCCACTGAGAACTTTCCGTTTTCATCCGTTATTCCACCAAAAATTTTATCTGGTAATCTTTTATGCTTTAATGATATAGTAGCATATTCAAGAGGAACGTTAGTTTCTGAGTCAGTAACTGAACCAGATACAGTAAATAATAGATTAGCAAAATTTGCACGTTGCTCAGCAGTGTATTCTTGTGAAAATGTATAGGAAGTAAAAGTTAATAAGATAAATAAGTAGAATTTATTCATAGTTAGATGTTTGGTTGGGCAAATATATTTTTAATTGATTGAAAGAAAACACAAGGATTTGTTAAAAAAGTCTATTCGTATTTTCTAGATTTTCTTCTGTTTTTTTTAATCAATTGTTTTTGATTTTCTGTTAAGGATTCATAAAATTTTCTTCGAATCGTATCAATTCTCTGTTCGAATTTTTTGAGAATATTTTTTTGATTATTATCCAATGAAAGAATAATCTTTTTACGAGCATCTTTTGCATTTAGTGAACTGTCTTTAATAATCTTTTTTTGAGATTCAGAAAGCGATGTTTTTATTACATCATGATGTTTTTTCCATAATATTGTTTCTTTCTTCAGTAAATCTTTTTGAAAAGATGTAAAAGATTCAGCTAACTCTTTTGAATAACCTCTCTTATATCCCATTTTTTGATTTTCCTGACCAATAGTAATATTTAATGTAAAAAATATAAGAATTAGTAGTAGAGATATTTTGTTTTTTATAATCATCATTTGTTTGACCCTTAAGAATGATAAAAGTTTATTTAGGAATGTACATTTCATTTACAGCTATTTTATCTGTTAGATACTCAATTATGTATTCTTCAGTTATTTCCTCATTTAATATAATAGTTGAAATAATTGGTGTCTCAGAACTAATTTTAATTTCTTCAGTATTTAAACTTGAAAAATTTAAATACAGTATAGATGTTATAAAGACTGCAGCAATTAACAATTGCAATGTAGATCTAGATTGATGTTCAAATTTGTTAGTTCCATGGTTAATAGTAGTAGATAAAATCTGATCTTTGGACTTTTGAAAATAATTTTTAGGTGTTGTAAAGCCTAATTTTTTATAATGCTGATTCATTTATTTCTTTTTTAATTTTTTTTTCAACTAAGTAGTATGTTGATTTAATTGTGTTAATATTTATTCCAGTAATTTTAGATATTTCAGTGAACTTAAGTTCATCAAAATACTTCATGTTAAAGATATTTCTTTGTCTTAAAGTTAATTCAGATAATATTTGATGAAACTTAAGAGTTAAATTTTCTGCATCAAAATATACATCTGCATATAATTTTCTTGAATAGTTATCATCATTTGAATCTAGTTCGACTTTTAAAACTTTAGATTCACTTGCTAAAAATCTGATAGATTCATTGTACGCAATTCTATAAATCCAAGTAGAAAGTTTACTCTTCTCTTTAAAGTTTTCTATTCCTTTAAATATCCTAACATACGTTTCTTGAAGTACATCATTTGTAGAATCATGTGATAGTATCATTTTTCTTATCATCCAATAAGTTTTTTCATGATATAAATCAACGAGAAGTCTAAAGCCTTCATTCTTAGTGTCAGAATTTTTTAATAGTTTAAGTAAAGCTTCTTCTTTCAATCTATATTTTTTATTTAGACCTAAAAAATGAGATAAAGTTGAGGTAGAAGAGGAGGGAAGCTTATTTAAGTGATTTGATAATCGCTTCAAATGCAATAGGATTGTTCATAGCCAAGTCTGCTAAAACCTTTCTGTTAAGAGAGATATTATTCGACTTGAGTTTAAACATAAACTCATTATAAGATAAACCATGTTGATGGGCAGCAGCATTAATTCTCATAATCCATAAAGATCTAAAGTTTCTTTTTTTAGTTCTTCTATCTCTATATGCGTATTGGAGTGCCTTCTCAACAGCATTTTTAGCTACTGTCCATACATTTTTTCTTCTTCCAAAGTATCCTTTAGCCTGTTTAATTATTTTTTTTCTTCTTGCTCTTGAGGCAACTGAATTTACTGATCTTGGCATAGCTAATTTATTTTAATCTTAATTGTCTTTTAATATTGTTCTCATCACTTTCATGGACAAGTCCAAAGTGAGTTAGCCTTAGCTTTCTTTTTTTTGATTTTTTTGTCAAAATATGATTCTTAAAAGCGTGCTTTCTTTTTATTTTACCTGATCCAGTTACTTTGAACCTTTTCTTTGCACTGGATTTTGTTTTCATTTTAGGCATAGTTCCTGTTTTTAATTCTTTTTTGGCTGTATAAACATTATCATTCTTTTTCCTTCTAGTTGTGGCATTTGCTCAACAGTTCCAATTTCTTCAAGATCTTGAGCTAATCTAAGTAGCAAAATTTGACCTTGTTCTTTAAAAATAATCGATCTTCCTTTAAAAAATACAAATGCTTTCAATTTAGCACCCTCATTTAAAAATTTCTCTGCATGTTTCTTTTTAAACTGATAATCATGTTCATCCGTCTGAGGTCCAAATCTAATTTCTTTTACAACAATTTTTGTTGCTTTTGATTTTAACGCTTTGTCCCTTTTTTTCTGTTCGTATAAGAACTTCTTATATTCTAGAATTTTACATACAGGAGGAGAAGCTTTGGGAGAAATTTCAACTAAATCTAATTCAAGATTTCTTGCTATTCTTAAGGCCTCATTTGTTGAATATACTCCTACATCAACGTTATCACCTACAAGTCTAACTTCATGAGCAGTTATTTTTGTATTGATTTTATGAGGATCTTCTTTTATTACTCTACTGAATCTCCTATTCGATCTTCTTCTTCTTATTGCTATAACAATTATTTTTATTTAATATTAAATTTTGGGATACAATCAGAAATTTCTTTTTTGATTATATCAATAAATTTTTCAATATTCATTTCACCTAGGTCATCTCCATGATGTCTTCTAATGGAAATTGTGTTGTTTTTTACTTCATTTTCACCAACAACAATCATAAAAGGAATCTTATTTATCTCAGATTCTCTAATTTTTTTTCCAACAGTTTCATTTCTATCATCTAAGTGCGCGCGAATTTCGTCATTTTCTAAGATATTTAAAACTTTTTCACCATAATTTTTAAAGTTCTCACTAACAATTAGTATTTCAACTTGAATTGTTGCTAGCCATAAAGGGAAAACTCCAGCAGTATGTTCAAGAAGAATCGCTACAAATCTTTCCATACTTCCAAAGGGAGCTCTATGAAGCATAACGGGTCTTAAATCTTTATTATCTCTGCCTTTATAAGTAAGTTCAAATCTTTCTGGAAGGTTATAATCAACCTGAATAGTACCTAGTTGCCAGCTTCTACCTAGTGCATCTTTGACCATAAAATCAAGCTTTGGACCGTAAAAAGCTGCTTCTCCATATTCAACTTTATAATCTAATTCTTTTTCTTTAGCAGCATCTAGTATTGCTTTCTCAGCTATATTCCAATTTTCTTTTGATCCTATATACTTATCTGGATTATTTGGATCTCTCAATGATACTTGAGCATAAAACTCACTAAACCCAAGGGATTTAAACACATAAAGTACTAAATCAATAGTATTTTTAAATTCTGAGTCAACTTGTTCTGGAGCACAAAAAATATGCGCATCATCTACTGTAAATCCTCTGACTCTACTTAATCCATGAAGTTCTCCACTCTGCTCATATCTGTACACGGTTCCAAACTCAGCTAGCCTAAGAGGTAGATCTCTATAACTTAATGGTTTAGAATTAAAAATTTCACAATGATGAGGACAATTCATTGGCCTAAGCATAAAAATTTCGCTATCGTTTGGTGTTAAAATTGGTTGAAAGCTGTCTTCACCGTACTTGTCATAATGGCCAGATGTTACATAAAGTTCTTTTGAGCCTATATGAGGTGACATCACTTTTTTATATCCTGCCTTTTTTTGGGCATCTTCAAGAAATCTTTGTAAACGATCTCTAAGTTCAGTTCCTTTAGGTAACCAGAGTGGGAGTCCTTGTCCAACTTTCTTCGAGAAAGTAAATAGTTCCAATTCTTTACCTAATTTTCTATGATCTCTTTCTTTTGCTTTTTCAACTAATTCAAGATATTCGGTTAAAAGTTTTTGTTTTGGAAAAGAGATACCATAAATTCTAGTAAGTTGGTTATTCTTTTCATCTCCTCTCCAATATGCTCCAGCTATATTAAGTAATTTTACAGCTTTAACAATACCTGTAGATGGAATATGTCCACCTCTACATAAATCACTAAAATTAGAGTGATCACAAAAGGTTATAGTTCCATCATCTAGTCCTTTAATTAATTCAACTTTATATTGATTATCTTCTCTTTTGTAGAAATCAAGAGCTTCATCTTTAGACATTGATTTCATAATAAACTGACTATCAGTTCTTGCAAATTCTAAAAATTTTGCTTCAATTTTTTGAAAATCTTTTTCCGAAATATTATCTCCATTAAAATCTACATCATAGTAAAAACCATTTTCGATTGAAGGTCCAATTGTTAATTTAGATTTTGGATAGAAAAATTTTATTGTTTGTGCTAATATATGAGCTGAAGAATGCCAAAATGCTTGCTTACCTTCGTTATCTTCCCAAGTATAAAACTTTATATTTCCATCAACATCTAACTTTGTTTCGAGTTCACAAGTTTCTTTGTTAAATGATGCTGATATTACTTTTCTAGCCAACCCTTCACTAATACTCTTGGCTACATCAATAACTTTAGTTCCTTTTTCAAACTTTTTTACTGAACTATCTGGAAAAATTAAACTTATCATTATATACTTTGAAATTCAAAAATAAATCAATTTAATTTATTCTTAGGTCCTAATGTTCCATTTAAAATGTTGACTATTCCCCTGTATCCATAAAATATTGCAAATAAAAGCAATATAGCTCCTATAATTAGAACAATTACAAAGAATGGATGATCTTGATTGTTAAAGGCTTGAGATACAATAACAGGCGCTATAAAGCAAAGAGAAATTCCAATGAAAACTTGAATAAATCCTTTTCTTAAAAAGTTATTCATTTGAATAATTATCAATTACTGATCTAATACTCTTATGTTTAATTATAAGTCTATCTGCTTCTTCCGCATTGACATCTAATTCTTCCATAATTATTTTTCTAGCTCTTTTGTTTAGTTTGGCATTAGTCATCTGCATATCAATCATTTTATTTCCCCTAACATGACCATCAAGAATCATTGATATAGTTGAAATCATATTTAAGATAAGTTTCTGAGCTGTACCAGCTTTAAGTCTCGAACTACCTGTTAAAAATTCAGGCCCAACAATTACCTCAATTTTATAATCTGCATATTTAGATAGGGGTGAATTTTCATTACAAACAATACATCCTGTTGAGATGTTATTTTTTTGACATTCTTTTAATCCACCAATTACATATGGTGTTGTACCGGAGGCAGCTATACCTATTACAAAATCATTAGAATTAATATTATGTTCAGATAAATCCTTCCATGCTTGATCTAAATCATCTTCAGCTATTTCAATAGAACTGTAAAGAGCAGGAATACCTCCAGCTAATAGACCAACAACTTTTTCAGGAGGAGTGCCAAATGTTGGAGGGCATTCTGAAGCATCCAAAACACCAAGTCTTCCACTTGTTCCAGCACCAATATAAAATAATCTTCCTCCATTTTTAATTTTAGGTTCAATTTGTTTGATTAATTCAACAACCTTAGGAAGAACTTTATTTACAGCTTTTAGTGCGTTGTTGTCTTCTTCATGCATTGCATCTACAAGCTCAGTTATAGACTTTTTTTCTAAATCTTTATGGTTTGAATCTTGTTCTGTAACTTTAATAAATTTCATTATAATTATAAATTAAGTTTTTTATTAAGATTATTTTTCAATTCATCTAAGAATTGTTGAGTCGTAAGGAAATTTGAGTTTACAAGATCATCTCTGAAAACAAGTAGTGCTAGATCTTTAGTCATTTTACCATCTTCAACAGTTTCAATACAAACTTCTTCAAGAGTTTTACAGAAGTTTATAAGATCTTGATTATCATCAAGCTTACCTCTGTGCATTAGTCCCCGAGTCCATGCAAAAATTGATGCTATTGGATTAGTAGAGGTCTGTTCACCTTTTTGATGTCTTCTAAAGTGTCTAGTAACAGTTCCATGAGCAGCTTCAGCTTCAAGAGTTTTTCCATCTGGAGTTACTAATGTAGAAGTCATTAATCCAAGAGAACCAAATCCTTGAGCAACAATATCTGACTGAACATCTCCATCATAGTTCTTACAAGCCCATACAAAGCCACCTTTCCATTTAATAGCAGCTGCAACCATATCATCAATTAATCTATGTTCGTAGGTAATGTTTTCTTTTTCAAATTTATCTTTGAATTCATTTTCAAAAACTTCTTGAAAAATATCTTTAAATCGACCATCATATGCTTTAAGAATAGTATTTTTTGTTGAAAGATATAAAGGCCATCTTTTTGTAATAGCCATATTCATACATGATCTTGCAAATCCATAAATAGAAGAGTCAATATTGTACATTGACATTGCTATTCCATCTTCTTCAAAATTATATACTTCCCATGTCTTAGCCTCACTTCCATCCTGGGGTGTAAATTTCATTTCAAGTTTTCCAGGACCGTGAGTTGTAACATCAGTTGCTCTATATTGATCACCAAAAGCATGTCTTCCAATACAAATCGGTCTTGACCATCCTTGAACATATCTTGGAATAGATCTACAAATAATAGGCTCTCTAAATACGGTACCACCAACGATGTTTCTGATAGTTCCATTAGGAGACTTATACATTCTGTTTAGTGAGAATTCTTCTACTCTTTGTTCATCAGGAGTTATTGTAGCACATTTGATACCAACATTATATTTTTTAATAGCATTTGCTGCATCAACTGTTATTTGATCATCAGTTTTATCTCTTGATTCAATTCCTAAATCATAATAGATTACATCTAAGTCAATGTAATCTAGAATTAACTTCTCTTTTATAAACTTCCAGATAATTCTAGCCATTTCATCACCATCTATTTCTACTATGGGGTTGGCTACTTTAATTTTTGACATAAGATTTATGCTTCTTTAATCCTAGCTTTCTTTCCTCTAAGTTCTCTGAAGTAATAAATTCTGGATTGTCTAACCTTACCTTTCTTATTAACTTCAATTTTCTTTAAACCAGGCATGTTAATTGGGAAAATTCTTTCAACTCCAACGGTTCCGGACATTTTTCTTATAGTAAAAGTCTTAGATTGTCCACTTCCTTTAACTTGAATCACAACACCTTTGAATGACTGAGGTCTAACTTTATCACCTTCTCGTATTTCAATTGTAACAGTTAATGTGTCACCAGATGAAAATGAAGGAAAATCATTTTTATTGATAAGTTTTTCTTGAACTAAATTTACTAAAGAATCCATTGAAATTTTTTTTAATTTGTTTGATTAATTTCAAACACGCGCAAAAATAAACCTTTTTTATTCATTATCAAAAAGATTTGGCCTAAGTAATTTAGTTCTTTCTAGAGATTTTTCATCATTCCACTTTTGGATTTCTTTATCATTACCTGATAAAAGAACCTTTGGGACACTAAGACCTTTATATATCTCAGGTCTAGTATAAATTGGGGGAGATATAAGATCGTCTTGAAAAGTATCAGAAAGAGCTGAAGATTCATCACCAATAATACCAGGTAGAAGCCTTATTATTGAATCACATAACACTGCAGCAGGTAACTCCCCTCCTGAAACTACGTAATCACCAACTGAAATTTCCTTAGTTACTAGGAATTCTCTTACTCTGTGGTCAATACCTTTATAATGTCCACAGATAATTATAATATTTTTTAAAGTTGAAAAATAATTTGATTTTTTTTGATTTAATAAATCACCATCAGGAGTAAGATAAATTATTTCATCATAAACAGTATCTTTTTTTAAATGTTCAATACACTTGTCTATAGGTTCTATTTTTATTAACATACCTGGAAACCCTCCGTATGGGTAATCATCCACTTTTCTTGAATTATCTGCATAATCTCGAAGATTGTGTGTCCTAATTTCAACTTTCTTAGAGTCAATAGCTTTTTTAATAATTGAAAAAGAATTAAGATTTTCAAATACTTCAGGAAATAACGTTAGTACATCTATTCTCATTAGTTTGAGCTCTTTTTTAATACTACAGTAGTAGTTTTAGATTTATTATCCCTTACGTATTTTACTTCAACTTTGTCACCTGGTCTTTTTGAAGATAAATATCCTGATAAATCTGAAAAACGATTTATTTTAAAACCATCAATTGACTTAATAATATCACCTCTCTGAAGTCCAGCTGAATCTGCTCCAAAGCCTATCTCTATTTCATCTATGTAGAAACCCTCTGTTTCATTAATATTTAATTGCCTTGAATAAGGTGAGTTTAAAGCTACTCCTCTTACTCCAAGTAGACCTTTTTGGACATCTCCATATTCTAATAAATCTTCAAATATTTTTCTAACCGTATTGCTTGGAACCGCAAAAGAATATCCTACATAACCTCCAGTCATAGATTGAATAAGTGTGTTAATCCCTATTAATTCTCCTTTGATATTTACTAGAGCTCCACCACTATTTCCAAAGTTTACAGCTGCATCAGTTTGAATAAATGATTGATTTTTTTGATCATATTCATTTAAATCTCTTGATTTAGAACTTATAATTCCTGCAGTAACTGTTGAGTTTAAGTTGTAGGGATTTCCCACAGCAAGAACCCATTCCCCAATAAGTGTAGAGTCTGAATCACCAAAAAATACATAATCTAAACTTTTATCTGAATCAATTTTTAGAACTGCAATATCATAAACTTCATCAAAACCAATAATAACAGCATCATACTCTTTATTGTCGTTTGTTGTTACAATTACCTCACTAGAATTTTCAATAACATGATAATTAGTTACTATATATCCATCAGGTGATATAATTACTCCAGAACCAGTACCAACTTTTTTTCTAGAATCATCACCATAAAAAAATTGTAAAGCCCAACTATCACTATCTTTAACTATACTTGTGTTTTTAACGTGAACAACTGCATCAATTGATTTACTTGCTGCAAAAGTTAAATCTGGAAGAGATGATGTGGAAGTGATACTCCTTTGATTGGAAATATTATTAAGTGAATATTGAGGTGCAATTTCATTTTCATAGGATACTTGATAATTATTTTCATTAGTTACAAGGAAATTGCTAAAAATGAAAAAAATTATTATTGAACATGTAACAGAAATAATAAAAATTCTAAAGTTTGATTTCATTTTTTTAAAGTAAAAATAACATATTAAATTTTTAATAATTATATTTTAACTATTGTTTAACTAGAGCATTATGAATTTAAAGCTTAGAGCCCTGGAGCCTAATGATTTAGAATTGATTTATGAGGTAGAAAATGATAAATCATTATGGGTCTATTCAAATACTGCTTCTCCTTTTTCTAGACATTCTCTTAAGAAATTTATAGAAAATTCTCACCTAGATATTATTGAGCATAAACAATTAAGATTGGTAATAACTGATGAAGAACAATCATATGGATTTATAGATTTATATGATTATGATTTTATAAACCGAAGAGTAGGGGTGGGGATAATTATATTTAAAAAGTATAGATCTAAAGGAATAGGTTTAAGTTCGTTGCAACTAACTGAAAATTATTTACTTGAGCATGTACCTATTCATCAAGTATATGCAAATATTTCATCTACAAATAAAAAAAGTATCTCACTCTTTGAAAAAAGTAATTTTGTTAACGTAGGTTTGAAAAAAGATTGGATATTTTATAATAACAAATTTAATGATGAGTTATTATTTCAAAAAATTTTAAATAAATGAAAGTTTTGAAAATTATCATACCAGTTATAATTTTTCTGTCAGTTTTGGTTTTCGACTATTATAATAAGTTTTATAAAGATAACACAAACTTTGATGAAGAGGCAATATTTCTGTATGTTAAAGAAGGAGACACACTTGCTTTTTCAGATTCAATTTCTAAATATATTAAAAATGAAAAAACTTTCTACAAAGCTGCACAAAGACTAGATTATTTAGATAATATAAAAACTGGAAGATTTAAAATATTAAAAGGTGTTGGAAACAAAGAATTGATAACTTCATTAAAATTTGCAAACACCCCCTTAACTATAACTTTTAATAATCAAGAAAGAATTGAAAATTTAGCAGGTAGACTTGCAAGTCAGGTTTATACTGATAGTACATCATTGATTAGAGCTTTTACTGATGAAGAATTTTTGAAAGAGAATGGGTTTAATAAAGAAAATATATTATCAATATTTATTCCTAATTCATATGAGGTTTATTGGAATGTCGAACCTAGCCAACTCAGAGATAAAATGTTCTCTGAATATCAAAAGTTCTGGAATGATAATAGAATTCAAAAAGCTAAAAAAATTGGTTTGTCAAAACTTGAAGTAACTACTCTTGCATCAATTGTCCAAAAGGAGAGTGTGAAAATTGATGAGCGTCCAACTATTGCAGGTGTATATATAAATAGGATTAATAAACGAATGAGACTTCAGGCAGACCCAACGGTTATTTATTCAATTAAAGATTATTATAAAAACTTTGATACGATTATTAGAAGAGTTTTATACAGAGATTTAAGATTAAAATCAAGATATAATACTTATCGTATTAATGGTCTTCCCCCAGGACCAATTACAATGCCAGATATATCAGCTATTGATGCAGTGCTTAATTATGAGAAACATAATTATATATTTTTTGTTGCTGATCCCTATAATAGGGGTTATCATTTATTTGCTAGAAATTTAACAGAGCATAACCGAAATAAAAAAGTATACACTAGATGGCTCAATAACAGGGGAATATACAGGTAGTTTAGTTAGAAAGTTTCTGGTTCAAATCTTCAACATACTTTCTGAATTGTTTATCAGTAAAGCTAAGATTATCAACAGTTTTACATGCATGTAGGACAGTTGCATGATCTCTTCTTCCAATTTGTGTACCTATACTAGCTAATGAAGCTTTAGTGAGTTTTTTTGCAAAGTACATAGCAATTTGTCTAGCTTGAACTATATGTCTTTTTCTAGTTTTAGATTGTAGAGTTTGAATATCCATTTGGAAGTAATCAGACACAACTTTTTGGATATAATCTATGGAAACCTCTCTTCTGTTATTTTTAACAAATTTATTAATAACTTCTTTAGCTAATTCTACAGTTATTTCAGCTTTATTAAAGGATGATTGAGCTATTAATGAAATGATTGCACCCTCTAGTTCTCTTACATTAGAATTAATATTCTTAGCAACAAATTCAATTACATCATCTTGTATCTCAACACCATCCCTATATAGTTTGTTTTTTAAAATCGAAACTCTAGTCTCAAAATTAGGATTTTGAAGCTCTGCAGATAATCCCCACTTAAATCTAGACAGGAGTCTTTGTTCTATATCTTGCATGTCAATTGGAGCTTTATCTGAAGTTAAAATAACTTGCTTACCATTTTGATGCAAATGATTAAAAATATGAAAGAATACATCTTGAGTTCCAGATTTACCCGAAAGAAATTGAACATCATCAACAATTAAAACATCTATTACTTGATAAAAATGAATAAAATCATTTCTAGTATTTTTTTTGACTGAATCAACATACTGTTGAGTAAATTTTTCTGAAGATATATATAATACTGTTTTATCTGGATACTTTTGTTTGATATCAACTCCAATAGCATGAGCTAAGTGAGTTTTACCTAATCCAACTCCTCCATATACAAGAAGAGGATTGAATGATGTCCCTCCTGGTTTGGTTGAAACAGCAATTCCTGCAGATCTAGCAAGTCTGTTTGAATCACCCTCTAAGAAATTTTCAAAAGTATAATTTGGATTTAATTGAGATTCAATCTGTAGATTCCTAATACCTGGAATTACGAATGGATTTTTTAATTCAGATGCAAAAGTGCTAAATGGAGATTCAATAGATTGTGATTTTATACTAGAACTTGAAGAGCTGGGAATTTTCTCGGTAAATGGCATCTTATTACCGAAAGTATTTTCCATCTTGATTATATATACAAGTCTAGCATCAGACCCTAGTTCTTTTGTGAGAGCAATACGTAATATTTTTACATAGTGCTCTTCAAGCCATTCATAAAAAAATTTACTAGGTACTTGAATACTCAAAACATCATTAGTAAGCTTAACTGGGATTATGGGTTCAAACCATGTTTTATATGCCTGTGGTTGGATATTATCCTTTATAAAGGATAAACAATTGTTCCATACTGCAGAAGGTGTTTGACTCATTTTTTATTAGCTAGATATTAATTGAATATATTTATGAAATATTGTTTTAGGTTGAATGCAAATATTAGTTAAAAAAAGTGAAAAAAAAACATGAATTACTATTGATTATTAATTTTTTTTTAGTTAAAATCAAGTAAGATAATTTTGTAGGAAAATTAAGGTTTTCCT
>Ga0209251_1002604_pt1 | contig 12527 bp, 6 predicted proteins | sample SaaInlV_100m_DNA_6_FD_184665 | JGI IMG/M metagenome (GOLD analysis project Ga0209251, IMG submission 184665) | Marine microbial communities from expanding oxygen minimum zones in the Saanich Inlet - Saanich Inlet SI073_LV_10m_DNA (SPAdes) (version 2) | ecosystem: Environmental > Aquatic > Marine...
ATGGCGGCGGTGGAGGCGCTGGCGGGGGATTTCCTGGTGGCACTTCGGGATCATTCGGTCCTGGATATGCCTGGAACGGTGGTAATGATAGTAGTGGATATGGTGGTGCTGGTGGTGCTGGATTATACAATCCTTCATATCATCGTAGTGCTTCTACTCTTGAAACTTCTAGTTCTGATAGTGCTTTTATTACAATTTCCTATGAGGATCAAATTGTTACATCAGATAGTAATTGGACCACTAGATCTCCTCAACTTGATAATTTTGTAGGAGCTCAGGGATCTGATCCATATAATGCCTGGACTACTTTTTTAACTAATACTAACGTAGGTGGTCAAGAACCTGAAGGCACTACCGTTAATAGATCAATTGAATGGAAAATTAATATTAATAATGAAGGGAGACAAATATTCAATACAGCGGTAGATGATGATGCTGATGTATACATTGATAATGTATTTCAATTTTCACTTAACACTTATAACGCTAATACTTCTTTAACCACAGCAGACATTATTAGTGCTGGTGAACATACTATACGGATTGAACATGTTAATACTGGTGGACCTTATGGTGTAGCAATGGATTGGACTGGATATATTCCTCCAGTACCACCAACAGTATCCTTAACTACCAGTGATAATTATCCCGTTGTCGGTCAATCATTAACTCTTACTTATTCTGGTAGTGGTTTTGGTATAACTGGATATAGTTTTACACAAACTGTTGGTGGGGTTACATCTCCTGCTATTCCTGGTACAATAGGAGGTAGTGGTGTATATTTTCCAGCTGCCTCAACTACAAGAACTTATACTTATTCAGCAACAAATCCATATGGAACTTCTACTGATTCCGAATTAATTACTGTTATTCAGTTTCCTGTAGTATCTCTCATTTCAAGTGATTCTAATAATACAATTATTAAAGGACAATCTGTAGTTCTTACGTGGTCTGCTACTTCGTCGAACCCTTCTGGATATAATATTACAAATACTAGTATGACTGGTGTTAGTAGCCCAGGATTTACGGGATCTACATTAGTAACTCCTAATGTAACAACGGCATATACTTATTCGGCAACAAATTATGCTGGCACTAGAAGTGATACAGAAACAATTACTGTCCAAATCATACCTCCAGTAGTATCTTTAACGTCAAATGCCTCTAGTGACACTATTACTAGACCAGGATCAGTTACACTAACATGGTCTGCATCTGCAACTGGTAATGATATCACCAGTACTTCTCTTGTAGATAATAACGGTAACGTTGTTGTTTCAAATCCAGGTACATCAGGTAATGTTTTAGTAAGTCCAGCTTACAATACGACATATACTTTTTCAGCAACAAATCCTTCTGGAACAACCAATGCCGTTAGACCAATCACTGTTATTCTCCCTCCTCCTGTAGTAACTCTCGATATAGTAGATAGTACTGGTAATGTTATAACTGATAACACTATTATCGAGGGAGAGTCTTTATTTTTACGATGGAATGCTGATGGTTTTGATATTACATCTACTACTCTAACTAATTATTCATCTCCTGGACTTAGTGGTACGGCGTCATTTTCTCCAACTGTACAAACAACTTATACTTATTCGGCAACAAATGCTTCAGGAACAGATACTGATTCTGTAACTATTATTGTTTACTACAAACCAGTTCTTGCGTTAACAACTAATGTGGAAGATTCTAATGGAGAATCAACTATTGATTTGTTTGACAGTGTTGACATAATTTGGTCTACAACTGGAGATGGTGGCACTGTAACTTGGACTTCTGGTACTCCAGCAATTATTAATAGTAATGGTAATGGAACACAAGCACTTGTACCATTACCATATACTACACTTACAGAAACATATTGTGCATTTCCTTCTGGACTTGGTGGAATTGGTGATACTGAATGTGTGACCATAAATGTTATACCACCACCACCAATAGTTTCTACTTTTAGTGCTTTCCCAAATCCACCAATTGGTTTGGATGGAACACCATTATATCAAACTACACTATATTTTACTAGTACTGGATACGGCACTGTAACTGGTAAAATTTTCCGAGATGGAGTTTTGTATAATAGTAGTGTTGGATCTTCTGGTAATGGTACTCTAGTCATTAGTGACCTACCACAATCAATAGCAGGTAGTAGTAATCCAATTTCTACAGAATTTGGTTTTCAAGTATGTAATGAGGGTGGATGCTCTCCTATTTCTAATATTACTATTTTTCCTCAAAATGATAATACTCTGTCTAATAATTGGACATCATCATTTATTAATCTAGATCCTAATACTCAGGTGGTAGTTACATTAGGTATACTTGATGGGGTAGATATGCCCACCACGATATCCGTATCAGGTTCTGGTAATTTTATGGGAAGGAATGGAGCTTTTACTGGCAGTATAAATTATAATAATGGAGATGTAGTGCAGTTAAAAACTACTACAATGCCATTTAATACTACAGTACCAGCATCAGGAACTTTTGGTCTCACTAATAGTAAGGTAGTAACTGTTAGTTATCCTACTGGATCGATTAATGTTATTTTTACAACCAAAGCACCTGTAGTTGCCGAAATTTTTGATTACACTAATACCACAAATAAATACCCATATGAAGACATTGATCTCATTACTAACTCGCCAACAGAATATTTGACATCATCACCGATTGGCACTGATGATATTGAAATTCCTGTTGAAGTTAAATCTTCTGATGAAAATACTGAAGTAAGTATCAATGGTGGTCCATGGCAAGATGTAAGGAGTATTTAACATGCCAACTGTAACTTTTTCTGTAGGTAGAAACGCTCTCAACGAAAATTTTATAAACATAGGAGGATTTACCGTAGGACCAAACAACGGTAATGTCTCCTGGTTTTACGGTCCTGGAAGTTATAATGGAATTTCTAGTTATGGCAATGGACCTGGTGGTACATCTTTACGATTTAGTGGAAGTACTTTTGTTGGATTGGATGATCAACAAGGTTATTACGCTGGCGATCCACCAGTACCCCAGTTTGATAATGATTATAATGACTTAACGGTAACAATTACTTCAGGTAATGCTATTTTTACTGGAGGTAGTATGTATGTTTACTACGATCCAGTTACAATTTATAATTTTTATGCTAGCCCAAATCCACAAAATAGTACTGGTGGCACTCCTCAATATTCCACTACGTTGTATTGGAGTTCTGTTAATGGTACGTCAGCGACGATTACTAGTTCTGCTGGAGAATCTTGGGGAGTAGGAACATCTGGTAATAGAGGCATTTTTAATCTACCACAATCAACAGCAGGTAGTAATAGTCCAAGAACTAGAAATTATAATTTAACAGTATCTAATCCTAATAGTAGTAAATCTGCGTCTACTAGTGTTTACGTTAGAAATGATAATACACCATCAAATGGTTGGACTACATCGTTCACTAATTTAAATCCTAGTACGTTATATACACTCAATATTGGTACTCTTTCTGGTGTTGATATGCCTACCACGATATCAACAACATCTGGTAATTTTGTTGGATCTGGTGGATCTTTTGCTGGATCAAAAAACTTTACTAATGGACAAGGAATTCAGTTAAGAACTACTACATTACCATTTAATACTAGTATGTCAGGCGTAGCTTCTAATGCTACATATGGAAATACAAATAGTAAGACAGTAACTGTTAGTTATCCTGGTGGATCGGTTAATGTTACTATAACTACCAAAGCACCTGTAGTAAAAGAGACATTTGATTACGCTGATAATGTAGGTAAATTTCCATATGAGGATATTGATCTTGTAGTTAACAACCCACTCGAATTTACTACATCCGCTAATATTACTGCTGATGATATTGAAATTGCTCAAGAAGTTAAATTGGATAAGCCTGATGCTCAGGTCAGCATAAATAGTGGAACATGGCAAAATGTAAGAGCAATTTAAAATGGCAGTCGAAAGAACCGAAGTTGTAGATGCTATTGAAGTTAGACCTTTGCTAAAGCAAGTAGGTGTTACAAAGACTGTGACTACAAAAGAAGATGGAGAAACAGTATCGGTAAATTCTTATACTCATTATTTTTCCCAAGACGACGACATTTCTGATGAAGATGCTTTATTTCAGAATATTTCTAATCATTATTGGAGTACATTATGAAAAAATTTCCTGTAGTAAATAATTTAAATCCAAGTCATCCTCATTATAAGTCAAAGATCTTTAAAGTTGACGGTGATCAATCTCAAGAAATCACAGCAGACAAACCGATACAAGTAAGAATTAACAACGGTCCTTGGATTGACGTTAGACAATCTGACCTAAATAACAAATAGAAATAGCACGTGATAGAGTAGTAATCCATGCCATTCAGTAGTAGTCCCGTAACAGTAAATCCTGGGGATAACGTTCAAGTAAGATATCCAACGCCAGGAACCTGGAACACCAGTGTTACTGTCAATGTAAAGATTGGTACTGGAACTGATCCAGATGGAGTTACCTTTGGTACGAAAATTCCTGATGCTCTACCACAATCATTTGCTTTTACCAATCAATCTGGATTTACTGGTGCTTTTAATGGTACTAGCAGTAGTGGTGGGGTAAATGTATTCCAACGAAATACTACATATTATTCTCAAGTAATTGATATTGCTAGTATTGAGATTCCAATTCCTGCTAGTATTTCTGCTGTATCTAACGGTCCTAAGAATAGTAATACAAACAATACTACAGCACAGTTTAGAATCTATAGAGGTGGTGCTTTTGACTCTTGGAGAACATCTATCACTGCCAATATTTCTAATGGTACTGGTGGTCTCCAACCTGGAGATAAAATTCAATTAAGAGTAACAGTTCCAGACTGGTATGTTACCAGCACTCTGGTTACTTTTAATGTAGGTGATGAGACATTTGGTACTGGTATTGGACAACCATCTACATCATTCTCTAGACAATGGGGTATTACTACTAGAGCACAAGATCAAAACATTAATCAATATGCTTTTACTGATAGAGTAGATCAGATAATTCCTGCTGATGGTGGTCCTAGTTACTTTGGATATAATGTTGCTATTACTGGTCTTGATGGTGATGTTGTACTTAGAGCAACATCTACTGGTAATGTACAAATTTCTGCTGATAATTCTAATTGGTCACAATCTATTGGTGATCAACTTGTCCTTGGTGACACTCTCTACACAAGAATTCTTAATGGACCTAATTATACCCAGAAACGTACAGGTACGTTAAATGTATTTGCTGTTGGTGGTGATACCTATAGTAGAAGTGGTACGAATTATGAAAATACTACTGCTGGTACATACGGAGCAGGTACTTATCAGGTAACTCAAACTCTTGGTACAGTTACCGACAATTGGCAATCGTGGACTGAAGTAGATAGATATACAGATCCAGTAGATGCCGCTCCTATTTTTACATATGGTGCTAAACTTGCATTGACTGGAGCTCAACCAACTGGTGGGTTTATTCCTGGTCAAAATTATAATGTTGTTGGTGGATCTGGCAATAGTATGGTAGTTAAACTAACTACCGATGGTTTTAATGACTTGATTATTGTAGATCCTGGTTATGGATATACTATTGGAAACACCGTTACTATCAGTGGTGGTGGACAGACAGCTACATTACAAATTATAGAATATGAAAAAGTTGTAGTATCTGCTGATAACTCACACAGTAGATCCGAACCTGGGTTCATGTATTTTGCTGATGTACTTATCACAGGTCTTGGCACAGAATATACTTCTGGAAGTTACAATGACTTAGAAGCACCATATACAAATTTAAATAATAACAACCCAACGACTGCTAAAAATACGGTTGCTTCATTAAATGGTCAGGGAGTTAAGATGACCGCCATTATTGATGGTACTGGTGGTTTTATTAGAAAAAATAATACTGGTACATGGGTACAGCAACTTATAGTTGAAGAAAATGATATTATTAACCTGAAATTAGCATCGTCTGCTACTTACGGTGTTCTTCAAACTGCTAAGGTAAGATTACAAGGACCACCTGATGGTAATCCTACTATCGGCAATCCAACAGGTGGACCAAGTTCGCCAACATTTGCTGAAAAGACTTTCCAGATGAGTCTGTTCACTCGTGCAGCACGAACAGTTCCTTATCCATTCCATGCTACTCCTGTATATCTTTCAAATCCTGGTGTAGAACAAATTCAGGAAGTAAAAATTGATGGATTAGATCAAGCTACAACAGCATCAATTACTGGTGGTGTTGGTAGTCTTAGTGCTGATGGTATTAACTGGGGTTCGTCAGTTACTGTTCTGCCAACAACATATATTTTATATGTTAGACAGAATGCCGCCTCTGGATCTGGTGGTTTAGCACAACTTACATATAGAATTGGTACAACATCTGATATTACTAATGGTCTTGCTCTATTTGATACATTTAGAGTATATACTAGTCAGTTTAACGTTCTAGGTGAATTTATTACTGAAACATGGTTCGGTCAAAGTTTTATTGATTATACTGTCTTCCAGATTCCTGCTTTTGCTGGTGAAGGATTTTTCGTGTCGCTAATTGGTGCTGGTGGTGGATATGGTGGTTCTGACATACCCAATAGTACGGGTGGTCCTGGTGGTTCTGGTAATGTTACCAGACTAGCGGTTAGTGTACCAACTGCTTCTTGGCCACTAAACAGTTTTGGAGAACCTGACTTTACACTAAGAATTTATCCTGCTGATAATGGTGAGGATGGTAGTGATTATGTAACAGGAACTGGTGGTGGAGATGGTGGATTTGGTTATGCTTATGGTGGCGATGGTGGCAACTCTGGCACTGGTGATCCTTCTGGTTCGGGTGGTGGTGGCGGCGGTGCCTCTGCTATAACATTAAGTGATGGTACTTTGATTGCTATGGCTGGTGGTGGTGGTGGCGGCGGTGGCGCTGGTAATGATACTGCTACTCCACTAGGGATTCAATATGGTAATTATCAATCATATGGTAGCTTAAGCACGTCAACAATAAACATCAACTTGCCTGGTGATGATGCTCCTGACAGAACTGGTCAAGGTGGTGGTCCTGGTGGTGGCGGTGGTGGATATGATGGTGCTGCTGGCACACTAATTAATACTTACACCGAGAATGGGGTAACACTACAATCCAATGATCTAGATGCTACTGGTGGTAATGGTGGTGGTGCTTATTACAATACTACTTACTGTACTCTACTTGGTGCTGGAACTCCACAAGGTCAAGGTGCTGCTTGTGGTGAATCTGGCGCTGTTTATATTGAATATTCACAGCAAGATATAACACCAGATCCTTTTGCTTTCTCTACGACAGATGGTGCTACTATTACTGAGGAAGTTTATTCTGATATTGTACAGATCACAGGTATTACTGGAACCGTTGCTGTTTCTGTAACTTCTCCTGGGTTTACATCACAAATTAGAATTTGTAGTACTGGATCAGAATCTAGTTGTGGAGGATGGCAGGCTTCTGCTCAAATAGCAAATGGCCAATATGTACAAGTAAAAGCAATCACAGGTAATCAATTCTTTACCACATACACTGTTGGTGTTACTGTTGGCGATACTAGTGCTAACTGGGATATTAATACTGGTCCACCGCCAGACTCGGTTCCAAATCCGTTCTTCTTAACTCCAATTGATGGTGTAACTCCATCAACTAGTGTTGTAAGTGAAGAGATTACAATTTCTGGTATTACTGTTCCCGTAATCATGACTGCTGTTGGTGCTGGTGCTGAGATTAGTGTAGAAGGTGCTGCTTACGTTTCTGGCACTCCTGGTGCTACCATATCAAATGGTGAGACGTTTACAATTAGACTGACATCTTCGGTTGATTTCTTGACTGAAGTAGAGACCGAAGTTACCGTTGGAAATGGAACTCCAACTGAATGGAAAGTTACGACTGCTGCTGAATTGGACTCAACTCCTGATCCTTATACTTGGATATATGAAGTTGGTGCTAATTTGTTGACAACATTTGAAAGTAATACTAATTTAATCCAAGGTCTTGAAACTACTGTTGATTTTATTGTTGAGCAGGGTGCTGGTGATCAAGGATCTGGTAGTGATTTAGCACGTATCATTAAAAATGGCGTATTATTGGCGGAAGGTGTTACAACGACTACAATTAATAACTTTGATACATTAGCACTACAGTATACAACTAGTGATGTTGTTGGCGAGACTAGGGTATTTAATACTAAATTAGGTCTTTCTACATCTACAGCAGGATTCTTTGAAACTCCTTGGAGTGTAGTTACTGCTGGTCAATTTGGTACAGATCCCGATCCGTTCTCTTTTGCTACTCAAATTGCTTCTGCTCCTGATGTATATACTGAAGCAGCAGAGACTATTACAATTTCTGGTCTATCTCCTGGGATTACTGTTGGATTGTATGGTACAAATGGACTTCAAATTAATGTTGGAGGTGGTGGATATAACACATATACGGTAGGTTCTCAAGCAAATGTATCAAATGGTTCAACATTTACTGTTAGACTATTATCTTCAGGGATCCCTGGATTTACAAGAACCGCATTTATTTTTGCTGGGTCTTATGTAACTGGATTCTCCCTTCAAACACCTGCTGCTGTACAAGATCCTATTAACAGTCAATGGTATAGTTCTATCACGCCATGTAAATATATTGGCAATACATTCAGTGGTCAGCAAGTTAGGATCAATACTAAGTTTGATGGACTACCTATTGGTGCTATTATGCCTGTGTTCCAGGATGGTACTGAGTCTGATTTCTGGGGCAAACTTGATGGCAAACCAGACTCTAGATTCCCGAGTTGGGTTAACTGTGATGGTGGATATTATGATCCAGCAGAATATCCATTGCTATTCTCTGTATTGGGATATGATTATGGTGGTAAAACTGTTGGTGGTGATGTATACTTTAGAGTACCTGATTACAGAAATAGATATGTCAAGGGAACGGGTGTTATCGATGGCAATTCTCAATCATCACCTGGATTAGTTCCAGGTTTCAAACCAACCAAGCAATCTGGTTCTCCTGGTAACCAAGAACCTGGAGCATTTGGTGGTATGTGGTTTGTAGATACTATTGGCGATCCTGGTGTTGATGAACTAGAACAGGTTATTACTCCTGCTACTGGACAACCAGCACAAGAATCTGAATATTTTGGTATTGCTCAGGTATCTACTACTGGATATACTGAAGTCAGTGGATTGATCGAGTTCTTTACATCGGGTAAAGCAGGATGTCCTGTTGGATTGAAACCAGAAAAGATTTATGATGTTCCTCTACACTTCCACGATTTGATCTCTGGTGTTGCTGACCCAGGTAGATTTAAAGGTAGAGTTAACTGGGGTGGTAATGGTGGATTTGGTATTGATGTTGCGCCACCTAATGCTGCTAATTTAGGATCACCTACAGTGGCAACATTTGAATCATCAGGTCAGTTCTCATTCAACTTATGGGGATATGCTTTACAAGATTATGATCTACAAGCAGACAATTTACCTGGATCTACTGGTTGTGATGATTCTGGTTGGTGGGATGGAAGTAAATCTGATTGGGGTGGCGGAACAAGTCCTGGTTATCAAGGTATTCAGAATGCTGGGGGTTATGGTTCTGTTACTATTGAACAGGATGGTATAACTGGAGCGGTTTACAATGAGATCAATTCTTATATTGATTTAGCTTCTATACCATTTACGGGTCAGACTGGAGCATTTGGTGGTGAGAATGCTAGAAAGTTCCTTAGTACAGTTGACATTCCTGAAAAAGAAGTTACTGTTAAATCATATAACCCTGTCAATAAATTGAAGCATAATCACTATGTTTCATTGACTGCTGTAGGTGATGATAATATCTATGGTTATGGTAATAATGAGACTGGTGGTACTGCTAGTTCTGCTCTCAATAGTTTCTCTGGTGGTATTAACAGTTCTGTTAACCTAGAATTCTCTGCTTTAGATGTTGGTATTCAAGTTCTTCCTGGTACATTTACACTACAACAAACCAAACAGTTGATTCCTGTTCCCTCGTTCTCACCCCAAGATCAAGTTCCGATGGTCACACCTTATGTGTGGTCCAAATGGATGATCAAAGCGTTCTAAATAGTAAAAAGGTATTCTAGTAGAAATGGCGTTCAATCCAGACGATTTTCAATTTGAGAAAATCTTACCCCCCGAAGAAAGAAAACCTATTTTAGAATGGGACGCTTTACATCGTCTGATGGTTGTTCGTGTCAAGCAAGACGGTGAGTGGACTTACCTTGGTACAAAACTTGATGCCCAGGTAAACACCAACCTACACAATAATCTACCAGATGAGTGGTCTAACGAAAATGACCGAATTGTAACTTTTGCTGTTTTTGAAGATGGCGAGCATATCTTCGAGAAGGAAAAACTAAAATTTGATTTTTCCTCAAAAACTTCAAAATGGTTGAGATATGAAAAAAATGATCTTACCTCTGGTCAAGTAAAAGAACTATTTGATATTATGAAGGCAGCACTAGCAGTACAGCAAACTGATGCTTCGGTTGTAAAGTCTAAAGCAATCATTGATGTTGCTACTAGAAGAGAATATCTAGTAAAAACTGACGAAGAAAAGAAGGCAGTTCTAACTAAATTGCTTCGTGGTTCTGATTGGTCACAACTATCAGATGCTACGGAAAAGTTTAGTGGTGAACTAGAAATGTGGACTGCTTATAGAACATATTTGAGAGATAATATTAAAACACCAGAAGATTTTGATGATATGCTAGACTATCTTATCTGGGATGAAGAATATAATTGGCCAATAGATCCTTATGCCTATCATGAAATGGATCCAGATCATGAGACTGAATATCTATCAGTTCCCAGTCATTTTAAGTTTAGTGCATTTGAAGCAGGAGAATATAGTACCGAACAACTCGTAGGTAATATTAAACAGTCTGCTATTCTTGCTAAACAACGTCAAGATGAGGGTGGATTGCCATTGAATAAGCAAATTTGGGATAAGATACAGCAGTATAGTTTGAATGAAGGACTAACTGGTGCTGTTATTGAAAATTTGAACATCACGGAGTAATATAATGTACGTTACATCTAGAAACTTTGCCGAGTGGATTAAACATTATACAGAGGCAACACAATCAACAGTTGTACTATTAAGAACTGTAGGACCAGATGGTGTAGATGATGCTACTAAAGCAACTGCTATCTATTCAGCATATTATTTGAATATGCAGTCTGAGAATCCAGCAATCTTTGATAAACTATTGTATAATGAGTTTACATTTGTTGAATTTACCACTGAGGAGTCTGCTGATGAGTTCTGTAGAGAGAATTTCCCCAATACTAAACCAGACGATCTGGATTATTTCATTCAATACGTTATTTTTAGTAATGGATTGTACGTTAGAGGAAACGATGGGATGACTGGACTCCGAGAACCACAACCAGAACCACTTCCATAACTGGACTAGACCGCCCCACAAGGGCGGTTTTCTGCTATAATAACAGGGTAGTCAGCAAGGCATTCATGCTCACCCTCCGTCCTCACCAGCAGCGAGCACTTGCTGCTCTTGAGAACAATTCCTTTGGTCAGGTCATTGTCCCCACAGGTGGTGGTAAGACTCTCGTCATGATCAAGGACACTGAGCGTCGTTTGCTCGCCGCCACCACGCCACAGACTATTGTAGTGGTCGCCCCACGTATTCTGCTGGCAAACCAACTGTGTGATGAGTTCTGGAATGCTCTCAACGGTGTTGTGAATGCTGAAATGTTCCACGTTCATAGTGGTGAAACTTCTTTCGGAAGCAGCACTAAAGTTCAACAGATCCAGTGTCACCATGGTGTATGTAAATCTGCTGGTATTCATGAGATTATCTTCACCACATACAATAGTCTCCGTCGTATTGTAGAGTCTGACATTGATATTGACTGTATCTATTACGATGAGGCACACAATGCTGTCCGTCGTGATTTCTTTGAGTCTGTACTCAATGTTGAGTCTAAGTCCTACTATTTCTTCACCGCCACACCTAAGCACACTCGTAATGCTTATGGACGTGGCATGAATAATAGCACAGTTTATGGTCCTGTGCTTGAGAATGTGCCTGCTCCTGAACTGCTCAACAACGGTAGCATTCTTGCTCCTGAAGTTATGCCCTTTGAGGTTGACTTCGAGCGAGTCAAGGGTCAGTTCTCATATGAGTCTGACAAAGACACACTCATCAATCTAATCAGTGACATTGATGCTGATGGCAATAAGATCTTAGTTGCTGCTCCTAGTAGCAAGGTCATGTTTAATCTGCTTTCCAAGACAACTGTGCTTGACTTCTTTCATGAGAAGGGTTATGATGTACTCCACATCACCAGCAAGTATGGTGCTTATGTGAACAAGACTAAGGTCAACCGTGAGCAGTTCTTCGATACGTTCAATGCTTGGGGCAAAGATCCAAACCGTAAGTTTGTGATCTTCCACTACAGCATCCTGTCTGAAGGCATCAACGTTCACGGTCTAACACACTGTGTGTTCCTTCGTCAACTCGATGTCATCC
>Ga0209251_1002607_pt1 | contig 12517 bp, 10 predicted proteins | sample SaaInlV_100m_DNA_6_FD_184665 | JGI IMG/M metagenome (GOLD analysis project Ga0209251, IMG submission 184665) | Marine microbial communities from expanding oxygen minimum zones in the Saanich Inlet - Saanich Inlet SI073_LV_10m_DNA (SPAdes) (version 2) | ecosystem: Environmental > Aquatic > Marine...
CTTGCAAATGGCCACTCAATAAATTCGAAACCTTTAATTCCGAGCATGAGCCTCAGCTCCCGAGCACATCAACCTGCTGGATCCATTCCTTGATCATCTCCAAACTGGCTTGTGATCCCGAGGCGCGGTTGGTCAAACGATGACCAAACACTGGAGCTACAACTGCCTGCACATCATCAGGCGTCACGTAATCTCGTCCAGATATTAGCGCCCAAGCTCGCGAGCATTGCACCAAAGCCATGCCCCCGCGAGGCGAGATACCATGCACAAAATCACCGCCAACTCGCGTTGCATCAATAAGTCGCTGAACATAGTCGAGAACAACATCAGAGGTTTTTACCCTACTAACCAATTCCTGCAATCGAACCAGTTCTGTGGAGTCCAATACAACACCGAGATCATCCATTAAGGAGCGAGGATCCGAGCCGGATAGTATTCTCCGCTCATCGGAGCTATCTGGGTAACCCATAGAAATACGCATCAGGAATCTATCCAATTGCGATTCCGGCAGCGGGAATGTTCCAGCCAAACTAAAAGGATTCTGCGTTGCGATAACAAAAAACGGAGTTGGTAATGGATGAGAGACGCCATCGATGGAAACTTGTCGTTCCTCCATGGATTCCAGCAGTGCGCTCTGGGTCTTTGGACTAGATCGATTGATCTCATCGGCAAGTAGTAGCTGGCAAAAAACCGGCCCGCGCTGAAACTCAAATTTCCCGCTTTCTCTGTCCAGCATTGAAAAACCGGTTAGGTCGGCAGGCAGCATATCGCTGGTAAATTGGACCCGACGGTATTCCAGACCCGTGACGCGACCAATAGCGCTGGCTAAAGTGGTCTTTCCCAAGCCGGGCAGATCCTCAATGAGTAAGTGCCCGCGAGACAATAAACAACAGAGCGAAAGCTTAACCGCCTGCTCCTTGCCATAAACAACACGACTAATCTCAGCGACGGCTGCACTTAAACTCTCGTCAAAACCGGTAGCGGCCTCAGCGGTTGAAAGCATCGAGCAGCCCCCTCACTTGATCTTCAACTTCTTCTGCTTGAGATTGAATCTCGCGTATCTGTTGGATTTCTTCTATCTGCTCGAGCTGCTCCCGAGCTTGAGCTTCCAGATTGGCAAGCTCGGCATTTACGCGATCCTCAACTTGCTGCAGGGCTTGGCTATACATCTCAGAACTGCCGACCTGACTCCGAATCTCTTGATTTAGGTAAGCAAAAATCTGCTGTCCCGCCTCTTTTAGGGTTGCACCCCCCGTGTTCCTGCCTATACCGGTCAACTCCAAATCCGGTAAATTTATAGTCAAACGCTGATCGCCCAGAAGCGCATGGCTTGCACTAACTCGGCCATCAGAAAAAATGAACTCATCGATAATGATTTTTTTGGTATTTACACTCTCTTCACTGGTCTGTTCACCAGATCCAAACCGGCTGGTGATATTGGCCATCAGAGCGCGCAAATTATCAGTTGAGCCATCGTTCAGATACAGCACTTCTGGCTGAATAATGGCTATTCGATCGATAATAATGACATCCGAAGTTAGGCTGGACAGATCAACATCAACCTCGATCTCACCCAATGAAAAGGCATTCTCGTTGCCAAATTGTGGTGGATTGCCTATGGCCAAACCCGACAATGAACCGGCGCCGTTCCATGGTTTCAGTGAGGACTTCTCTAGAGTAACAGTTGTCCCGGTAATCTCGGGCCCAAACCGATTAACCGATTCCTCTACGATTCGATCGAGATTAAACAGCCCAAATCCGAGTGCGACGACCACTAGAATAATAACGAAGGCAAATAATCCACCGACAATTTTTGCAACTAATTTCACAGGTTTCTCCAGCAGAAATACTAATTAATGGGACAGGGCTATTCGGGCTTAGATTTTTGATCCGGAACAGCCAAACCCTTATGTGATTCATCGTGATAATTGGACAGGCTCGCCAAATTACCAAGCACGGCGCCAACCCAGCGTGTATCGGGAAAAGCCTCCAGTGCAATTTTGACCATCATGGTCAGGGGCACAGACAAAAGCATCCCGATAGGACCGAGTACCCATCCCCAAAAAACCAAAGAGACCAAAACCACCAATGGAGAAAGACCAAGACCCCGCCCCATTACCCGTGGCTCCATAAAATTCCCAATAAGAGTATTTATCGCCAGATAGCCAGCGGCAACGCCAATCGCTGCTCCTGTATTTAATTGAACCAGAGCTAACAATACCGGAGGCACCGCTGCCAAAAGCGATCCCAATGTAGGAATAAAATTCAGCAAAAACGCCAAGGTTCCCCAAAGCACAGGATACTCAACGCCAATAAATAGACAGAGGAAAAAAGCGCAGAGACCTGTAAATAGGCTAATAGCTGCTTTGATCGCCATATAGTGATTAATACTTTGCGTAATACGGAAGACATCCAGAATATTTTTGTCACTATCTCGCATAGTGATCTTTAACTTCTGCTCCAAACTCGCCTCCTCAGCGAGAATAAAGACCATGGTGATTGTGATAAGAAATGCGTTAGCCGCAAGTCCTCCAATTGATCCGAGTACATCCCTAGCGTAGGGAAATATAGATTGAATCTGAAACCATTCGCGCCATTGCGACTCATCGATTGTTAAACCACGACCGTTCAACCAGCTAAAAAATTCCGCAGCAACAGTCTCAAGTCGGCTTGAGTAGATGGGTATGTCCGCGGCAAAAGCAGCCAATGAACTTGTAAATATAGTCCCCAGCACACTGCCAGCCAAAATGATTACAAGCATAATGATCAATATGGCAAGTGCATTGGGCACTTTGCGATTTTGCAAAAATATTAAAGGCGGAGAGCAGAGTACTGACAAAAATATCGCCAATAGAAAGGGGACCAAGAGCGGACTCGCTACCCGCATACCGCCAACAATGACAACAAAAGCAGCGGTCAGCAGCATAAAACGGCCTACAGGAGAGAAAAACGATCTCATTGGCTTATTCCTAATTATTAGTGGGGCTATCCTAGCGCAGAGTAGCTTAGGGGACTAGCCGCATTGCGAGAGTGAAAGCTAGCCAGTTCTGTATCAGCATCTATCGCGGATAGCCTAGAAATCCCTGCATTTGATATAGATATATTTTTTGTGAAAGGTTGTGGTAGACCGGTACTTCAACAACGCCCAAATACTCATTCGATTCAAATGCCGAGAGCACATTGACCTCCGGCTGAGTCTCACTAACCCAAAGGAAGGATTGCTGAGCATCGGACTGATAGTTTCGAAGATTGACTCTGAGATCGTAATAGTCACGGATATCTTCAGGATTCTCACTCCAGCGAGCCAAACGAAACTCTCCCGGCGTTGCATAAAAACCCAAAACTGCCAGTAATTTTCTGGATTCGCTCGCCAACAGAATAGACTCGTCTTCTTGCAAATAGGGCGCAACACCATCGGCTACCTGATCCCAACCCAGTACCCGAAAATAGGGATCTATAGATTTATCGCGCTGCACACCAGCAGCATCCATGAGTATCGGCCAATGCGAAAATAGACTGAGTAAAATCAAATTAATAACACCCGCCCACAACCAGAGACGATCCTGTCGAGCCGCCAGACTGATCCCAACTAGCACGCTGCCGGCCACATAAACTGGGCCAGCCCAGTTGACAAAAGCGTGGGAAAGCAGCGCCTGTGCGCAGATCACCGCCAACAGGGGCAATATGCAAAACCACAAAATCCTGTCTGAATTAGAGGATGAACCAATTTTGCCCTTACTTTGGCTCCACGCCCGTCGAATCAGCAGCCAGGCCCAAACCGGACCAAATACCAAAAACTGCGCACCCACAAACTCCAGCAACTTACCCGGGTTAAACCAATCAGAGTCGACGCCAGAGATCTCTGAGGTATGACGCAGAGCGACAAACTCGTTCTGAAAATTCCAGATGATGTTGCTAGAAAAGATCAGTCCGGCAAATACTGCGGCCACCCATGGCCCAACTGTGACAAGCTGCTGTCGTCCCTTTTCTGTGCTCAGCAAATACAAAAATAGACTCAGCGGAAGCGCGCCCATTGTGTATTTGCTTAGCATTCCCAGCCCACAAAAAAGCCCGGTCAAAAACCAATACTTGAGCGCGCCCGCCGAAGATACTTCGGACTGCTGGGACTTCAGAAATGACCATATCGTAGCCGCCCAAAAAAACAGCAGCGGCGCATCAGTGGTTATAAAGAGGCTGTTATACCCGACCAATATCGAGGTCAGGAAAACCCAACCGGAAAAACAAGCGGCTCTGGCTCCGGCAAGCATTTCGGCTATGAGATAGACAAAAACAGCCGCGCCCGCATATAGAATTGGCGCGCCCAGCTTCACCGCAAAGGCCGTATCGCCAAAAACAGAAGTGAAAAACGCGATTACCCAGGCAACCACTGGCGGCTTGGAGTAATAACCCCAATCCAGGTTTAGAGACCAATGGTAGTAATAGGCCTCATCGTAGAAAAGCACAAAATGCGGCTGCAGCAAGCACAATATGCGGTAGGTGGTTAGAACCACCAAACACAATAGAAAGCCTTTTTTTGCCCCAAAATAATCGGAGCTGCTGAGTTTATCAATCAAGCTACTAGATGCTCCCTACTCGATACCGACAAAGCCGGTAAACCAGATAGCAAAAAAACCCATTCCACTAACTATTACGAACAAAATTAATAACAGTATCCAAGGGTGATATGGCTTCTTCTCAGTTTTGTTAAAACCGGAACTGAGGTATTCATCAACACGAGCCTGATCTTGTTCAGTCAGTTGAGGCTTTTTTCTCATTTCGTTCTTTTGATTTATGCAATTGGTTAAGATTGTGAGGCTTATTCAGATTTCATGGAAGAAATCATGCGCTTTTTACCCCTACACTCACTACTCTTTAATCTAGGCACTACGCCAACTGAATGCCTCAGATGCAAAACTATGGGTTCGTATCGGATAGCCAATATCTGCGAATCCTGTTATTTGGATATTGCCCGGATTCAAAATTCTTGTTTACGCTGCGGTGTTCCTTTGGCAATGTCGACCCCGGCCTGCGGCAAGTGTCTTAAAAATAAAAGCTCTGTGGATATTAGCCTAATTGCCTGTCCATTTATTTCACCCGTGGATGACTGGTTACGCAACCTGAAAGACCGAGGCAACCTCTCCGCTCTGCCGACACTTTGCCAACTTATGCTGGATCGCATATGCGAATTGCCTAAGCAATCATTTGACCTGATTATTCCAATGCCTGTGCATTGGACGCGCAGGTGCATGCGGGGATTTAATCAAACTGAATTGCTCTGTAAATCTCTAGCCGAAGCACTGGCCGTGGAGACCAGCTACAAGGTACTTAAGCGCAGTCGCAGAGTTCTGTCCCAGCGCGGTCTGAGCCAGATCGAACGCCGGCGCAACCAGCAGAACAGCTTTCACCTATCGGACAAAGCCTACCCAAAAATAAAAGGCAAAAGCATTCTGTTAGTGGAGGACATTGTCACCACAGGAGCGACAGTTGAGCAGGCAGCCAAGATTCTCAAATTAAAGGGAGCCGACAGTATTGCTGTTATTGCCGTCGCCAGAACTCCGGAACCCAAAAACTAAACTATGGATGTCTGGCTCAGACTTTAGGCCAAGGGAAGAGCAATACCGAGTCGATATTGCGCTGTTCTAATTTGGCCATTAACAGGCGATCCAAGCCTATTGATACACCTGAACAATCAGGCAATCCTCGCTCCATTGCTTGCAGCAGAGATTCGTCGATTTGCAAAGTCGATCGGCCCATTTTTTGACGCACTTGATTGTCCTGCTCAAAACGTTGGCGTTGCTCCAGCGCATCAACTAGTTCGTAGTAGCCGTTTGCCAGCTCCATTTGCTCAAAATAGATTTCAAACCTAAAGGCAACTTCCTGACCCAATTCGTCGGTGCCAGCTTTTGCCAGCGCAGCCTGATCCAGAGGGAAGTCTCTGATAACGGTAAGCCCCTTCAATTTTGGCTCAATTACCATGCTCAATAGTAGTTGCAGTGCTTCACTCGTCGATAGACATTGCTCTCTGTAGCTTGTGTGTTGCTCGACTAGCAGCTGAAGATGCTCTAGCTCAACGCCATGGGGATCAATATTCAAATGCTTTTGAAAAAGTGACCGGTAGGTTTCTCGGCACACAGATTCTCTCCGCCCCAGACATTTTTGAATTAGCGCGAGGCTATCTTCGATAATGGCATCCAGATCAAAATCAACCCGATACCATTCGAGCATAGAAAATTCGGGGTTGTGAATTCGGCCATGCTCTTCATCACGAAATGCCTTTGTGATGCAGAAACAGGATTGTCGAATTTCGACCAGAAGTCGTTTAAGCAAAAACTCAGGAGAACTTTGCAGATACCGTGCTTCGTTCTGTCCGGTTACTTCAAAGGAATTTATTTGCGGGTCGGTTGTGCCGGCATGACCAAGCAGAGGAATCTCTACTTCGAGCACGTCACTCTCTTCCAGGTCACTCTCTTCAAAGTAGCTGCGAATAGTCCGATACAGCTCCACCCGTGCAGCGATGACCTGCCTTAGGGATAGATCCTTCATGGACTCCGGAACCTGTTAGCTAGTCTTTTGCTCTGCTGAGATACTCGCCGCTGCGAGTATCTACTTTAACAACGTCGCCGATTTCCAAGAACAGAGGCACTTTGACCACAGCGCCTGTACTTAGTGTGGCCGGCTTGGTTCCGCCCTGTGCTGTATCACCGCGCAGGCCCGGATCTGTATCGACAATATCCAGTTCAACATGGTTGGGGGGAAGCACCGAAAGAGGCGCGTCGTTCCAGAGGGTTACCACACAGACATCCTGCTCACGTAACCATTGCCTGGCTTCAGCCACTGCGTTTGCGTCGGCCGACTTTTGATCAAAAGTATCTGGATCCATAAAAGCCCAGAACTCACCGTCGGTATAGAGATATTGCATTTCAACATCAACAACATCGGCAGCTTCAATAGATTCGCCCGACTTAAAAGTACGCTCCCACTGCCGGCCGGTTTTGAGATTTTTTAGGCGCACACGGCTAAAGGCCTGCCCCTTGCCGGGTTTTACAAACTCGTTTTCAACAATTGCACAGGGATCGCCGTCCAGCATTACTTTCAGGCCGGATTTAAATTCGTTGGTAGAATAGGTCGCCATTTACTCACTTCTCGCCGGATCAAAAGCGCGCATGATACCCCAGACTGACCTGAGCTGGCAGGAGGAATCCTGGCAGTTAGCCCTTAAAAATCTGATCACTGATCCACTTGAGCTTTGCGAATTGCTGCAGCTGCAGCCGGACCAACTAGGTATTTCAGAGGGAGCTACAAAACAATTCGCTCTTAAGGTGCCGCGCAGCTTCGCCGCCCGGATGGAGATTGGCAATCCAGAAGACCCCTTACTGCTTCAGGTTCTGAATCGGAAACAAGAGTTACTCGAAGTGCCAGGATTTGTCTCTGATCCACTGGCTGAAGAAACAGCCAACCCCCTGCCCGGCCTAATCCATAAATATAAAAATCGTGCGCTGCTGACGGTCAGTGGCGCTTGTGCCATCCACTGTCGCTATTGTTTCCGGCGACATTTCGATTATGACGCCAACAATCCCGGTTCAGCTGGTTGGCTGCCCGTACTTCGCTATCTGCAGGAGCATCCTGAAATAGATGAGATTATCTATAGCGGCGGTGATCCCTTAAGTGCACCTGATCGCCAACTGCACAAGCTTACGGAGCAACTTAAAAAAATACCCAGTATAAAAAGGCTTAGGGTACATACCCGATTGCCGGTGGTGATCCCGCAGCGCATAACAAATGAATGCCTAAGTTGGCTTGGCCTCTATCCGAACCCCCTCTTGGTTTTACATATTAATCATGCCAATGAGATTGATGCGGGGCTGGAAAAGTCCGTCTCTCAACTGCGATCTGCCGGTGTGATCGTGCTGAATCAAGCGGTTTTTCTAAAGGGGATAAACGACTCGTTGCAAGCGCAACTCAAATTACACAGAAGCTGTTTTGACGCGGGAATTCTGCCCTACTATCTGCATCTGCTAGATCCCGTTAAAGGTGCATCGCATTTCCACGCAGAGGAGCCATACTTGTTGGAAATATACGAGCAAATGCGCGCCCGACTCTCGGGTTATATGTTGCCCTCTCTAACCCGCGAAATACCGGGCGATTTTGCCAAATTCAGGTATTGAGGCGTAGAAATGTGGTGTTGGTCGCGTTTTTACCCAAATCCAATCAAAAAAAAGGCTTTTGCCTAGGATAATCGGCAACTAATCTGGATATTCAGGGCTTCTTCATCTAACTTGAGTCCATGAAAAACAGCGGCAAATCAATGCATAGCTCCAATACAAAGCATCCTTTGTATCAGAATGTCACCAGAGCTCTATTTCTGGTGGCTTGCGCTTGCATTTCAGCATATTCCCTAGCGGCCCAAGATGGCGAGCTAGGTTTCGAATCGACAGGTTCGGTATTTGTTAGCTTAAGAATCGAACAGGGCGTTCAGATCACCGATCTGGAAGACTGGGACTTGACAGTATCCAGAGACAACGTCGGGTCAGATTACGAGTTTGTAAAAGACTTTTGTGTGCGCGGAACAGTTGGTTCGCGTATTGCTGTAACAGCCTGGACAGATACCGTTGTTGGCAATCAATTTGCGCTATCAAGTGACGACAACGAGGCAATGCCATTCAGTCTGGAATTCAACCCTGAGATCGCCTCAGGACAATTTGAAGAAATCTCACCCAATGATGGCTCAAGTGTCTACAGCATCACCAGTTATAACAATTGCAGCACTGGCAATAACAGTGAAATCAGGATAGTGTTCGACGAAGAAGATATTATGTCTGCCACGAGTTTGGAATTCGCCGGCGATTTGTTTATTACCGTCGAACTCCTTTAACTTAAGCTAGCAACTTAGGATTCTGTTTCGCTATGTATAGTTTTCTCAAAACCTCTATTTTTGCACTATTTGCACTAGGTATTTCCCCGGCTTTTGCTGGTATCTATCTCGACAAAATTGTTGTGGAATTTGACCCCAATGGATTGCCCCGAGAAGACATTGTTGTTTTTAACGACGATACCAATGACAACGCCTATATCGATATCACCATTCATGAAGTGATCAATCCGGGTCTCGAAAACGAAGAACGCATTCTGGTTGAAAACCCTCAGGACGCAAATCTTCTAGTGACACCAGCAAAAATGGTGGTTGCGCCGGGATCAAAATCTCAGGTGCGTTTGGTTAGTCTCAACCAAAGCAGCCCTGTTGATCAGATATTTAGAGTAACCTTTACGCCGGTATTGGCTCCCTTCGCCGACGAGGGATCTGCCGTTCGTATTGTTGTGGCCTACCAAGCATTGGTTATCGTCCCACCAAATAATCAATCCTCAGATCTGAGCTACGAAAAAGGTGACGGCGTGCTGACCTTTACCAACAGCGGCAATTCATATATCAAACTTGAAAACGGCCAACTATGCGGACAACTCTTGTCCAGTTGCGTCGACCTTATGGCAACACGACTCTATGCCGGCAATACCTGGTCAGTCGATTTGCCTTTTGACGGGCAGGTAACTTATCGCGCTGTCAATAATTCTGGCGTGCGATCTCTGGTTATCGATTGATTTCTCTGCCTCGTTAACGGCCCCTAAATGTATGCCGGACGCTTCCTCTTCAAGGCTCTTTTCAGCCTAGGGGCGCTGACCCTTTGCCATATTTCAACGGCAATCACGCCTGAGGAAATCGAGTCCAGGAACGACGTAGTTTCAGCGCCACTTGTTAATTCGCAGCCAAACTCAGGACAACAAAATCTTCCCGGGCAAGAAATACCCGATCTGCCCTTCTCGCGAGCAATTCTGCTGGAATATCGTGACTCCGAATCCGAGTTAATTAATGGTGTTGTGGAACCTGAGCCAGTGCTTCAGCCTCAATATCGAGCAGAGCCTGAACCAGAGCCGGAAGTAGAACCAGCGCCTCAGGTCGTTCGAGCTCAGCCATCCGCCTCCAGTGTGCCAGCAGGTTTTGAAGCCTTTCTGCAGGAACAAACCACCTTGGTGGATGTGCACTTTGGTGGCAGATACGTTTATTCAGGCCTGGCTACATTTGACCCGCAAACCATTCGATTTAATGATCCCGACGCGCTACTCAATTCTATTCCGGGATTAAGTGATACCACACCACTTCTAGCCAGATTGTCAGGCCCTTTACCAAACAACGAGGGCATGAAGTGCATTGTCGAATTTCAATCAAATTGCGGGTTTATAGATACCGATTCCATTGATTTGATTTTTGACCCGGCTACATACCAGGCTACAATTTTTGTCTCTCCTCAGTACCAATCTTTGCAGCTACGGCAGGTATCAAGATATCTGCCACCATCTACCTCCGGCCTAGCCTTTCTGCAAACATTGAATATCACCGCGACTGGCAGTGATCGTTCCGACGAAGTGACGCAAAACTTTAACGGTCGAACCATAATCGGCTTTGGCGGCAGCAACTTGCAGATGGTCTCCAATTACTCCACTACCGGCGATTTTGAGATCGATGATTTTTTATGGCAAAGAGATGCAGCGGGAAAAAGATACTCTGCGGGAATATTGTCAAACGATCGCGAAAATCTGGATTTTGCCAACCAATACGATCTCATCGGTATCTCCGTAGGCACCAACCTAAACACTCGGGAAGACCTGAGATTAACAACCGGAAATCGCATTCAGGTATTCCTGCCTAGTAGAGCCCGAGTGTCCATATACAAGGACGATAGACTCTTTAGCACCGAAGTATTGGAAGCTGGCAATCAGGAACTGGATACCAGTAGTTTGCCCGGCGGATCTTACGAGGTAGAGCTGCGTATTGACGATGGCTCCGGCGAGCGCATTGAAACGCGTTTCTACAGTAAAAACTCGCGACTACCACCGGCAGATGAGGCTCAGTACTCCCTTACTATCGGCCAGTTTCGCGATCAGGAGTCCAATTCCATTACAGCCACCCAGGACAGATCTATTTTGAGCGGCAGCTACTTGCGCAGAACCGGTGACAATTCTGCCCTGCGTCTCGGCGCTGTGGCGACAGAGGACAGTTACTTAATTGAATCGGGCTGGTTTCAGGCGTCGCGAGGATTTGAAATAGAAATTGGCGGCAGTATTACTGATCAAGAAGATTACGGCCTCAGTGCCGATCTGGTGACATCCCTATTTGGCTCCACCCTTACAGCGGAATATCGCGAGGTTTGGAATGACAGCTATGATCCACTGGTAGAGGAAGCCAGTTTATTGGGCGAAACTTCCCGCCAAGTTGGCGCCAATCTCAGTCTGCCTTTTTTTAACGGCGGCATTAATCTGTCGGCTCGTATCAACCGCAGAGAAGATGAAGACAGAGAAACCTATAGCCTGAACTACCGCTTCGCACCTTGGAGTTTGGGCGCAAAATCGAGCTTATCTCCGCGCTTCCAATACACACAACAGAACGGGCTGGATACTTTCCTGTTTACTCTGACTCTGCAACAGAACGGTGATAACTGGCGAATTTCCCAATCCTCCCAGTATGAGAATCAAGAGACCTCTATGGGTGTAAGCGAAGAATCAATACCCCTGCGTGTTGCTGCAAACTGGACCAGCCCTGATACATGGAAATCCATTGCTCAGGTTGGTTTAGACGCCAGTCGTCAGTCTGCGGATGATGCGGCTGTCGGAGCGAATATGGACTGGCGTGGCGCCTTTGGTAAGGCGCTTCTAAATGTCGATCAAGGCTTAGTTGGAGACGACAAAGCGTTGTCCTGGGGTGGCAGCTACCACACAAGCGTGGTCATGACAGACTCCACTTGGGGATATGGCGGTCGAGTTCAAAATAACTCAGCTTTGCTGATTGATTTAACCGCGGTCGACGCCGAAGACGTATATTTTGATGTGTTGGTGAACAATCGCTCCCGCGGCACCGCCGACCCCGGCACTACTACCATCATTACTCTGCCGCCCTATGAAACCTACGAAGTTCGACTTGCCGCTCGCGGATTGGGTTTTGTATCTATGATCGATCGAACCGAAACCGTAACTCTCTATCCAGGAAACGCCGAGCGACTGGTTTGGGAAATTGAACAGATTGATATCGTTTTTGGTCGTTTTATCGACAGCCAAAACAATCCCATTGCAGGCGCCCTCGTTCGAGGTGTTGAGGGACTTGCGGTCACAGACGATCTCGGGAATTTTCAGGCAGAGCTATCAAGCAGCACCGATGAACTTATCGCCGAAACTCGGACTCATTCCTGTACGGCAGTTGTACCGGATTATCAGGCCAATGATGGCATCGGCTTTCTCGGTGATATTCAATGTGTATTGTCTCCAAAAGCGGGTGTAGTGATAACGGGAAATGCACAAGTTCAACAACCGAGACCGGCACTTCCTCAGCCTTCTGCTCCTGTGGTGCCTCCTACTCCAGTCACAGTAGCGCCCGCAGCTCCAGCTCCAGCTCCAGCTCCAGCTCCAGCTCCAGCTCCAGCTCCAGCTCCAGCTCCAGCTCCAGCTCCAGCTCCAGCTCCAGCTCCAGCTCCAG
>Ga0209251_1002610_pt1 | contig 12513 bp, 20 predicted proteins | sample SaaInlV_100m_DNA_6_FD_184665 | JGI IMG/M metagenome (GOLD analysis project Ga0209251, IMG submission 184665) | Marine microbial communities from expanding oxygen minimum zones in the Saanich Inlet - Saanich Inlet SI073_LV_10m_DNA (SPAdes) (version 2) | ecosystem: Environmental > Aquatic > Marine...
CGAACTTCCAGCAGCCTTTGAAACTGAACTCCGCAACGACTTGATCAAGTTGGCAGTGGCTTCAAGCCGTGCCAACCGCCGACAAGCCTACGGTTCCCGACCTCACGTCGGAAAGCGTGCTCCAATGGCTGGTATGAAGCACTCCGTCGAATGGTGGGGTAAGGGTCGTGGTGTGTCTCGAATTATGCGACGCACTGGACAAAGCCGAGGTGCACAAAACCCACACACGAAGGGTGGACGACGTGCACACGGACCTAAAGTCGAAAAGAACTGGGGACGAAAACTCAACCTCAAGGAACGACGGCTTGCTCGTGACTCTGCACTCAGCGCAACCACCAACGTGGAAACCGTGAGCGCCCGAGGTCACCGGTTCTCCGAAGACATCGCAGCTCTCCCAATCGTGCTTGGCAACTACGCTGAAGTCCGAGACGGAAAGACCGAAGAATTCAGCATTGAATCCTTCAACCATGGATCTGCAACTCGCAAGGTCCTCGCAATCTTCAACGAAATCGGCATCGGTGCTGATTTGATGCGTGCTCGAGATGGTCGAAACATCCGTGCAGGTAAGGCTACCATGCGTGGACGTGTCCACAAAACTCCAAAGTCGGTCCTCCTCGTAGTGAAGGAAAAGTCAGGCCTTGCTCAAGCAGCACGAAACCTTCCAGGTGTCGATGTTGTTGCAGCCCGTGACCTTTGCGCAGAAGACCTAGCCCCTGGTGGCGACATCGGTCGTTTGACCGTGTTTACCAAGGATGCCGTGGAGGCACTCAACTGAGGTGATTATGATGAACGCATACGATATAATCATCCAACCATGGCTGACTGAGAAGTCGATGGAAGCTCGAACATCTGAGAGCCGCCTGGAGTTCCTCGTTCGCCGTGGAGCAACAAAAGAACAAATCGCTCGTGCGGTTGAAACGATCTTCGAAGTCGAAGTCGCTAAAGTCAATGTACGAAACACAAAGCACGGCAAGCACGCTTCCGTTAAGCTCGCCGAAGGCTTTGACGCAGAGGACGCAGCAATGCGCTTGGGAGCTTTCTGAGGTGATGAATCATGGGTAAGAGAATACGTGCACAACGAAAGGGTTCCTCGCCACGCTACCGCGTTGCGAGCCACAGATTCCCAGGTGCGAACCGAATGCCACGCGTGAGTGACGTTGTCGGAGAAATTACCGAACTCGTTCACAGCCCGGTCCATTCGGCTCCACTCGCTCGAATGAAACTCCCAGACGGTGAGACCACATTGGTCGTCGCTACTGAAGGACTTGCAATCGGATCCGCTGTTGCCATTGGCGACAACGCAGCACTCCGACCAGGAAACATCACGTCCCTTGCGAACATTCCTGAAGGAACAGCAATCAACAACCTTGAACTCCGTCCTGGTGACGGTGGCAAGATCGCTCGCGCAGCAGGTAACTCCTGCTTCGTTGAAGCACGAATTGGCGAGAAGGTGCGTGTCCGCATGCCATCTGGAAGCCTTCGTGAACTCCCTGCCAACTGCCGAGCAACCATTGGTGTGCTCGCAGGTCACGGCCGAGACGAAATGCCTCTGCGAACTGCAGGTGCAGCGTACTACAAGGCCAAGGCCCGTGGTAAGTTGTTCCCTCACGTGAGCGGTGTTGCAATGAACCCTGTTGACCACCCACACGGCGGTGGAAACCACCAAGCTGTTCACGGTCCTAACTCAGTCGCCCGTGGCACCCCACCAGGTGCTAAGGTTGGTCTGATCGCACCGAGCCGAACTGGCCGAGGTCGAGGAAAGAAAATTTGAGGTGATGATGTATGGCACGAAAGAAAAAGAAGTCGTTTATGACCCCAAAGGCCAGTCGACGAAAGGCACGAAAGCGCCTGTCGACAACCTCTGGCCGAGTCAAGAAGGAATTCACGTACCGTGGCTACACTGTGGAAGAACTCTCCGCAATGTCGCTTTGGCCTGCTGAAGACCCATCCGCTCCATCCGTGATCACTTTGCTACCATCCCGCGCCCGTCGCTCGATGGCTCGTGGTTTCTCGGTTGAGAACGAACATTTCCTAGCCCGTGTTCGCCGTTCCAACGGCTCCACGGTCCGAACCCACCGAAGGGACATGCCAATTCTCCCAGAGTTTGTTGGCAAGACCATTTCAGTCTACAGCGGACAAAACTTCGTTCCTGTTGAGATCAAGCCAGAAATGATTGGTCACTACCTTGGTGAATTCGCAATTACCCGCAGAGGCGTCGCACACAGCGGCCCTGGTGTTGGTGCAACTCGGTCGTCAAAGCACGTACCGCTAAAGTGAGGTGTTATGTATGGTTAAGACACAAATGGACCGCCGTTCAAAGCGCCGTGAACTCCCTCAAAAGGGTTACACACAACTCCTCCAAGGCAACCGTCTTGCAACTGCACGCTCCACAAACGTGGACATGCACGTCAAGCACTGTTTCGAAATCTGCCGCTACGTCAAGCGAATGAAGGCTGGAAAAGCAATCGAGTTCCTCAACGAGGTTCTCCGAATCGATTCCGACCGAGCTGACGTCCGTCGTAAGGCCGTGGCTGTGCCCTTCCGTCTCGGAAGCGGTAACAAGAAGAAGAAGCGCACCGGCCCATCAATGGTCGGTCACCGCAAAGGTGGCGTCGGTCCAGGCCGATACCCGGTCAAGGCATCTCGCGCCATCATCAAGTTGATTGAAAGCGCAATGGAGAACGCCCGACATCAATACGAAGATGTGGATCCAGAAGAAATGGAAATCACCCACATCGCAGCACACCGTGGCCAAATCAAGAAGGGATTCATCCCTCGTGCCCGTGGCCGTGCTACCCCTTCAAACCACTACCGTGTAAATCTCGAGGTTTTCCTCGAAGATTTCTCCGTCCAAGAGGACGAGTTGGAGGACGACTTCTGAGGTGATTGATTATGGCAGGACAGAAAAGCACTCTACGCACCATCGTAAACCGAAACGTCGAACGACATCTCGTCAAGGAATTCTTGATGCAGAACACCAAGCGCTCCGGATTCGGCGCACTTGATATCCGTCGTACCCCACAAGGTACCGAAGTGACAGTTCATGCAGAACGCCCAGGTATGGTCATTGGCCGAAAGGGGAAGATCATCAACGAACTTCAGAAGCGACTCAACGAAGAATTCGATCTCGAGAACCCTAAGCTCAAGGTTGAGGAAATCGAAAAGGCAACCCTCAACGCACAAGTCATGGCAGAGAAAATCGCCTCCGCACTCGAGCGAGGTTGGTACCACCGCCGTGCTGGAAACAGCGCTGCACAGAACATCATGGATTCTGGTGCCCGCGGTGTCATTGTGACCCTGGCTGGAAAACTGACCGGTTCTCGAAACCGAACAGAGAAGTACATTCGTGGCCACGTCAAGTACTGCGGTGAGACCGCATTGCAACACATGGACCGGGGATACTCTGTTGCCGTCAAGAAACTTGGAACCATCGGAGTCACCGTCGCTATTATGCGAGCTGGCACCAAACTACCTCACGAAATCAGCATTTTCTCTGATGAAGAACTGCGCATCCGTGCAGAACAAGCTGAAGCGGCCAACGCTGCAGCACCTGCGGGGGCGAGCGAATGAGCTTCGTATCCAACCGTGAGATCGCTTCAATGAGCAAAGACGCTCGCGAATCACGCCTGCTTGAACTCCAAGAAGAGTTGTTGCAACTCCGTGCTGAGCAGGCACTGGGTGGTACTCCATCCAACATCGGTGCATACAAGGCGACCCGCCGAAGTATTGCCCGACTCAAGACACACATGAGTCAATGAAGTGAACCTACAGGAGAGATTGACAATGGCGGCTATTTGTAACATATGCGGACTCCCTGATGAGTTGTGCATCTGTCAAGAAATTGCCAAAGAACAACAACGAGCCATCCTTTCAACCGACCGACGACGTTATGGAAAAATTGTAACCAAGGTAGAAGGAATCGAAGACTCAGCTATTGACATTAACAAACTTGCTAAGATTCTCAAAAACAAATGCGCAGCCGGTGGTACAGTGAAAGGACGAACAATCGAACTTCAAGGCGACCACAAGAAAAAAGCGGCTGGCGTACTCAAGAACGAAGGATTCAATGTAGAGGTGCGATGATATGACACACTACAACAGCACATGGATCGGTTCGACGATGAACATCGTTGAATCAAACGACCCGACCTTGGTCGGACGAACAGGCTTGGTTTTGGATGAAACCAAGAACACCCTGGTCATGCTCGAAAAGGATTCCACAATCCGAATCGGCAAGGCCGGCATCACATTCACCCTCGACAACAGCGATGTTGTCGTTCAAGGCGCACTGGTTGGTCAGCGCCCAGAAGATAGAACCAACCGAAAATACAGGATGGCCTGATACTATGCGAGACATCGGAGTAGACGTGAAAAACCCCACAGATGAGTGGGACGGAGATGCAAACTGCCCCTTCTATGGAAGCCTACGCCTACGTGGCCAGGTTTTGGAAGGAACTGTTTCCAGCCTCGGTATGCAAAAGACGATCACCATTGAGCGAAACAACGTTCGCTACATGGAGAAGTACGAACGATTCGAAAAGCGAACAAGTGTTCTCTCTGCTCACCTGCCAGCGTGCATCGGTGAAGTGGCAGTGGGTGACACGGTCAAGGTCATGGAATGCCGCCCTCTCTCAAAGACGGTTTCATTCTGCGTCATCGAAACCACAGGAGGTGAGGCCTGATGCGTGGAATCGCTGGACGCCAAACCCGTGGTTTGCCAACGGCTGCACGCTTGCACGTCGCTGACAACACTGGCGCAAAGATTGTACAGATCATCAACATTCTCAAGCTCGGTAACACCATCCGTCGTTACCCTGCTGGTGGCGTTGGTGACCTCGCTAAGGTTTCCGTGAAGAAGGGTACACCGGAGACACGACGCCAAATGTTCAACGCTGTCATCATCCGACAACGCCGTCCATTCCGCCGAGTCGATGGCACATGGGTTCAATTCGAAGACAACGCTTGCGTGATCACCAACGAAAAGGGCGATGTGCAAGGGTCGGATATCAAGGGGCCTGTGTCCCGTGAGGCCGCAGAGCGCTGGCCACGTATCGCTGCAAACGCAAAGCAAATTATTTGAGGTGAAATTATGGTAAAAAGTATGAAACCAGGAAAGCAACGAAAGGCGCACTTCAATGCGCCAATGCATGAGAAGCGAAAGCGGGTTGCCGCACGCCTCCAACTCAAAGACCGAGATGACCGGTTCGACGGTGTTCGCACCGTCACCGTTCGTGTCGGAGACACCGTGAAGGTTGTCCGTGGCGATCTCGCCAATGGCGGCAAGCGACACGGCGGAAAGCGAGGCGCAGATCCACTCGTTGGAACTGTGATTCGAATTGATTCAGAAAAGGGTCGCCTCTACATCGAAGGTGCCAAGGCCTCCAAGGCCGACAACAAAGAAGAGGCGGTTCCGGTCCACTCTTCCAATGTCGTCGTCGTCCGTTTGGACGAGACTGACAAGTTGCGAATGCAACAACTCACCGGGAACAGGAGCTGAAGAATATGGGAAGCAGTAACCACTTGAAGCGATTGGCCATGCCACGAAGCTGGCCACTCCCTCGTAAGACAACGATTTGGGTAACACGTCCAACAGCGGGCGCTCACTCTCTGGAATTGTGCATGCCAATCAACCTCGTCATCCGTGACGTTCTTGGCTTTGCACGCTCGACCCGTGAAGTTCGACACATCCTCCACAACGGATTGGCCATGATTGACGGCCGAGTCTGCAAGGAAACCCGACGTGGTGTCGGCTTGATGGATGTTCTCTCCCTCGGCGACAACCACTACCGATGTGTTCTCGACCACAATGGCCGACTTCGCTACCGCCCAATCTCCGCTGATGAAGCTGGTTGGAAGGTTTGCCGAATTGAAGGCAAGAGCACCATCAAGGGCGGCAAGACCCAACTCAACCTCCACGACGGGCGCAACATCATTGTTGATGATGCTGCAGAATACTCAACTGGAAGTTCACTCAAACTTGCGCTCCCAAGCCAAGAAATCATTGAACACATCAAGTTCGCTGAAGGCGTTCGTTGCTACCTCATCGGTGGTGCACACGTTGGCGGCTTCGCAAACATGACCTCGTTCGATGTCAAGCGATCCAGCATGGCGAATGAAGTCCAGTTCGAAGATTTCGGCACTGTTGCCACCAACGTCTTTGCTGTTGGTAGCGCAACACTCCCAAACACTGAGGTGGTTGAATGAGCGAGACTGTTAACCCAATGACTGTTCCACGCATCACAAAGGTGAGCGTCAACATCGGTGTCGGTGAAGGCGGAGAACGCCTCATCAACGCTGAGAGCGTTCTCGAGCTCGTGACCGGTGTCAAGCCACAACGAACCCTTGGACGAATCCAAAACCGTGACCTCAAGGTTCGGCTAGGCGCACCAATTGGCTGCAAGGCAACCATGCGCTCCCGAGAAGGGATCAAGAAGTTCTTGACCGATGCTTTCTGGGTCCGAGAAAACTTGATTCCAGCATGGAACTTTGACCGAGAGGGTAACCTTTCGTTTGGTGTCCGTGACTACACAGACTTCCCCGGACAAAAATACAATCCTGACATTGGTATCTACGGTATGGACATCACCGTCGTTCTTGAGCGACCTGGCCACCGTGTGAGCCGCCGACGCCGTGCTAAGGGCAAGGTCGGTATGGACCACCGTGTCACACCGGAAGAATCCCGTGCCTGGTTTGCAGAAAACTACGGCATCACCATCATGGAGGAATGAAAATGGCAAGAGATCATGGAGAACGAATTGGCCGAACAAACGGCTGCCGACGCTGCGGACGACGACGTGGAATGATTCGACGACACGGATTGCGTGTTTGTCGACAATGTTTCCGCGACATCGCACCTTCGATTGGCTTCAAGAAAATGAATTAAGGAGGAGAAAGATATGCAATTTGATCCACTCAACGACGCACTCATCAAGATGTACAACGCAGAGCAAGCAGGTAAGTTCAACGTCGAACTCGCCCCTGCTTCGAAACTGCTTGGCAATGTCTTGGAAATCATGCAAAAGTCTGGCTATGTAGGCTCCATCGACCGAAGTGAAGACGGTCGTGGCGGTTCATACACCGTTGAACTTCGCGGCGCTATCAACCGATGCGGCACGGTCAAACCCCGTCACAGCATCCGACGCCAAGAATACGACCAATGGGAAACCCGCTACCTACCAGCACAAGACTTTGGCCTTCTGATCCTAACAACGAACTCCGGTGTCATGCATCACTACGATGCAAAAGACGCACGTATTGGTGGTAAGCTACTGGCTTACGTATACTGAGGTGAATATTATGGTAAAACTCGACAGAATCGAACATTTCGTAACCATCCCTGAAGACGTTACAGCAACGCTCAGCGAAGATAGCGTCGTCACCATCACAGGACCTAAGGGTTCTTTGAACCGCACCTTTGTCAGCACCTCGTGCTCACTCCACCAAGAAGGTGGCGGCCTCCTTGTCCGTGTGGACATGCCTCGCCGAAAGCAACGAGCACTGGCTGGAACTTGGAACGCTCACCTCAACAACATGGTGAAGGGCGTGACACAAGGGTTCACCTACCAACTCAAGGCACTGTACTCTCACTTCCCCATGACCATGGCTGTGAAGGGCAACACATTTGTTGTCAACAACTACTTTGGTGAGCGAGTCCCACGAACTTCCGACATCCTACCCGGTGTTGAAGTCAAGATTAGCAACAAGGTAGAAGTCACTGTGACTGGAATCGACAAGGAAAACGTCGGCCAGACTGCAGCAAACATCGAACGAAGCACCACGGTCAAGAACCGTGACCGACGTGTGTTCCAAGACGGAATATACCTCATCCACAAGGAGTGATATGAATGGCAGAAGATTATCAAAAAATGACCGTTGCTGAACTCAAGGAACTCCTCAAGGCGGCAGACTTGCCCCTCTCAGGAAAGAAAGCCGATCTCATCGCTCGTCTCACAGAGGCGAATGAGGCTGCACCAGCAGCTGAAACCCAAGACGAAGAGTCCTGGGATGAAGATGGGGATTGGGACGACGAGGCTGGTGAAGGCCACGTTGCAAAGCAGAAGCCTGTTCTCGATGAAGAGACAAAGGCCGCTCTTTCCCTCCGTGCTGAACAAAAGAAGTTGACCCCATCCTTCCGACGAACTGAATGGTTCCGATACAAGCGATTGTCTCGCTCCGGATGGCGTGCACCTCACGGAATGGACAGCAAACAACGACGAAATTACCGCTACCGTAGTTCCCTTGTCCGTGTCGGGCACGGAAAGGTCGCGGCTGCACGTGGTCTGCACTCATCTGGCTTCCAAGAAGTGATGGTTCAGAACACAACCGATCTCGAATCGATTGACCCAGAAACCCAAGCCGCACGTGTCGGCCGAAGTGTTGGTGGTCGAAAGCGAGAACACATTTACTCACGAGCCGATGAACTCGGAATTCGTGTGTTAAACCGAAGGAGGGATGTTTGATGCAAATCACCAACCAAAAGCGACTCGCTGCTAAACTACTGGGCTGTGGCGTCCACCGTGTGTGGATCAACCCATCCTATGTCGACCAGATTTCATCTGCAGTCCAAACCGATGACATCCGAGAATTCATCGAAGAAGGCTGGATTAAGGCAAAGGCGATCAAGGGTACTTCCCGTGTCCGAGCCCGTGCACGTCTTGAACAAAAGCGCAAGGGACGACGTAAGGGACATGGAAAGCGTGCTGGTACAGCAAACGCCCGAAACCCTCGTAAGAACCGCTGGATGCGAACCATCCGCTCCCAACGACGTGTTCTCAAGGACATGCGTGAAGACGGTACAATCCAATCCTCGCAATACCGCCGATACTACCTCAAGGCAAAGGGCGGTTCTTACCGATCCATTGCTCACATGCGCTCTCAGATGACCATTGAAGGCGTTTCACTCCCAGGAGGTGTTGAGTGATGCGTGGAACACAACGCCGCTCTGTCTTCCGCCGACGAAAGGCCGGTCTGACCGACTACCGTCGCCGTCTCAAGCTCCTCCGTGGACGCAAGTCCCGCGCAGTGGTCCGTGTGTCCAACACTCGAACCACATGCCAACTTGTTGATTGGGAAGCTTCTGGTGACCTTGTGAAGGTGACCATGACTGGAACTGATCTGGTTAAGAAATACGGCTGGCCTGAAGACTTCTCCCAGAAGTCGGTCCCTGCATCCTACCTCGTGGGCTATGCAATGGGCAAGGCTGCTATGGCTCAAGGCTGCGAACAAGCAGTTCTTGACGTCGGTTTGGCTGCAACCCCCGCCGGTGGACGTGTGTTCGCTGCGCTCAAGGGCATGGTTGACGCTGGCCTCGACATCCCTCACGGCGACCAAGTGTTGCCAGATGATGACCGTGTGAACGGCGCTCACATTGGCGACAATGTGGCCGGTGCGGTCGAAACCACCAAGAATACCATCGAGGAGGCATACTGATGACAGAAGAAGAAGTTCAACAAATGGCCCCAGGTCTCATGCAAGCATACGCTCCAGAGGAGCCTGAAGAAAAAGTCGAAGGACGACGTCCACGACGACGCAACCAAGACGATCCAATCCTTGCACTTCGCAAGTGGGTTCCACGAACTCGATTGGGTCACGCAGTCATGGCTGGAGAAATTCTCACTTACGAGCAAGCGCTCGCAAGTGGTCTACCAATCCGTGAAGTCGAAATCGTCGATGCACTGATTCCAAACCTCGAAGACGACGTCATCAAGGTCAACATGGTTCAGCGAATGACCGACAGTGGACGACGTGTCCGCTTCAATGTCATGGCTTGTGTTGGAAACCGAGACGGCTACGTCGGCTTGGGTATGGCAAAAGCCAAGGAAGTCGCAACCGCAATCCGCAAGGCCATCACCGCTGCTAAATTGAACCTTATTTCAGTGCAACGTGGAAACGGCTCTTGGGAATCTTCGGCAGGTCCAGGTACCTCGATTCCTTTCAAGACCAAGGGGCGCTCTGCCTCAACCCGTGTGACCTTGATGCCTGCTGCAAAGGGCAAAGGACTCGTCATCGGTCAAACCGGTAAGCGTGTGCTTGACCTTGCGGGAATCACTGACGTTCTTTCACGAACGAAGGGACAAACCCGTACGACCATCAACTATGCAGCAGCAACCTTCAACGCTTTGCATCACATGAACACCACCCGTGTTCCTGAGGATTTAGCTGAACGACTCCACATTCAACGAGGGAGGGTGCTCGAATGAGTTTCATCGTCGTGCGAGCACGCAGTAACGTTGGCGTTGAGCGAACGATCAAGGACACAATGCTGCACTTGAACCTTACAAAGGTCAACCACGCAGTCATCATCCCTGATAATGCACAATACCGTGGTATGCTTCAGAAGGCCAAGGATTACATCACTTGGGGCGAAGCTACCGAAGAACTTGTTGAGAAGATGTTGAACGGTCGTGGCCGAATGGTTGGCGACGCTCCTTTGACAGACGAAATCGTTGCAGAACATTCCGACTATGCAGACATCGCAGCGCTTGCTAAGGCAATCGCCGCTGACGAAGCAACCGTGAAGGCTGTTCCAGATTTGAAGCGAGTCTTCCGACTCCACCCTCCACGCGGTCCGAAAGGATGGGGCGGCATCAAGCGCTCCTTCGTTGTTGGAGGCGCCCTCGGACCCCGAGGGGAAGCAATTGGTGCGCTCGTTGAGCGAATGATTTGAGGTGATGATGAATGGGAACAAAAGCAAACAAGCATCGTGGACGAAACCGATACCATGGCCGTGGCAAGAAAGCCGGTCGTGGAGCAGGAAAGCGTGGTGGCCGTGGAAACGCTGGTATGAACAAGCACCGTGTCATGACACGGATCAAGTACATGCCAAACCACTGGGGAATGCACGGGTTCAACCGTCATCCAACCCTCCGCACTGTGTACGTGACCGTAAACGTGAGCCAACTCGCAGACATGGCTGATGGAAACGACTCGATCAACCTCACCGAACTTGGAATCGATAAGATTCTGGGCAGCGGCCGAATCAACGTTGCTCTCAAGGTCACCGTTGCAGAAGCAAGCGCAAGGGCTGTTGAGAAGATTGAAGCAGCCGGCGGGTCAGTTGACTCCGGCGATGACGAAGAATGGGACGAAGAGTGAGTTCGTACAAACGAATGAACCTTAACCCTCATAACCAAATCACACTACCACATAAGGAGGATGAACAATGAAGCACAAGCCAATTCCATGGGCCATTGTCTTGACAGGAGTACTCTATTGGGGTCTCCTCGTCTACTGGGCATCTGATGATCTGAACTCAACCGGCGCTCCAAGGGATGCTGCATTGTTCGGTATTATCTTCTCAATCGTTTACGTTGGCTACGTCATGGCCTGTTTCCAAATGGACATGCCTGATGGCCTCAAAGACGCTCCAGTGATTGGTCGTTACGGGAAACTGCTGGCTTGGCTTGCCCTTGTCGGTGTTGCAGTGTTCTATGTCCGTCCTGAAATCTGGTTGCCAGATATGTGGGGCGGCTATGCAGATGGCGTTGGTTTCTTCCTTGTCGGTATTCTCCTACTTGGATTTGGAGCAGCTGCTGTAATTACCTGTTTCATGTGGGGCGGCGATAAAAGCAGCCGCTTGTATGCACTCCGACGGTTCGTTGATGTGTATCCAACCATCACTAAGCCAGAACGACACGTTCGGTTTAACGAAAAGATGTGGACGACAACCTTCGTTCTCATCATTTACTTCGCCATGACCAACGTCATGTTGTACGGTCTTTCCGGACAAGCACTTGACTTGTTCAGTGGATTCCGCTCCATCATGGCTGGTGCATCCGGTACCATCATGCACTTGGGAATTGGCCCAATTGTTACAGGTTCCATTATCATGCAACTGTTCGCAGGTGCAAAGATCATCCGCCTCGACCTTGGCAACACTGAAGACAAAGCCATGTACCAAGGTGTTCAGAAACTCTTGGTTCTCATTATGATTCCAATTGAGTCGATTCCTCAAACCTACGGTTTCCTCGACCCTACTGAATTCCTCATCGATACGTACGGCCTTGGATGGGCAAACTTCGTGATTGTTGCACAACTCTTTGCCGGTTCCTATCTGGTGTTCCTTCTTGACGAACTTGTCAGCAAGTGGGGCATTGGTTCCGGTATCTCACTGTTCATTGCAGCTGGTGTGGCTCAATCGACCTTCGTCGGTACACTGTCGCCGCTCGCCGCAACCACCGGTGTTCCTTACTCTCTCCAAAACCCACCATCTGGAACGCTTCCGATGATTTTCTACATGTTCCGAGAGGCAACGAATGCAGAGATGATCTCAAACAATGGTTTCGAAACGATGTTGCTGACGCACGTCAACCCCATTGCAGCACTGTTCTCATCGATTGTGGTGTTCCTGGTTGTTGCCTATGCAGAATCATCCAAACTCGAACTTCCGTTGACGCACGGTAAGGTCCGTGGCCACCGAGGGAAATACCCAATCCGATTGGTCTATGCATCGAACATTCCGGTGATTTTGATGGCTGCATTGCTTGCGAACATCAACATGTTCTCTCTCCTGTT
>Ga0209251_1002615_pt1 | contig 12503 bp, 8 predicted proteins | sample SaaInlV_100m_DNA_6_FD_184665 | JGI IMG/M metagenome (GOLD analysis project Ga0209251, IMG submission 184665) | Marine microbial communities from expanding oxygen minimum zones in the Saanich Inlet - Saanich Inlet SI073_LV_10m_DNA (SPAdes) (version 2) | ecosystem: Environmental > Aquatic > Marine...
AGCCCTATGGCGCGAGGCCCTGTGGCTGATCAAAGACGGGGTAGCAACGACGGGGCAGATTGACGACATCATCACGCACAGTTTCGGTCTTCGCTGGGCTCAGAAGGGGCTGTTTGAGACCTATCGCGTTGCGGGTGGTCAGGCGGGCATGAAACACTTTCTTGAGCAGTTTGGGCCCTGCCTTGAGTGGCCGTGGACCAAGCTGATGGACGTGCCAGACCTTGATGATGCGCTGATCGATCGTATTGTCGAACAGTCCGACGAGCAGGCAGCCGGTCGAACGGTGATGCAGTTGGAGAACGAACGCGACCGTAACTTGGTGGCGCTGCTAAAGGCCCTTCGGCGAGAAGATGCGGCAGCGGGCGCCTTTCTTAACGAGGTCAACCGTCGCAAGCTGAGTGACTAATGGGCGCGACTGAGCAACCACTTTGGCAGCCCAGTCCAGAACGGATCGCCCGCTCGCAACTCACGCAGTTTGCATCGTTCCTTAAAGCACGTTTTCCCGACGCCGAGGTCTCTGACTATCAGGCGCTGCATCAGTGGTCCATCACGGCTACCGAGGACTTCTGGCATTCGATTTGGGATTACTGCGACGTCATATCGAGTCAGTCGAGTGAGGTGGTCGTCACAGACCTTGACCAAATGCCCGGTGCCTCGTGGTTTCCTGACGCGCGACTGAACTTTGCAGAAAATCTTCTGAGGCGTCGCGGCGACAGCACCGCTATTGTCTCGTTACTCGAAAACGGTGAGCGCAATGAGGTCTCCTTTGACGGGCTTTATGCACAGGTGGCCGCGCTCAGTGCAGCGCTTAAGTCGCGGGGGGTTGTGGCGGGTGACCGTGTTGCCGGCTTTATGCCGAACGTGACCGAGACGGTGGTTGCGATGCTGGCAGCGACGAGCCTTGGGGCGGTGTGGACTTCCTGCTCACCAGACTTTGGTTTTCAGGGTGTGATGGATCGTTTTGGCCAAGTGAAGCCTAAGGTGCTCTTTGCCGCCGACGGTTACTACTATAATGAAAAATCGCATGACTCGCTTGCAAAGGTTCGCCAGCTTGCCGAGGAGATAGAGAGCCTGGAACACGTCGTCGTCGTTGAGCTAATGGCCCAAAAGGCAGACATCTCAGGGATCAAAAAAGCCGTGCACTACAGCCAGTGGCTGGGCGATTTTGCAGACACTGTCGAGATTGAGTTTGCTCAGCTGCCGTTTAACCACCCCCTCTACATTATGTACTCCTCGGGAACCACCGGAGTTCCCAAATGCATTGTTCACGGTGCCGGTGGGACGCTGCTTCAGCACCTCAAAGAGCACCAGTTGCACTGTGATGTGACGTCTGACGATCGACTTTTTTACTTCACCACCTGTGGCTGGATGATGTGGAACTGGTTGGTGTCAGGCCTTGCAAGCGGCGCAACGCTTGTGCTCTACGACGGGTCGCCCTTTGCGAGTGATGGTCAGTTGCTCTTAGATGCGATCGACGCTGAGGCCATCACTATCTTTGGTACCAGCGCCAAGTTTATCTCGAGCCTCGAGAAGACCGGCGTAAAGCCGCGAGAAACACACCATCTTTCGAGTTTGAACACTATTTTGTCAACCGGCTCACCGCTGTCACACGAAAGCTTTGAGTACGTTTACCGCGACGTTAAGCCTGACGTCTTACTCGCCTCGATTGCCGGCGGTACCGACATTATCTCGTGCTTTGTGGGCGGTTGCCCAACACGCCCGGTGTACACCGGTCAAATTCAGTGTCGAGCGCTGGGTATGGCGGTCGAGTTTTGGGACCCGCAAGGCCAGGCGCTACCCGAGGGCAAAGGCGAACTCGTCTGTTACAAACCGTTCCCGAGCATGCCCATTGGCTTTTACAACGACAGTGATGGGCGTAAATACCACGCCGCGTACTTTGCTCAGTACGACAACGTGTGGTGTCACGGAGACTACGGCGAGCTAACAGCTCAGGACGGCGCCATTATTCACGGTCGGTCAGACGCGGTACTTAATCCGGGTGGTGTGCGTATCGGTACGGCTGAGATTTACCGGCAGGTTGAAAAACTCGAGGAGGTCATTGAAAGCATCGTTATTGGTCAGGAATGGCAGGACGACGTTCGTGTGGTGTTGTTCGTTGTTTTAAGGGACGACGGCCGGTTGACAGACGATCTCAAGGATTTCATTAGATCGACGATCCGTGCCAATGCGACGCCGCGTCATGTGCCTGCCAAGATTATTCGGGTACCGGAAATACCACGCACCTTGAGCGGTAAGATCGTGGAACTGGCGGTGCGGGAAGTGGTTCATGGCCGACCGGTGAATAACAGTGACGCTCTGGCAAATCCTGAGGCGCTCGCGAATTTCAGAGATCTTCACGAGCTCGCTGTCTAGCTAACAATGACAAAAGGCCTGACCCTCAGCATTTAACTCGTCGCAGGTCACTCTTCGCGGGCCACCAAAACATTGCTGTGCATCGCGTGCGATCGAGCTCGGCGAATCGCGCCTAACCTCAAAGCTTGCCGCATCAGCGCCGGGTACGACACGGTCGAGCCAATAGACCTGTGAGTGGTCTTTCGCATAACCGCCACTCAGTACCTCAAGGCTCGCTCGATCCCTAATCGGTACGCGATTCGCTTCGACTTAATAGCACTGGGCGTCTTTAGCGCGCGAGCGTGGGATAATTTCAAAGGTCTCCAAGTCACACACGTCGAGCCGTCTACTCCCCAGGTAGATGTTGCGTGCGTCGCGCGACCACCCGTCGCCCAGTCGCTCAAAAGTGCTGAGATCAGCTCCCTCTAAACGGATTCTTCCGTGAAAGATTTGTGTTGCATCTGCCGCGTAGCCCCCTGACCAAAGCGTAAAGGTGGCGGGGTCTGCATGGGTAATGGGCAGGCTCTTCTTAAAAACCTGTGATGCGTCTTTGCCGTGGCGGCTATTGATTGCGCTGAAGGTCATGGGGTCGGCGCCTTCGAGCACTGCCATGGAGTGGCGCTGGGACATGGGGTTCCAGGAGAAATAGACCACCTCACCCTCGACCACTTCATAGTACGCGTAGCGTCCTGTGACAGCTGTCAGCGTGCTTGTGCAGCCTAAAGTGACGACGAAAAATGTTATTAGTGCCATTCGGGCCCAGTGGGTGGTCACAGTTTTATCCTCGCATTGAGTGCTGTCGGATGCGCCGGCTTCTGTCGCAGAGAATATCGAGGATTCGATGGCAACAGTAGTATCCGCCTTGTTTGAGTATTAGGCGAGCGACTCGCTTCGGTAGCATTCCCAGTTCCAGGCGCTTTGGGCAATCTCGTCAATGTCCTCGTGCGTCGGATTCCAGCCAAGCTCGTCGCGCGCTTTTTGAGCGCTGGCGACCAATGTGGCTGGATCGCCTTCACGACGAGGGCCGATGGTGTACGGAATCTTTGAGCCCACGGCTTTCTCGCAGGCGGCAATGACGTCTTTGACGGAGTAGCCGTTGCCGTTGCCTAAATTATAGGTCCCAAAGGCGCCGCGTTTGTCCATCTGCTCAATGGCCGCCACGTGTGCGCTTGCCAGGTCATCAACGTGAATATAGTCGCGCACGCAGGTGCCGTCGACGGTGGGGTAGTCGTCGCCAAAGAGTGTCAGCGGGTTGCCGGTTCCTGCTGCGGCTCGCAGCGCATTGGGTATTAAGTGTGTTTCGGGTTCGTGCCACTCGCCCAAGTTCGCGGTGTTGTTGGCTCCTGCTGCGTTGAAGTAACGCAGGCAGGTGGCGCTAAAATTGGAGCTTTGGGTGACCGCCTGTAGCATCTGCTCGACAACCAATTTGGTTTGACCGTAGACGTTAATCGGAGCTTTTGGATGCTCTTCATCAATAAGGTCCGAAATCGGATTACCAAAGATGGCGGCGGTGGACGAAAAAACCAGCTTCTGAATGTCCGCCGCTTGCATGGCACGGACCAAGTTGGTCGTGCCGCCAACATTATTTTGGTAGTACATGGCGGGTTGGTTCTTTGACTCACCCACTAACGACTTGGCGGCGAAGTGAAGCACGCCCTCGAAGCCACGCCCTTTGATTTTTCGATTGAGGTGGTAGGTGTCTCGAAGATCGATGGGGATCAGCTCGCAACCTTGAAGGGCCCAGCGATGCCCGGTGCTTAAGTTGTCGAGAATCGTGACGTCATGGCCTGCTTGCAAGAGTGCATTGACGCTGTGGGAGCCAACGAAGCCTGCTCCGCCGGTTACGAGTAGTTTCATAACCGAGGAGCTTAACGGTGTTGCGTGGTTGAGGCCAGAAGCGTTTAGATGGCCTTCATGCCCGTCATGTGGTCGCGAAGTTCTTCACCGATGATTTCAACGGGATGGTTCCGAATCTCTGCGTTTACCGCGATGAGTACTTTATTGTCTACCGCGTTGCCGCCAGTCATACCCGAGCCAATAACGTCTGCATCGAGGCCCGCAACAAACTCCTTGAGCAGGGGGCGTGCGGCCTGGTCAAAGAGGTAGCAACCGTACTCGGCCGTATCCGAGATAACCACATTCATCTCGTAAAGCTTCTTTCGGGCAATGGTGTTCGCAATAAGTGGTGTTTCGTGAAGCGACTCGTAGTAGGCCGACTCATCAATAATACCGGCAGAGACCATGGTCTCGAACGCCAGCTCAACACCCGCTTTGACCATGGCAACCATGAGAATGCCCTGGTCGTAGTAGGTCTGCTCGTCGATGTTTTGGTCAGTGAGCGGCTGCTCTTCAAACGGTGTGGCGTTGGTTTCAGCGCGCCAAGTGAGCAGGTTCACGTCATCGTTCGCCCAGTCCGCCATCATGGTGCTCGAGAAATGTCCGGACATAATGTCGTCCTGGTGCTTCTCAAAGAGCGGACGCAGCATTTCCTTCATGTCCTCTGCCAGATCGTAGGCGCGGATCTTGGCAGGGTTAGTTAGACGATCCATCATGTTGGTGATGCCGCCGTGCTTCAAACCTTCGGTAATAGTTTCCCACCCATTTTGCACGAGCTTTGCGGCATAGCCGGGCTCAATACCCAGTTCGACCATGCGGTCAAAGCACAACAGTGAGCCGGTCTGGAGCATGCCGCAGAGAATCGTCTGCTCACCCATGAGGTCTGACTTCACCTCGGCAATGAACGATGATTCTAAAACACCCGCGCGGTGTCCACCGGTACCGGCAGCGTAGGCTTTCGCTAATTCGAAGCCGTCACCATTGGGGTCGTTCTCGCGGTGTACGGCGATGAGCGTCGGCACGCCAAAGCCTCGAAGGTATTCTTCGCGCACCTCGGTGCCGGGGCACTTAGGCGCCACCATAATGACGGTAATGTCATCGCGCACCTGCATGCCTTCCTCAACAATATTAAAGCCGTGTGAATAAGAGAGGCAGGCCCCGTGCTTCATTAGGGGCTGGACCGAGGTCACGACGTCGGTGTGCTGCTTGTCGGGTGTGAGGTTCAGTACCATGTCCGCTTGCGGAATAAGCTGCTCGTAGGTGCCGACTTCGAAGCCATTTTCTGATGCCCTTAGGAATGAGGCGCGTTGCTCAGTAATGGCTGACTCGCGAAGCGCGTAAGACACATCAAGACCACTGTCGCGCAGGTTAAGCCCTTGGTTAAGGCCCTGCGCACCGCATCCTACAATGACAATTTTCTTGTCTTGAATGGCGTCGACGCCGTTTGCGAACTCTTCAGGTTCCATGAAACGACACTTGCCGAGCTCCTCGAGCTGGACACGTAAGGGAAGGGTGTTGAAGTAGTTGCTCACTGGGGACTCCTTTGTCACGACATTCATTATGGTGCTGTTACGGGGCGCATAATGTAGTGGTTGCAGGGCTCCACGTAAATGTTAGGACCGCACAAAGCGTCGCAAAAGTGGGTTTTAGTGGTTTTTGCGCGCTGAATTTCACGTTTTGTTTCACCCGTTGCGACGGGCGGAGCGAGTATTCTGCGTGTCCTTCGCGAATACCGATTCGGAATCTGTCATAAAAACTTGGTTTGACATATATAAGGATATCTTTATATCTTTATGTTTTTTAATTTAAAGAGGAGTTATTAGATGTCAGCGCCGAGTGTGTCCTTTGAGTTCTTTCCACCCAAGACAGACGCAGGAGACCAAGCACTTATGAAAGCGGCGGTAAGACTTACCGCGCTACATCCAAACTATGTATCGGTCACTTATGGGGCTGGGGGTTCAACGAGAGAGCCTACAGCAAAAGCTGTAACTCAGCTCAGCCGCTCGCTTGGACTTGACGTCGCGCCACACCTAACCTGTGTTGACGCATCCAAGGAAGAGACGCTCGACATTGCACGGGCGTACAGCGTCGAGGGCATTACGAAGATCGTGGCGCTCAGAGGCGATCCTAGAGGGGGCGTCGAGGGACAATACCAGCCGCCCGCTGGCGGTTTTGCTTACGCAAGCGAGCTGGTCGAGGGCTTGTGCGCAGTGGGAGGGCTTGATGTGTACGTGTCTGCCTATCCTGAGACTCATCCCGAGGCATCCTCCCGTCAAGTTGACATCGATGTTCTAAAACGAAAGCAGGACAACGGTGCAACTGCGGCAATTACACAGTTTTTTTTCAGCAACCAAGATTACTTCGAATATCGCGAGAAGGCGACGTTGGCGGGCGTTACGATCCCAATTATTCCGGGGATCATGGTTCCTGAAAATATTGGCGGTGTGTCGCGCTTTGCCAAAGCCTGTGGAGCGTCGGTGCCGGCTGGGCTCCTTAGTCGATTTTCGGGCATCGAAGATGATGAGGAAACACGACGATTAATCGCAACTCACTTCTCTATTCAGCAATGTGAAGAGCTTTACTCGCAGGGTGTAGATGAGTTCCATTTTTACACCCTAAATCGCTCTGAGAGTGTCTATGCAGTCTGTCATGCACTGGGACTACGTGACGCCTTAGCGGATGTGGCGTGATGAGTGAATGGACACGGAAAAAACGCATTGATTGGCTTAAGTCGCAGCTGAAACAGCGAGTCGTGCTGCTCGACGGTGGCATGGGTACGATGATTCAACAGGCTGGCTTGTCTGAAGCGGACTATCGCGGTGACGAATTTAGAGATTGGGCTTCTGAACTCAAGGGTAACAACGATTTACTAGCGCTCACCCAGCCTTCATTGATTGGCGGTATCCACGCTGACTATCTTCGTGCGGGCTCGGACATCATTGAAACAAACACCTTTAATTCCAATGCGCCGTCATTAGGTGACTATGGTATGGAGCGTTGGGTGGTCCGCTTTAACCAAGATGCGGCGCGTCTCGCGCGAGGCGTTTGCGATCAGCACGAGACAACCAATACGCCCAAGTTGGTCGCCGGCGTTCTCGGTCCGACAAACAGAACCGCTTCAATTAGCCCAAAAGTCGAGGATCCGAGCTTTAGAAATATTTATTTCGACGAGCTCGTAGAGACCTACAGCGAGGCGACAGAAGCGCTGCTCGAGGGTGGTGCTGACCTCATTTTGGTCGAAACTATTTTCGATACGCTCAATGCAAAAGCCGCGCTTTATGCTATTTCACAAGTCTCTGAAAAATTAGGTGAGCGTATTGAGATTATGATCTCGGGCACAATTACGGATGCCTCAGGACGGACGCTGTCGGGGCAGACGACTGAGGCGTTTTGGCACAGTGTAAGACACGCCGAACCGTTATCGATAGGCTTGAACTGTGCGTTGGGTCCGGCTGAGCTGCGACCGTTTCTCCGAGAACTCTCAGCCGTTGCCGATACTCACGTCTCGGCGCATCCCAACGCGGGGCTTCCCAACCAGTTTGGCGAATATGATTTGTCGGCCGTTGAAATGGCTGAAATTGTCGCTGAATACAGCGCTTCTGGGCTTGTAAATATAGTGGGTGGCTGTTGCGGCACTACGCCTGATCACATCGTCGAAATCGCATCGCGCGTTAAACATCACCCAACAAAAGCACTCAACACGACTCCGCGTGTCATGCGGCTCTCAGGTCTTGATCCCTTTATTGCAGACGATACTAAGGGTTTCATGAACGTCGGCGAGCGAACCAACGTCACCGGCTCCGCACGATTTAAACGGCTGATTCTTGAAGGTGAGTATGAAACGGCGCTAGATGTCGCGCGCCAGCAGGTAGAAAACGGTGCTCAGATCATTGACATCAATATGGATGAGGGGCTTTTAGATTCCAAAGAAGCGATGGTGAAGTACCTCAACCTCATAGCCTCTGAGCCCGATATTTCTCGGGTACCGGTCATGATTGACTCGAGTAAGTGGGATGTCCTGAAGGCCGGCATGAAATGTATTCAGGGTAAAGGTATCGTTAACTCGATTTCGCTAAAGGAGGGTGAGGCTCCGTTTCTAGAGCAGGCCAAGGAGATTCGTCGCTTCGGATTCGCTGTGGTTGTCATGGCGTTTGACGAAACAGGACAGGCTGATACGCAAGACCGAAAAGTAGAAATTTGTAAGCGGTCTTATCAGATTTTGACAGAGGACGCAGGCTTTCCCCCGGAGGATATTATATTTGACCCAAATATCTTTGCCGTGGCGACGGGCATTGAAGAGCACAATAATTATGCCCGCGATTTTATTGATGCGTGTGCACAAATTAAAGAGGCCTGCCCGTTCGTATTGACCTCTGGCGGCTTATCGAACGTCTCGTTCTCGTTTAGAGGCAACAACCCTGTTCGCGAGGCAATGCATGCGGTATTTCTTTACCACGCGATAAAGAGTCACCTCAATATGGCTATCGTTAACGCCGGTCAGCTTGCGATTTACGCCGACATCGATCCAGAGCTTCGAGAGCTGGTAGAGGACGTTGTGCTGAATCGTCGTTTGGATGCAACAGACCGGCTGGTCGATCGTGCGCCCACGTTTGCTGAGGGTAAGATTGAAAAGACTGAAACGGTGGCGGAGTGGCGATCCAAGCCTGTGCGTGAGCGATTAGAGCACGCGCTGGTTAATGGGCTAGACCAGTTTGTGGTGGATGACACGGAGGAGGCTCGACTTGCTAGCACGCGTCCGCTTGACGTGATTGAAGGTCCATTAATGGACGGAATGAATACAGTGGGTGACTTGTTTGGTGCGGGTAAAATGTTTTTACCCCAGGTGGTGAAGTCGGCGCGTGTCATGAAAAAGGCGGTGGCTCACCTGGTGCCCTTCATCGACGCAAGTAAGGCTGAGGCAGGAGAGTCCTCTGACCAAGGCGTCATTATCATGGCAACAGTGAAGGGCGACGTTCACGACATTGGGAAGAACATCGTTGGTGTGGTCCTGCAGTGTAATAATTACCGCGTTATTGATTTGGGCGTCATGGTTCCAACCCAAAAAATATTAGATGCTGCCATTGAGCATAAGGCCGATATTATTGGTTTGTCGGGACTGATTACCCCATCCCTTGACGAGATGGTCACCGTCGCTTCTGAAATGGAGCGGCAAGGTTTTGAAACGCCCTTGATGATCGGCGGTGCAACTACCTCTCCGGCCCATACGAGCTTGAAAATTGAGCCCGGATATAGTGGCGACACTGTGTACGTGAAGGACGCTTCACGTGCGGTGGGTGTTGCGTCAAAGCTCTTGGGTGAGCAACGCCTCGCTTACTCGCAGGAGTTGAAGGCCGATCACGAAGCGAAGCGACAGTCGTATTCAATTAAAAAAGCCACTCCTCTGTTGTCTTTTACGCAAGCCACCGCGCGGCGTGAAGTGCTTGCTTTTGACACAAGCACTGTCAGCGCACCGCACCAGCTTGGCGTTCACGTATTAGAGAATTATCCGCTGACCGCATTGCTCGATACGATTGACTGGATGCCGTTTTTTAACGCGTGGGAGTTCAATGGACGGTTCCCTGACATATTGAACGACCCAATTAAGGGCGTTGAAGCGAAAAAACTTTTTGTTGATGCGCAGGCCATGTTGGAGCGAATCATCGACGAGAACTGGCTTGAGGCACGCGCCGTCTTTGGGCTTTTTCCTGCTTACAGCTGTGATAATCAGATCACTATTTTAGATCCCGAGGGTGAACAGCCCATCGAAGTTACGCACTGGTTACGTCAGCAAAAGCCGATGCCTGATGGCAAGCCCCAATTGTGTCTTGCCGATTTTGTGGCGCCACAGTCGTCAGACATAGTCGACTATATCGGTGGTTTTGCGGTCACCGCGGGCCATGGCATAGACGAATACGTCAAAGCCTTCGAGGACGCTCACGATGATTATTCAGCAATTATCTTAAAGGCCTTAGCCGATCGACTGGCCGAGAGTTTCGCTGAGCACTTGCATCGTCGGGTAAGGACTGAGTTCTGGGGTTATGCGAGTGATGAACAGTTGAGTAATGAGCAGCTAATCAGAGAGCAGTACCGAGGCATTCGTCCGGCCCCAGGCTACCCATCGTGCCCAGATCACCGTGAGAAGGAGACTTTGTTTAGGCTGTTAGAGGTCGAAGAAAATATTGGCATCACATTGACGGAGAGTATGGCGATGACACCGACGGCGTCGGTATCGGGCTTTTACTTTGGACACCCTGACGCGCGTTATTTCAATCTTGGCAAAGTTAAGATTGATCAGTTGCAGAGCTATGCAGCTTCACGCGGTGAGGCATTGTCAGAGTCTGAGCGATGGCTGGCACCCGTTCTAGAGCCATCTCGCTAAGCTTTCATTGTCAGACCTTTTTATCGCGCATCCTTTGCCTGGGAGCAAGTGCTAGGTCAGCGAATGTGTTGGGTGGCGCCAGATCCGCTGGGCGTCTAATCCAGTATTGTTAATGTTGGTGAACGTACGACCCATTGTGTGCACTAAGTTTAGAGTATGCGGGGCCGTTTGCCCTTTAGCCCTGTGTGCCCCTAGGCGACAACAGGCATTGTCATTAACGTTACTTTGCGGAGCTCTGTCGTTATGCCGGTAAAACCCTGGACTGCATTTCCTCAAATCGCATCGTCTGAAATCACCCCCGAGTCGGTGTGGCTTAATCGCCGGAGTCTCATGAAGGCGGCCGCGGCTGGTGCCGGATTGGCGACTGCCGGTGAGACGGTGGCGGAGTCGAAGCCCACTCTTGAGCTTGATTATGCGCCCGCGGAGGACGGCACGGCATTTAAAGCCGCTGAGATGCTGACGCCCTACGACGCCGCGACCAGCTACAACAATTTTTATGAGTTTGGGACCGACAAGGCCGATCCTGCGCGTTATGCCGACACGATGACGACCGATCCCTGGGAGATTAAGGTCGGCGGGTTGGTGAACAAGCCGGGGAAACTTCACCTTGAGGATATTTTGACTGGGTTTGACCTTGAAGAGCGCATTTATCGGTTTCGGTGTGTTGAGGCCTGGTCCATGGTGGTTCCTTGGATTGGGTTTCCGCTCTCAGCCTTGCTAGAGCGATTTGAACCGAAGGCGGAAGGCAAGTTCGTTGAGTTCAAAACGCTGTATCGGCGCGGTGAAATGCGTGGGACGCGGTCTTTCACGTCGGTCATCGACTGGCCCTACCGTGAGGGCTTGCGCATGGACGAAGCCATGAATCCGCTCACCCTGATGACGGTTGGGCTCTACGGTAAGACACTGCCGAATCAAAGTGGTGCGCCATTGCGTTTAATTACACCATGGAAGTACGGATTTAAGAACATCAAGTCGATTGTTGAAATTAACGTGACGGACCGACAGCCGAGAACCAGCTGGCAGGACCTTGCGCCGCAGGAGTATGGCTTTTACGCGAACGTAAACCCCGAGGTGAATCACCCCCGCTGGTCGCAAGGGTGGGAACGTCGGTTGCCGTCGTCACTGTTCAACCCCAATCGCATTCGCACACAAATGTTCAATGGTTATTCCGAGCAGGTGGCTGGACTCTATAAAGGCATGGATCTTGCCCGGTACTATTAATAATAGCGGAGCATCATTATTCTCAATTCCAGCCGCTTGGAATCCAGCGTTCAGGGCTGCCGTTTTTATAGCGTGTCTTATCCCATTCTTGGTCTTGGTCAACGCAGTCGCCTCGAACTCCCTAGGCCCCGACCCTGCTGAACACTTGATGCACGTCACCGGCGAGTGGGTCATGCGTTTTTTGGTGTTGGTACTGCTCGCAACACCGCTTGCTCGTTATGGCTGGCTTCGACTGGTGCGCTATCGACGCATGCTCGGCCTCTTTGTTTGGTTTTACGCAACCTTGCACCTGCTGGTGTTTGCGCAAGTGTTTATCGGGTGGTCGGGCGAGCAGCTGATTGAAGAGCTCGCAGAGCGGCCCTATGTATTGGTGGGGTTTTTGGCGTGGGTGATTTTGGTTCCTCTTGGTGTGACATCGGCCCAAGCCATACGACGTAAAATGGGCCGCCACTGGCGTACGTTACACAAGCTTATTTATGTAGTCGCAGTGCTTGGTTGGCTGCACCTGTTGTGGCTGTCCCGCTCCGACGTGGGTGATGCGGTGGTCTATGGGCTCATCATCGCGACACTCCTTGTGTACCGCGTGCGGCACGTATTGGTTAACGCGAGCGCTAAAGCTTCGTAAACAAACGTTAAAGCTTCGTAGAATAATGCCGCCAGATAAACGTAAAGCACATTTGCGCGGCGCCTTGCTGCAGGGCAGAAGTGCGACCGT
>Ga0209251_1002637_pt1 | contig 12432 bp, 10 predicted proteins | sample SaaInlV_100m_DNA_6_FD_184665 | JGI IMG/M metagenome (GOLD analysis project Ga0209251, IMG submission 184665) | Marine microbial communities from expanding oxygen minimum zones in the Saanich Inlet - Saanich Inlet SI073_LV_10m_DNA (SPAdes) (version 2) | ecosystem: Environmental > Aquatic > Marine...
ATTGTTGTCCGTTTAATTGCGGCAACAAAACTCTGGAGTCTTGTATAATTTCTGAACTTAAAAAAGGAGCCTCTATCAACTTTTTTAAGAGCGCTGTTTGTATGCTATGATTCGCTTTTTATTTATATCAAGACCTTCATTTAGTGAAAATCTATCTCCAGAAATATCTTTTAAAACTCCGGAGAGCGCTTTATTTTTAATTTCAATTCTGTCCTTTTCATTCAGCACATCCTGAATGTAGAATGATATTGTAACAGAAAAAATAATTATAAATACCTCAAATATATATCTGAACGCTGGGTTAGTTAAAAGAGTTTTCTTCATGAGGTTTTAATAAGCTATTGAAAGATAAATTCTATAGGCAAGATATACTCCCGTAACTCCCCATATCCACCAACGGTTTTTCATGTACCATTCCATAAGACTAATATATAAATTGTTAATAATTTACTCCTAAAAATACCCCAACACTTTTAAACCTCACCGTTACTTTAATACACTTTAAAAATGAAAGTTGGTACTCGTTTTAAAATAAACCAACCAAACTTCAGTCATAAGTGTAAGACTGTTGACTCAAAGAGACGAATACAGGAACAGTTTCTAAAGCAGATCCATGAGTAACTGTTAAAGTTTCTTAACTTGCATAAGCCCTGATCAAAATTCCAACCTCTTTTTAACAAAGAGTGGATTTTATTTATTGTGAGAAATTTAATTCGGAATATATGATTTTAAGGGGATTGTTAATTTTATTTGCGATTGGATGCCTCTTATCTATACAAAATTGTTCTCCTACAACAGATGAATTAGGAGACGCTCCTAGCTCGGTAATTCTCAAAGGAGGTATTTTTGGAGTAATTCGGCAAAGCCAAGATCATTTCAGTTGGCACGAGACTGATGGAGCCAATGTGAGTTCTTCTGTTAAATTCCAATTAACTACAAACACCAATTTGGATAGTATATCATGGGTCTTTCCTGGAGCTACTCCTGATCGACTGGAAGGGAGTCTTCAGGCTCAGACTGAGTTTCAAGGGTATGGATCCTTCCAGCCCTATGTAGCGATTAAAAGTATCGATTCAACTTCTTCAAAAATCACACGTATCCGTATTGATTCCATTTTTTCGAATCCAATCAAAGTAAATTACAATGTTGATGATTGGAATTCATTTACAACATCAGGACCAGATGTATGGGATAATTTTGGCACAAGTAACATTCTTTTAGGCCGTGATACACTTGTTGATCAATCGACTGATTCAATCATCATTAAAAAACGATTTGAAGGCTTAAATGGAAGTGATTCAAAACTTAAATTTAGTTATAGAATTAACCAAAATATGCCCTCAAACATAAAGACTGGAGATAATAAAAAATTCTCAGTAATAATAGATGGTTTTGAACGGTTTAGTGCGCGGGGTATTAAAAATAAACAGTTTTACGATGTTTCTATTCCGCTGAAGAATAAAGATCAATTCGATATGGGTATTGTTCGTTATCCTTCCTTGTACACAACAGAATGGGAAATCTCCGCAGATGATCCCACCTCAATAGATCAGGAGACCATTACAATGTATCAACCTATTACGAACGAAAACACCTTGGTAGGTTACCCCTCTGTTACTGCCTCTACCACAGTTATGTTGAATTTTGGAAGTTATAACTTTGGAACTGTTTCGTCAGGGTATGAATTAGTAGAAAATGGAGATCCCATAACACTTTTAGAAGGCCAATATAAATTAGAGGTTACCTTAGAAAGAGGGCTTCCCATTCGCTATAGCTTAGAAGAGAATATAAGCCTAGATGATAATGAAGTTCGCTTTGATTTATATATATATGATTTTCGTCTAGAATTTTAATTAAACTGATCGGATATTGAATTTAAAGCTGAATTAGGCCTATTCAAAGTGCTATTTTTCATCACTAAACACTCATTTCAAGAATCACTAACCCTTGTCGCTTTTTTGAAATTATTATTTATTTGACCGTTTCCAGTTAATCAGGTCTTACTCCAAGCAATCCCTATTGATGAATTTTCATCAAAGTCTTCTCCACTTTCTTTGGTAAAGATTTGGAATTTCTGAGAAAGATTTTCAGAAGTTTATCCAGTTCTTTAAAGTTGACAAGGTAACAATTCATGGTGATGCCTCTGATGATTTAAAAAAGACTGTGGGAAGTTTTGATTTGCTGTTCAATACAAACCAATGAAGGCAGGTTTTACTCGATAATTTGACATCAAACTGAAACAAAAAAAACCTTCCCAAGCGGAGGTGTTTTTTATTTAACAAATATTTGTGATTGAATAAATAGGGTTTTTATATTCACAACTGTCTTATATATGATTGATTTTTTAATTTTTAATAAATTTCTTTCATTTGTTTAGTTGGATTTTTAAAAGGCTCTCCCTTACCGGAGAGTCTTTTTTGTTTAACAAAAATTTCTACCCTTAAGATTAGGGGTTTTAATAGCAGAAAATATATTTAAATCATTATCCTTAGCTTCTGGATTTACGTTTAGGCAAATTGTTCTATATACTCCCTCAGGGCAGTTTCACTGATTTTAGGATTGGCTCCTGCACTTCCTGCAACGAGAGCGCCCATGGCGCAGGCACGTTTTAGGGTTTCTTTCAGATTTCGGTTAGTCAATATCCCTTCCAAGAGTGTTGCCAAAAAAGAATCTCCAGCACCAACAGTATCGACCACCTCCACAGGAAAACCGTTTTGATTGTAATAGCTTCCTGCGTGATAGAGCATTGCCCCTTCAGCTCCTTTGGTGACACAGACATATGTGGTTTTGGTGTACTCTGCCATATAGGCTAATTGGTCATTCAATTGACTTGACTGACAGCCAAAGTGCTCACTTATCTCATTAAGCTCCTCATCATTGAATTTTATAAAATCAGCCTGACGCAATAACTCATCAAGTAAAAGATAATTGTAGTGAGGAGGACGTAGGTTTACGTCAAACACTTTAAAATTGGCATGTGGCAACAATTCGCTTAGGGTATTCTTGGAAACCCTATCCCTTGCTACCAAACTACCAAATAAAAAAACAGAGGAGTCTGTAACTGCTTTGATCAATTCAGGGGTGATTTGAATTTTATCCCATGCTGATGGATGGCTAATTTTGTATGTCGCAGATCCTTTGACATCTAACAATACCTTGACAACTCCAGTAGAAAAGGATGAAGAATGCTGAATAAGTTTGGTGTCCAATCTGTTTTCTTTTACAAATTCGATAAGACGTTTTCCGAGAGGATCTTTTCCTATTCGACTTGCGATGAAAGTTTCAATACCCAAGGCATTAAGGCGAAGTGCAAAATTCAGAGGTGCACCCCCGATTTTTTCTCCTTCAGGAAAAACATCCCAAAGCACTTCACCAAAGCATACAACAGTTGGCAATTTTTTGATTGAATTGTAAAAAGGGAAAGCTTTACGCTTTCCCATTTGTTTGAAATTATATTACTAAACGGTTTTTAATTTCTTTTGCCAAAAATAGAGAATCGTAAACAAAACAATCAAAATCCCCGGAAAGCTGATCATCGTGGTAAGGGTTGCCTGTCCCGAGGCCAACTCCAGTGCCGTTCCTCTCAGGCCCTCTGCTTCCATTTGCACCGTGGATGAATCTATCCACCCTCCAATAATGGGTTGGAATATCGATGTGGAAAACATCCCCATCGCTCCAATGATCGACATTCCCAGTGCACCACTTAATGGAATTTTTTCAGCGATAAAACCTATCATATTGGGCCAGAAATAACAAACTCCTAATGCGAAAAATACCGCCGCTACATAGGTCATCGCTCCTGTCTGTGTACTGAATAAAAATATTCCTATCGCTGTCAATATCGCTGAGCCCAATAGAACGCCTGTTTGATCGTATTTGTGAACCATATCTCCTCCAAAGTATCTCCCTACGGCCATCAAACCCGTAATCAGGGCTAAAATTACCATCGGCTGTGCTCCGCTACTGCTCAAGATCAGCGTGGTCCACTGTTGTGGGCCAAATTCTGAAATGGCAGTAAAGGCCATACAAACCAACATAAAGATGTACAAGGGCGTGGCCATCGCCTTGAGGTTTTCTCCCACTGAACTGATCGCTTCCAGTTTGGGTTTGGGAAATGCTTGTCCATAAAAAAGGTAGAAGTAAATCAGTGTAGGAATCATTATGATCCATATCTGGGCTTGCCATCCCATATCCAGATCCGTCATGAATTTTGATACCAAACTTCCCACTACTATTCCCCCTGGAAACCACATATGAAAGCGGTTCAATAGTGTATTCATTGTTTTGCCTTCATAGGCATCGGCGATCATCGGATTACAGGCCGCTTCGGTACATCCATTTCCTATTCCTATCAAAAGGGTGGAGATCAACAAGCCTGTGTAGCCTCCTGAGTAAATCGTTAGAATGATTCCCAATGTATGGGTCAAAAAGGCAAACTGCATGATTCTTTTGGGTCCCAATTGATGGTAAAATAGTCCTCCCAAAACCATGGAGATGGGAAAACCTAAAAACCACATCGAATTGATGAATCCTAGTTGTTGGCCCGAAAGCTGGAAGGCGTCTCCCAATTGCGGTAGAATTCCTGCGCGGATACTGAATGAAAATGCCGTGGTGATCAAAGCAAAACAACTACCGTAAAAAAGTCTTTTGTCGTTATTCATATTATTTGGTTTATCGTTCGTATTACAATTTATAAATATTCTTTTAATGGGCTCTAAAAACTATTGGCCAAGATGCTTTCGTATAGCTCTTGCTTACCACTGCTGTGGGGAATATCTCCCTGGTTTATGCCTATTTTATAGAGGGATGCGACGGAGAGTTCTCCTTTTTCAAAAGCTTTCCCCTGACCAGTATCATAGGATTGATAGCGTTGTTGGAGCATGTCGGTATAGGCAGTATTGGTCAAAATGTGTTCTGCGGCCAAAAGTCCTCTGGAAAAGGTGTCTGCACCCTGAATGTGTGCGATAAAGAGATCTTCCAAATCGGTAGAGTTTCTTCTCACTTTTGCATCAAAGTTGATCCCTCCTCCTTGAAGACCACCGGATTTTAGGAAAACCAACATGGCCTCAATGGTTTCGTATAGATTGATGGAAAATTGATCGGTGTCCCATCCATTTTGATTGTCTCCACGATTGGCGTCAATGCTTCCCAACATACCGGCATTAGCTGCCACTTGCAATTCGTGTTCGAAAGTGTGTTGTGCCAAGGTAGCGTGATTGACCTCTATATTTAATTTAAAATGATCTTGTAAGCCAAATTGATTTAAAAAACCAATAACGGTAGCACTATCAAAATCATACTGATGTTTGGTGGGTTCGGCGGGTTTGGGCTCAATAAAGAAATTGCCTTTGAATCCCTGCTCTTTGGCATAGTCCACCATTTTATTAAAAAACATTCCAAGATGATCCAACTCACGTTTCATATCGGTATTCAGTAGGGATAAATAGCCCTCTCTACCACCCCAGAAAACATAGTTTTCTGCACCAAGTTCCATGGAGGCATCAAAAGCAATTTTGATCTGGGCTGCAGCCCTAGAGGCTACCCTGAAATCGGGATTGGTGATGGCACCGTTCATGTAAACAGGATTGGAGAAACAGTTGGCCGTTCCCCAAAGTACCTTAATACCACTTTGTTGCTGTTTCTCTTTGATATAAGATGTAATCTGAGCAACTCTTTTTTCCGTTTCGGCCAAGGATGCTCCCTCGGCAATCAGATCAATGTCGTGGAAGCAAAAGTAGTCAAAGCCCATTTTTTGTAAGAATTCAAAAGCAGCATCCGCACGATTTTTTGCCTGTTGCAAAACGTCTGTTTCTTGATTCCAAGGATAGAGATTCGTAATCCTTCCAAAGGGATCGGCACCATTGTCGTTCATACTGTGCCAATAGGCCATGGCAAATTTAAAATGCTCCCGCATGGATTTGCCCATTACTTGTTGATCCGGATTGTAGTATTTATAGGCCAAAGGGTTGTCGGATTCCTTCCCTTCGAATTTTATCTTCTGAATGTTTTTGAAATAATTGTTTTCCATTTTAAATGATGTTATTGAGTAGTTGTGTTTTCCATTTTTCAAACGAAGCAATGCTTTCGACTTGAAGTTTAGGATTAGGCTTTATGGTTTTGGTAATATTGATATTGTCGTTGTTTTGTGTCTGATGGGGATTAGAAATACTGGCTTTGGCGGCACCTTCAGCTCCGGTAGCTTCAAGCATTTGAATGGATATGCCCAAGGTGTCTGCAATGGTTTTGGAGAATACGTCGGATAGAAACAGATTGTCATTTCCCACTTTGAGATTTTCGATATCCACTCCGTCATTCTTTAAAATTTCTATCCCATAGATCATGGCAAAAGCAATCCCTTCCAAGGTGGCCCTGACCATGTGATTGTTGTCGTGAATATTGAAATTGATGTTGCTGATGTGTCCATTGACGATCTTGTTATCGAGCATTCGCTCGGCTCCATTTCCAAAAGGGAAAACTTGCAGTCCATTGCTTCCGATGGGTGCTTGTTGTGCCATTTCATTTAGTTTTTCATAACCCACTTCACCCATCAATTGATGTAACCAGCGGTATTGTATCCCCGCACCATTGAGGTTGAGGAGTTTGCCAAACATTTTTTGTTGGGGTTGATAGTTGACATGGGCAAAGGTATTGACCTTAGTCAATTCATTGCCTGACAATTGATCGGTAAGGGCATAGACAACACCAGAGGTTCCTCCGGTTGCTACCACATCTCCGGCTTTTCGGGCGCCTAGGGTATAGGCGTTGTTGGGTTGGTCTCCCGCTCTGTAGGTGATGGGAGTTCCTTCTTTTAGGCCAGTGGCTTGAGCCCCTGCATTGGATACCGTGGCTTGAACAGTGAAATTGTCAACCACTTCGGGCACCAAACTTTGATCGATTTGGTAGTGGTCAAAAAGGGCTTGAGAAGCTTGATCGTTTTTAAAATCCCAAAAAATACCTTCAGACAAACCAGTAATGGTGGTCTGAGGGATTCCTGATAGTTTGGCTGCAAGAAAATCTCCCGGCAACATGAGTTTATAGGCTTTTTGATAGAGTTCCGGTTCATTCTCAATGACCCAAGCGAGCTTGGAAGCGGTAAAGTTTCCAGGGGAATTGAGCAGATGATCTTTACAGTAGCCCTTTCCCAATTTTTCAAAAGCCTTTTCTCCATAGGATGTGGCCCTACTGTCGCACCATATAATGGATTTTCGCAAAGGATTGAGGTCTCGATCCACCAAGACCAATCCATGCATTTGATAGGAAATACCGATACTGGAAATTTGTTCTGCGTTGATATCGGTTTCTGTCAGTAGTTTTTGGGTGGCTTCGCAAAGGTATTGCCACCAGAGATTGGGGTGCTGTTCTGCCCAACCCAACTGTTGGGCTTCCATTGGGATTTCCACCTCAGGAACCCGAGCCCGAGCAATGGGTTTTCCCGTCTCAACCTCTACCAATGCAGCCTTAACAAAGGAACTGCCAATGTCAAATCCTATGGCTATCATTTTTTATACACCGGAGTTATGGTTAATTCTTCTTCCATGTATTTTCCTTCGGCTGCCCAGCGAAAACCCCTCATCTGCATACTCATCACTTCGGGAACGTCAAAATCGCTAAGCTTATGCCCTATAGAAGAAAAAAAGATTCTTCCTTTGCCATAATTTTTTTTCCAAACAACTGGCATGGTGCTTCCTGTAACTTTATTTTCTGGTTTTCCAGGCTTTTGATAACTCTCCCTGTCAAATTCTGAAATGGCCAAAACCTTAATATTGGGATCAATAAGCATATAATATTGTTCGGTTTTTTTTAAATCAAAATCATTCAAGCCTTTAGTGATGGGATCCGTCTTGTCTAGAATCTTGATAGAGTGATCAATATTTCCTCCAGGGTGTGAAACAAATTGCCCCCCTACCATAAACTGGTATTTAAGGTTATCCCTAAAAGCATCGCCCATACCTCCATGCCAACCAGAAAATCCGGTACCATTCATGATGGCTTTTTCCAAACCTTTGAATTGTTGATTGGTGATTTTTCCCATGGTCCAAACTTGAATAATCAAATCGGTTTCTGCCATCAGTTTTTCATCGCTATAAACAGAAAGGGTGTCAAAGACTTTGACATTAGCCCCTTCGGCTCTCAGTTTGGGAACCATATAATCTACACTTTCGGTGGGCTTGTGTCCTTGCCAGCCTCCATAGACATAGACGATATTTTTACCCTTCAAGGAAGGAGAGGACTGGTCTTGAGAAAAACTGACCGAAGAAATTAATAGTGTAAGGACAAATGGTAATATACGTTTGATGGATATAGTTTTCATAATTGACTTAGTTGATTAATTGATTTATTTCTTTAACGACAAGTGGGAGAGCTGGATGTTGAATTCCATGACCATATCCCTCTAATACGATGTGTTTGACTTTTGGATGACCTGCTACTTTGAGCATTCGCATCATATAGGCATTTTCTTCGGTGCGTCCCAGCATTTCCAATTCAGGATCACCTGTAAAAAGTACAACAGGAGGAGCGTCTGCTCTAACGTGAAACAAGGGGGCATATCGATCAATAATAGGTTGGGTTTTGGAAATATTATTTTCAGCTCTGACGGTAAAATGGGTAATGGTGTGGCCCGTAAGTGGCAATAGAGCAAAGATGTCATTGGCCTCTATATCATGGGTTTTGAGGTAGCTTTGATCCAGACCTACCATTAAAGTCAAATATCCTCCTGCAGAACTTCCACTGACTGCAATCTTGGTTGGGTCACCTCCGTATTTAGAAATATTTTTAAACGTCCAAGCAACGGCGGCGGCGGCATCTTCTATATAAACTGGCGCTTTTACCTTGGGATGCAATCTGTAATTGACTGCCACCACAGCAATTCTTTTTTCTTTTAGTAAGTTCGGAACGGATTTATTGCCCGCTTTGAGCCCCCCACCGTGAAACCAAACCACTGTAGGGAAATTTTTAATTTCTTTGGGATAATATACATCCAATTGACAACGCTCTTTTTGGTATGAGTCGTTTACACTTTTTCCATAGTAGCTAATGTCTTCCAAAAGATTGTATTCTTGAGCCAAAACCGTATTGGCCCATTGTGATTGCACAAGAAAAATTGTCAAAAACAGACGTGACATTTTTATATTCTTTAAAAACGGAAAACAGATTAACAATAAATTAAAACCTATAAATCGCATTATAAGCAAACTAAAATACTTTTTCCAGATAAAACTCAATCAAAAATTCTACTAAAATTTAATTCTTAATGGGATTCGTTGGTGTTTTTTATTGTGTAGTTATCTTGTGAGTTATGATTAAATTTTCACTACCATGGAGGAGAGTTGGGGTGTCATTTCTTTACTTTTTAAATCTCCTTGGATTGATCAGGTAAACTTCTGGCTCGCCCAGACGCAGGCTATGGGGCCCAATATTCGCATCAATACCCTATCGAATCACTTCCCTTTCAACGTATACCGCTTGTGTAAATCCAGCTTTGGAAAGGCATTAAAACCAATCCCTTAGTTGAATTTCCCAACTTTAATCATCATTTTTTAACTCAGGAGATTGCCATTCTCATCCCATTTTGCAACATCATTCCGATGATTCTGATCAATACACTTGGCCAACCATGCCTCATCATAGGCTACATCGTGGTCTTTCAGTACCTCATCTGGCACACCGTTCCAAACGTTGGGGCTGTTTCCTTGATAGCCCAAATCCTTTAATCCAACGGCTGAGGTAAAATAGCCCGTTACGACCAAGTCTCTCATCAAAGAGAAAAATACGATACCATCGGGCTGTTCCTCAACATCCTCAAGTTCATAAGCAATGGAATCTAAAATTGATTTTTGTTGGGTCTCAATACAGTCAAGAAAAGCTTTTCCAAACTGTTGTTTGGATTCTTGCTCGAGCCATTTCAATCCTGTTTTCAGGGGTTTTTGAAGCGAGGGAATGTCCTTAGCAATAAATTCAATAAACCCAGGAACCTCAGCCTCTTCGATGGAACCATTTTCGTGTGGAGGAAGTATCAGATTGGCCAGGCGGGTGATCAACTTCATTTCATTCTTCTCAAAAAATTGTTGTCCCAAAAGTTTTTGATCGTGGGCAGCTTCCTTTGGAGTTCTACCGTATTGGTATTTCCAAATTTTTTCTTGCAATTGCTGTGGGGAGGTGTCAAGACAACTTTGTAGTAATAGTCCCGTGCCAAAAGACCCCAACATCATGGCCTTTATGCTTTCTCTTCTTTCCATGACTTAAATATTTTGTTTTTTTAATTCCTCTATAATAAATTCAGAAGTTCTCCAAGAGAGTGCCATAATGGTCCAAGTAGGGTTTTTATCCGCCTGAGATACAAAAGGGCCGGCATCGACCACAAACACATTGTCTACATCGTGCAAACGTTCAAATTCGTTGACCACTGAGGTTTTGGGATCGCTGCCCATACGGGTCGTTCCCACTTCGTGTATGATTCTACCGGGCGTATGAAGACCAAAGTCTTTGTCGGCACCTGGTCTTTCTCCCAAAACCTTACCTCCCATATTTTCAAAAATCTCCTCGAAAGTATCGTGCATATGGACGGCTTGCTTTTTTTCAAAATCTGACCATTTGTAGTGAAAGCGTAAAACTGGAATACCGTATTCATCGACAGTATCAGGATCAATTTCACAATAATTGTCTTTCATGGCAATGGATTCTCCCCTTCCAGAGAGCCCCACTAAAGATCCGTAATATTTTTTTACATCGGCACGGAGATGATCTCCATAGCCTCCCACTTTTTCTCCAAAAAATTTGTTGAACATGTTGGGGTCAAAGCCAAATCCATAAGACGGCATTCCCAAACCTCCCCACACTTCGAGGTGATATCCTCTTGGAAAATTAAGGTTCTTATTGTCCAACCACCAAGGGGTATAAACGTGCATTCCTCCCACTCCATCTTCATTGTAACGCTTGCGGTTCATCAGGTCGGGGATAAAAGCCATGCGATCTGAACCCGTAGAGTCGTGTAGATATTTCCCCGCCAAATTACTAGAATTACCCAGGCCGTTGGGGTGTTGACTGCTTTTTGAATTCAACAAAATTCGTGCGGTGCTACAGGCCGAGGCTGCCAAAATAACCACTCTACCTTTAATACTGTATTCTCTTTTATCGTCTTTACTCACATAGTTGACCCCTGTCGCTTTTCCATTTTCATCGACAGTAACCTCTTTGACCATGCTGTTGACATATAAATCCACTTGCCCCCCACTTTTTTGGGCGGGAAAGATCAAACAAGAACCTGCGGAAAAATCTGCATAAACCGAACAAGATCGGCTACACTGACCACAGTAGAAACAGACGCCACGGTCATTATTAATTCTTTTGGTCAAAACAGATAGCCTGGCAGGAATAACGGGCACTTGAGACTTCTTTGCTCCTTTGATGAAATAGAGTTCGTGTAATCTGGGTTTGGGAGGGGGTAAAAAGAATCCATCGGGTTCGTTGGGGATATTTTCCTTGGTTCCAAATACACCAAGTAGCTGATCTACTTTGTCATAATAGGGCTTGATATCGTCATAGCCAATAGGCCAATTTTCACCCAGTCCATCCCGGTCTTTTCCTTTAAAGTCCCGAGGGCCAAATCGAAGAGATATTCTACCCCAGTGATTGGTTCTTCCTCCGAGCATACGGGAACGAAACCAATCGAACTTAGTATCTCCGCTATGGGTGTAGGGTTCTCCCTCTATTTCCCAACCTCCATAGGCGGTGTCAAAATCACCAAAAGGTCTATGGTTGCCAGCCCCTCTTCTTGGGGATTCATACGGCCACTTGAGCTGTGTTTGTTGTTGGGGATCGGCAGGATCAAAATAAGGCCCTGCCTCTACGACGGCAACTTTAAGACCAGCATCTGCCAAAACTTTGGTGGCCATACCTCCACCAGCTCCGGAGCCAACAATTACAACATCGTATTTTTTTTGATTTTCAATAATTTGCATTACAAATGTTTTAATTACTTTTTAAGTGACTTATTAAATTTATATATAATTAAGCGTATCTGTATTCTCTTTTATTTGAAATTTTTCACATGGATGGATTATCAAATAAACCCCCTCCAAAATAAGCATTTTTTGTGATAATCTTTTTAAGATTTGGATTTTGGCCTATGTTAATTTGAGTAATGAAGTATTTATATTCAAATTTTTTGGCGAAATGAGTCTAGACTCAATAGAGCATCTTGTAAACGATATCTGAATTCGTTATTATTAAAATTGGAATCGGTAAAATAAATTACCGATTCCAATTTTTGAAAAAAACTAATCAAACTAAATATTAACTTAACTATCTTTTGGTTATTCTTTAATAACCAGGATTTTGAATAAGTTTTGGATTTTGATCAATCGCATCTTGAGGGATGGGATTCATATACTGTTTTAAAGTAAATACAGCATCATCCAATTCATCCTCCTC
>Ga0209251_1002643_pt1 | contig 12413 bp, 9 predicted proteins | sample SaaInlV_100m_DNA_6_FD_184665 | JGI IMG/M metagenome (GOLD analysis project Ga0209251, IMG submission 184665) | Marine microbial communities from expanding oxygen minimum zones in the Saanich Inlet - Saanich Inlet SI073_LV_10m_DNA (SPAdes) (version 2) | ecosystem: Environmental > Aquatic > Marine...
CTTGCAGAGGTAAGACAGTTTGATGGTGTAGGTGCAGAGAAGTTTGCAGAACATGCATTTAACTTTGCAGACAAATTGATTAGAGAAGCAACTGACGATCGTTGTTGGGTTGAATCTGTCGAGTGTGCTGAGCATGGAGCAAATAGTGCAATCTATACTCCATTCCAAACACAGAAGATTAGATTTAATGGCTAAGATTGACAAAGAAATTTATACTAAAGCTGAATGGCACAAGATACGTGAAAAACGTAGAAGAGAAAAAGAAGCCAAACAACTTTACATTCCAGAACAATCAGGAGAGTACTTTGTATTATGTTTGAAGCATGGTAAAAAGTACTCTGCTGAATATGTAAATCGTTTACATAGGATGGTAAACAGACACACAACAGTTGATTATAAATTTGCATGTATGACTGACGATCCTAAAGGACTAGATAAGGATATAATAGTTATTCCAACTCCAAGCGGACTACCAGGTTGGTGGAATAAACCCTATATGTATAATAGAGATTTGCCTATTAAAGGCACTATTCTTTATATGGATCTAGATGTAGTTATTGCAAACAATATTGATAGGTTGTTTCAGTTTCAGCCAGGGTATTGGTGTACGATACGAGACTTTACAAGATGTATGCGTCCTGGTTGGCAACAATATAATAGTAGTGTAGTAAGATTTCAAACCGGACAACTTGGACATCTATGGGATAAATTTATTGAAGATCCTCAAGCAATACAAAAGCAATATTTTGGTGATCAAGATTACTTGTACCATGAATCAGTTAAACAAGGTAAACAAGCAAGGCTGTTCCCTGATGAATGGATTATGAGTTGGAAATGGGAAATTAGATCTAGTAGAACATTCGCTTCAGGCGGTACAAAAGGCAATAGAAAATTAGAACATATAGAAAATGTTCGTCCTAGACCAGAGACATGTATCTGTGTTTTTCATGGAGATCCTAATCCAGAAAATTGTGACGATCCTTGGGTAAAGGAGAACTGGGTTTGAATTTAAAAGTAATTGATGTACAACATTATACAGATAGTCTATTTAGGATAAGGACAGAACGACCTGCTACCTATAAATTTGTTGCAGGTGAATTTGTAATGATAGGTCTTGACAACTGGTCAGAAAAGTTACAAAGAAATAAACCAATAATGAGAGCGTATAGTTTTACAAGTGGGCCTTATGATGAATACTTAGAATTTTATAGTATCAAAGTACAAGACGGTCCGCTTACAAGCAAACTACAGCATATTAAAGTAGGTGATGATCTAATAGTAGGCGAAAAGCCCACAGGCACTCTTACACTTAATAATTTAGCACTAGGCGGTAACTTATGGCTGTTAGCTACAGGCACCGGCATAGCACCCTTTATATCGCTTCTAAGAGACCCTACAACGTATGATCACTTTGATCAGATACATGTGTACTGGAGTGTGCGTAAAGCAGAAGAACTACAAGCATGGGATAGTTTTTTACAAGAACAAGGTATTAAGTACACAGCAACAGTTACACAAGATCCTGAATGGACCGGACATAATAAACGTATTACACAGTTTATAAGAGCAGGTCAAATAGTACCTAATTTGGAACCAAGTGAACACAAAATTATGATATGCGGTAATTTAGATTTTAATAAAGAAGTAGCCACAATGTTTGATGGTTGGGGATTTAAAGAAGGTTCTAATAAAGAAGCAGGAACCTTTGTACAAGAAAGGGCGTTTGTAGGTTGACAAAGTTACGCAAACGTGTTATACTATTTAAACAATGGTACAAACAACTACGACAACACCCACACTATGCATGGTACAACTGTATACAGTGGGCATGGTCAAACTCAGGCACACACGAACTAGATGGACAATATAGAAAATGGTAACTAAACGCATAGGCTTCGCATGCAAGTACATGCACCCAGATCAAACGCAGAAGAAAAAAGTGCTTGAAGAAATCCAACGACCGCTAAATACTCGCAGCACAACAGTACAGTGGCTAAACAGACAGACACGTGATGTTGCTGAAGAACGCTTGTGGGACATTATGGTCCATAACATTGCGTCATACAAAAGATTGATTGAATATGTGGGAAGTCTTCCTCAACAACTTAGAATGGTCAGACTTGGTAGTGATGTACTTCCTGTTTATACCCAGCGTGATTGGAGTTATTATTGGCAGCGTCCTGATGTTATTGCCTACTGCGAAAGAGAGTTCGCAAAAGTCGGTGAAACAGCAAGAGCCCTCGATGTCCGACTATCGATGCACCCAGGCCAATTTACTGTACTTGCAAGCGACAACGAAGAAATAGTAGAACGGAGCATAGAAGAATTTGAATATCACACCGATGTCATCAGGTACATGGGCTACGGACGTACCTTCCAAGACTTTAAATGCAATGTCCATATATCGGGCAGACAAGGTCCAGCCGGTATCAAACACGCAGTTGACAACAGACTTTCTCCAGAAGCGAGAAACACTATTACGATCGAGAACGACGAAAACAAGTGGGGACTCGAACACAGTCTCGAACTTGTCGACACCTGCGCATTGGTTCTCGACATACACCATCACTGGTGCCGCGAAGGTGAATATATACATCCCACCGACGATAGATTTGATCGCGTGATAGATAGCTGGCGTGGTGTACGTCCCGTGATACATTATTCATACAGCAGAGACGAAGCACTACCTGAAGGATTTGCACACAATACAATGCCTGATATGCCAACACTACTAGAAGCAGGACACAAGAAAGCAAAACTACGAGCGCACAGCGATTACTATCCTAACAACGCTGTTAATGACTATGCACTTTCTTTCTTAGACTATGCAGATATTATGTGCGAGAGCAAATGTAAGAATCTAGCAAGTATTGAACTATATAAATACTATAAGGAGACAAGTAATGAGTTACTTAAAGAGCATGTACGGACGGAACAAGTCATCGAATCCTACGCCCCAGCATTCGGATAAAAATCCTAATAGAGTATTAGGCGGACTACGTGGCCAGGGTGTAGATACAATGAAAGTACTAGGCGAAGATGGTACTGAACATACTATACCTAGTACAAAATATGTGCAAGGATTAGAAAATAAGTTGCGAACTACAGAAGCAAGATTAACAAATTTAGAAAAACAAGTAAGGAGAATGGGCAGTGATTAAATCATGGATTAATTCAAGAATGAAAGAGCGTACATCTTGGGATGGCGCTGCACTAGTAGTACTAGGACTTATGGTATTATTTTTAGCACCATTAGCAAAGATTGCCGCAGGTTTAGCAGTAGCATACGGCGCATGGACTATTTGGAAATCAGAATAATTACAGTTTACTGATTGGCGTAGTACTAGAAGCAGACATATTCCAAATCTGTTTCTTTTCTACGCCTTTCTTTTGGGCAAATTTCTTACTATCGCAGGTCTTACATACGTGAAAGTAGTTATTGCTTAGTCGCTTAGGATCCATACTTCCTCTTGCTCGTTCAAACTCTGCATCACAATTATCACACCTAAATACACAATGTGTAACTTCACGCTTATAGGTGTGTTCCTTGCCCATTTTGCTTTTACGAACGTGCCGGGTCTGCTTTTTAAATTCTTTTATATACATAACTATATTTACATTAAGATTATAAAATAAGACGATAAATATTAGAGAGGAACACTATGAGCATACTAACTTTAACTCCAGCAGCTGAGAAACAAATTGATCTTTTAAGTAAAGAAAACAATTGTTATGGCATTACTTTGAACATTAAAGGTGGCGGTTGCGCAGGGTTTGAATACGAATGGGGCACAATAGCATCTCCAGAGGACTTAGCAGCAGACGACGAGATAGTAAAAACAGCAAACGGCTGTGCGTTTGTCATTGGTAGTCATAGTTTAATGTTTTTGATTGGTACTGAAGTAGATTATGTAAAAAGTCTAGTCGGTGCTAACTTTGAAATTAACAATCCGAATGCAAAAAGTAGTTGCGGATGCGGAGTAAGTGTAAATTTTGATATGGATAGTTTGGTACCACAGTTTTAAAGGAATTATAAAATGACTAGACAAGTAGTTAATATTGGTGTAGAAGGAAATGACAATACAGGTGATAGTATTCGTGAAGCATTTAGTAAACTAAATGAAAACTTTCAAGAACTTTATGCTGTTTTTGGACAAGGTGGACAAATAGGATTTAGTTCATTAAGTGATACACCAAGTAGTCTTTTAGATAGTAATGGAGCTGGTAACTTACTTGCTATATCATCTAGCGATGGTACTTCTATGGATTTAAGATCTTTAGAAGTTTCAGGACTAACTGTTGATTACACTAGTGACCCTACAAAAATTAAAATTACTAACAATGGTGCAGCAGTCGGTAATGATATTACTCCTACACTAGGTGGCGATTTAGATGGTCTTAACTTGTTTAGTATCGGTAGAATTACAATTTCTAACAATTCTGCTACTCAATTTAATAACACTCATGGACTAACAGGTACACCAGATGCTATTACAATAGATGATCTAGTTCCTGATAAAAAGTATATAGATAAAAACTATGCTACTATAGGAAGACCAATTCCAGTTAGAGACGAACCAGCTGATGCTACAGAGTATACTCTTACTATAAGTGCAGTAGACGGACTTAATGCTACAGTAACAGCACATGGGTTAAATCAATACAGCACTGGTAAACCTTATACATTTGCAGGTACTACGGCAAACGGATTAGTAGACTCTAATACATATTATATAAAGGTAGTTGATGAAAATACATTAAATTTATTTTTATCCGAAAATAATGCGTTATCCGGAATCTCAGCACTAACACCAACTACTGGAACATTAACAAACAACAATTACGATAGTACTATTCCAGGATTTTATCTAAAAGATGAAGCACTCCCACGTAAAAACGTAACAAAGCGTACAGGCGACAAAATGACAGGCGCTTTACTATTACACGATCATCCAGGATCGTACGCAGGAGTTAATAGCGGCGTAGAAGATGATTTTCAAGCTGCTACAAAATTTTACGTTGATAATACAAGTTTTGCTAGTACAACTAACATTTATGTTAGTACACAAGGCGACGATGTACAAGCAAATACTGCATACGATAGAATAGGACGTTCACCTAGTAGTGCATTTGCATCAATTAATAAAGCTGCACAACTAGCAGAAGAATTAATTGCAACTACAAGAGCCCGTCCAGGTCCTTACATGCAAACTATTACATACAACACAGTATCACCTGCATTAGTAACTGCAAAAGGCATTACTAATAGTGCCGGCTACACAAATATGTTTGCACTACTAACTGATAACCGTCAATTTATTATGGACGAAGTTGTTGCACACGTAAATGCTACATATCCTGACTTTGTTTACGATACAGCAATTTGTGCAAGAGATATTGGACTTATATTAGATAGTATTAAACTAGATGTAAACAGTGGCTCTGCAACAAACTTTTTAACTATTGAAGCAGGACTACGTTACTTTTCAAGTGTAAGTGGACGTAAAGCAATTAGCTCACAGTTAACTGAAACTGTTGCTGGTATACAACATGCACGATTAGTTGCAAATAAAGTATTACAACACATAGCACACACGCCAACAACTGGAAACACACAAACACAAGTTAGTCCTGGTGCACCTGCAAATGCTACAGCAAGAGGTGCTGTACTTTCACGTTTTGATAAACTTGTTGAGATTATGTCAGGTGACTCACAAGGCAATGCTCCAGGTCTTGCTTCTACAGGTCCTGTAGTTGAAGGAAGCACATATTCAATTGTTGTAGATAACGGAGGATTTGGGTTCCTAGATCAATCAAATCCAGCTAACTTAGACTTACGTGCAGGTAAAGTTATCCGCGGTAAGACAAGTGGTGCATTAGGACGAATTACTGAAGTAGAAAATGCTGCTAGTGAAGATACAATTAAAATGCAGTTACTTGAACCAATTGAATTTTCAATAGGGGAAGAATTAGAGTTTGGTAATCTAGTAAAAGATGCACAAATATCAATTAGAGTTGAATCTGGTATTTACTACGAACAGTTTCCAATCAAAGTAGCATCAAATGTTAGTATCAAAGGTGACGAATTTAGAAGAGTAATTGTTAGACCAGCTGACGGAGTTTCAACTTCGCCTTGGGCAAAGGCATATTTTTACAGAGATGCTACATTTGATAATTTAACACTTACATCATCAGGCATAGTTGATCCAATTACTGGTGGGTATTACGGACACCATTATTTAAGTGATCCAACAGATAAAACAAGTGCTCCTATTGAGAACAAAGACATGGATGTATTCTTGTTAGGCGATGCAAGTATTTTACGCAACATGACAGTTACTGGTCATGGTGGATTCATGTGTGTACTTGATCCAGACAATCAAGTATTAACAAAATCACCATATATCCAAACTGCTACAAGTTTAAGTCAAGGTATAAACACACAAGCGTTCCGAGGAGGTATGTTTATCGATGCATGGACTGGTAATGTTCCTATGCAAGTTATTACTGATGCTGCTAACACAGCGTTTAGACTAACTGTAAAAACTATCGGGTCAGGCGGACTATTTGTACGTAAACCTAGTTTACCTGCTCCATTTTATATTGACGGTATACGTTATACAGTTAACGCTATTACAGAATATGATCAAGCACAAGGTAGTGCAGTTCTTATATTAGATCCAACATCAGGTGATAACAGTGGATTTACAGAAGTTATTCCAGCATTTACAGATCCGGATCCAAATGATCCGTCACTACGAACAGGCGGTTATAGTATATTTGTGCAAACAGGTGGTAACCGTTCTATGTTGGCTAACGACTTTACACAAGTAAACGATGACGGCTACGGTGTTGTAACTATGAACGGCGGTCTATCAGAACTTGTTAGTGTGTTTACATATTATTGTCACACTGCTTATTATGCAGGTAATGGTGGACAAATTAGATCATTGAATGGTTCGAACGCATATGGTGAATATGGATTAGTTGCTGAAGGTGCTGATCCTAACGAAATACCTGATGCAGTTGGCTTGATTGATAACTTTGTACAGCAAGCCGAAATATTCAGTGACGGTGGAGTTTATACTAACCCAGTCGATCAACTTTACATTTATGTAACAGGTCCGTTGTACACGCCACATGCAAGAGGCGAGATTGAAATTGACCATGGCGGATTAGTTGGACTTACACGTTATGAAATTGTTACTATTGAAAATATTACAACTGGAAACCCAAGTGTAGTTGGTGGTAATGCTAGAGACATTAATGTTTATAAAATTAATTTTAGTACAGCAGGCGGAGAAGGTCGAAGTGATACAGGTCTTAAAGTTGAACCTACATTAGGTGATCCAGTAACAATACGCTGTAACCAAAACTTTAAGTTTGATGGTGTTAGAGAAGTTCAACCTATTAGACCTTCGACTGCTGTTAGGTTTACAGATGAATATGCAGGATTTACATATAGATCTGTTGCGTTTGGTGTTACAGACGGCACTGGTGTTGCGCTTGCTCATTCAGACGAAACTATTGTAACTATTGACCAAACATATGATTATCTTAGACTTGCGGTAAAGCAAAGCGAAATAGGTAATGCAAATGTTGATAGCGATCCGGGCACAATGGGTGCAGCAGCCGGCGATACAATGATAGCTATAGAAATATTAAGTTCACAAGACGATATTGATAGAATTAACAACAACACATTAACTGCACTTGCTGAACAGCCTACATTAAGTTCAGGACAAGCAAGACAAGCACCTTATATATTTGGTTGGGCAGGTCAAATATACGAAGTATATGAATATAAAGATAGAACAACATATGCAACTGTTAAAATACAAAGATACACAGGCGATAGCGTTGGAACACAAACAGGTGCATCAGGTTTAGGTAATACTCTTACAAGAGCAGATTACGATATTACATTACGAGCTGGGTTACAAGGTAAAGTTGATACTGCATTAACTACCGAAGTAACAAATGCAACAATTACATTTAAGATTTCAACCTGTCGTGCAACTGGACATGACTTCTTAGATATTGGTACAGGTGGTTATAATGATAGTAACTATCCTAATGTTGTACTTGGGGAGCCAGTAATACAAAAAAGCCAAGCACGAGAAGTAGAAGAGCGTACAGAAGGTAGAGTGTTCTACGTAAGTACAGACCAAGACGGTTTCTTCCGTGTAGGTAGATTCTTTACAGTTGACCAAGGTACAGGACGAGTTACATTTAGTGCAAGTATTGCTCTAAGTAATCTTGATGGTATTGGATTTAAACGTGGTGTTGCTATTACAGCGTTCTTAACAGATACAGCAATGGTAGATAACGCAACTGACGCAGCGCCAACGCAGAGTGCTGTTGTAGGATATGTGAACAGACGTTTAGGATTTACAACAGACGGCGCTGCTGTACCTAATCCATTAAGTTCATTTGGTGGATATCTAAAATTAGATGGCGGCACAATGGATGGTTCAATCAATATGTTTGACAACCATATTATTAACGTACCTGACATTGACCCAGACTATAACGATGATAGTGTTGCTGTAAACAAAGCATATGTTGATGCAAACTTAGAAGCATATAACGAGCTTACTGAGTTACGTAATATGGAAATTGTTAATAGTACAAGCGGTGACTTATTAGTTGCTACAGGTTATTATAGAATTATAGTTGACAATACTGTTGATGGTGACTGGGAAAATCATGTTACTGAAGCCTTAACAACTAGTAGTGGTGCAACAGGTGTACTAATTGACGCTGTAGATACATTAATTAGAGGTGACGCTAGAACTATTTTAACATATGAATTAGACGCAGGTAGTCCTCAGTTTCCAAACACAGATACTGTAAGTTACAGTGGCGGAGTTAATGCACAGATTATAAGTCCAGGTGGTATACCTGTAGATGAATATGCAAATGTACACGTAGATACAACAGCTGGTGATATTGCAATTAGTGTTACACGTAACGGTCCTAATGCACCTGGCCCAGACAGTTATGCAGCTCTTACAATTGAAGATGGCAAAATATCTAACAACCATGTAGCAGCAGATGCAGCAATTGAACAATCAAAATTAGATATGAACATTGCAACAAGTGCATCAGCAGCACCAAGTGGTACAGCAGCTCAAATACAGGCAGCAAGTGGATTAACAAGTTTTGACGAAGTACAGTTTAATGTTACAGCTGGATGGGCAAGTATAAAAGATGGTGGAATTGCTCACTCTAAGATTTCAGATGTTACGACAGGTACGGTGCTTGGTAGACTTACTGTGACAGACGGACCGATTGAACAACTTACATTTAAACAAGTTGTCGATAACGGTATTGAAACAACTATCACTGGCGAAGCTAACAAAATTGTAAAAACTACTGCTACAGGTGCAGTTATTGGTAATAGTTTTGGTATGGACGGCACTACAGTAATAGACTATACTGGCACAAGTCATAATTTATATAGTAAAGGTGGCTCTAAACTAATAGGCCTTGACGGAACAACTATTACAATAGGCGGTAATATTGAAACTAACGGCACAGCGCACAATATAGGCACATCAAGTAACAAGTTTAATACTGTGTATGCAACAACATTTGATGGTACTGCTACATCTGCACAATATGCTGACTTGGCAGAAAACTATATAGGTGACGCAGTATATGAGCCAGGAACTGTTGTTGTGTTTGGTGGGGAAGCAGAAGTTACAACAACAGCTAAAAAAGGCAATCATAGAGTTGCAGGTGTTGTGTCAACTAATCCTGCATACTTAATGAATAGTGCATTACAAGATACTAATACAGTTGCAATTGCATTACAAGGTAGAGTACCATGTAAAGTAATAGGTATAGTTGAAAAAGGTGATATGTTAGTTACTAGTGGTATCGAAGGTTATGCTGTTGTTAATAACACACCAGGCATTGGTCAAGTTATAGGTAAAGCAGTAGCAAACAAATTAACTAACGATAGAGGTATTGTCGAAGTAGTTGTAGGAAGAGTATAATGAGTGAAAAAGAATACGTTGTTTCAGTAAACAGAGGCGTTGATCTAGCACAGTTAGAATCAGAACTAACAGCATCATCAGGGACAGGCCCAATACCAAATAGATCAGTTGATATTGCAAATCAAAGACCTATATCAAAACGTCAAACACACTTTATGCTAACAATCGAAGAAGCTCAAGCATTAGAAGCTGATTCTAGAATAGCAGGTGTTGAAGAGCCTGTGTATAACAGAGACGATATTACACTTGAAAGAAATGCTACACAAGTTGGTGACTTTACTCAAACAACGTCTGACACTGGATCCTATGTAAACTGGGGTCTAAGACGAGTAAACGAAGAAACTAACATATACGGAACAGGTAATACAGCAACAGGCGGCTATGACTATGTTTTAGATGGCTCAGGTGTTGATATTGTAATACAAGATTCTGGCATAGAAGCAGGACACCCGGAATGGGAAGATGCAGATGGTACTACTAGACTACAACAATTAGATTGGTTTACTGCTAGTGGAGTATCTGGATCGATGCCTTCAGGACATTATTCAGATTATCACGGACATGGTACACATGTTGCAGGAATAGCAGCTGGTAAGACTTATGGCTGGGGCAAAGGTGCTAATATATATGCACAAAAATTAAGTGGTTTAGAAGGAGATTCTGATCCAAATGGCGGGATAACTTTAGACAATTGCACAGATACTTTAATTGCTTGGCACAATGCTAAAACCAATGGCAGACCTACAATTATCAATATGAGTTGGGGATACACACGAACATATTCAAATGTATCAAACGGAGTTCATCAAGGATCTTCCTGGGGGTATACAAACGATTCAACTGTATATAGAGACTACGGCGTTGGTCCGTGGGTTTTCGGAAATTGGAAAGCAAGTATACGACTAAGTTATGTTGATACTCAAATCCAAGAAATGATAGATGCTGGTATTATTGTTTGTATAGCATCAGGAAATCATTACGCAAAGGCTGATGTTATAAGCGGCAATGATTATAATAATACTGTTACAGGAACTGTGCAAGGGTTTAGTAATGTTACTACGACATATCATAGAGGTAGCAGCCCTTTTGACGATCAAGCATTTATGGTAGGAAGCATTACAGATTCACCGTTAAACGGTTCACTAGACGAAAAAAGGTCTACAAGTGTTACAGGTCCAGGAGTTAATATATGGGCGCCAGGTCATAATATAATGAGTGCATGTAGTAACACAAATGTAATGAGTGCTCAAAGCTACCATTTAGATAGCAATTACAAACAAGTTAACATCGGCGGTACTAGTATGGCAAGTCCACAGGTTGCTGGTGTAGCTAGTTTGTATTTGCAACTTAATCCGAAATGGAATATGGATCAATTAAGAACTGCTATTCAAGCAGATTCTAAAGATGTCATTTACGAACCTAGCAGCACTAATTATGATGTAACAAATGCATTACTAGGTAGTGGAAATAGAATGTTATACAATAAGTTTGGTGTAGCACAAGACGGTACAGTTAAAAATGGGATGGCGGTAAACAATGCAGCAATTACTCTTAGAAAATAAATATATAAAAGTTAGGAAAAATCATGGCAAATAGATTTCCGTTAGTATTAAGTTCAAATGAAATACGCGAACTACCTAGTATAGATAATTTAGATTTAACTGGTTCAAGTATAGTCGGAGCAAATAATATAAGTGCAGTATCGCTTACTATTAACGGCGGTACTATCGGAGCAAGTGTAACATATGCAGATATACCAGACGCTCCGACACAGTTAAGCGATTTAACAAATGATATTGGTCTTACAATTAGTAATGATTTTTCAGACATTACAAATAAACCTATAACACTAGCAGGTTATGGTATAACTGATGCTGCTACAATTGTACAAGGACAAAAAGCCGACAGTGCTATACAACCAGGCGGAAATCTTAGTTCACTTAATAACGATACAAACTTTATTACACTTGCAGATGTAACTGGAGAAATTACAGTTAACCCAACTGGTGATTTACAAGGTAGTGTATTTGCAGATAATAGTACATTACTCGTAGATGGAACAAATGGAAATGTTCCAAGTAGTGTAGTGTCGGGTACAGAAGCAACTAATTGGAATACTGCATATAGCTGGGGAGATCATAGTGTTGCTGGCTATTTAACAAGTGTAGCATTTACAGATCTAACTAGTACGCCAACTACTATAGCAGGTTATGGTATTACCGATGCGTTCGATGGTACTTTTGCAAGTCTTACAAGTAAGCCTAGTACACTAGCAGGATACGGCATAACAGCATCCTTAACAGACTTAGGTATTGCAGATGGTATAGATGGACAGTTCTTAAAAACTGATGGTGCAGGTAGTTTTACATTTGAAACAATTGCAGGCGGCGGCATTGCAGAAGTATTAAG
>Ga0209251_1002655_pt1 | contig 12362 bp, 11 predicted proteins | sample SaaInlV_100m_DNA_6_FD_184665 | JGI IMG/M metagenome (GOLD analysis project Ga0209251, IMG submission 184665) | Marine microbial communities from expanding oxygen minimum zones in the Saanich Inlet - Saanich Inlet SI073_LV_10m_DNA (SPAdes) (version 2) | ecosystem: Environmental > Aquatic > Marine...
CGCGGCCAAAAGTATATTGCTCAGCTGCAGCACCGGCCGCGGTGCAAATTGTCCGTTCTAACTGGCACGCCCCCATACGATTAAAAAAACGTTGTCCCATGCCGAGGAATCCAGCCATCCCCATCGTGCCCGAGTAAGAAAAGGGTAGCACTGATTCAGGACCATTCGTTTCGATGATACGCTTTAATCGTGTCGACACTTCGTCCAAAGCCTCGTCCCATGTGATCCGCTCCCACTTTGCACCAGCCCCTTTAGGGCCGATTCTTCTTTGTGGATAAAGAACTCTGCGATCGCTGTAAACATAGTCAAGATAGCTATTAACCTTCCCACACAAGAAGCCTTTCGTCACAGGGTGCGTCTTATCTCCCTCAACCTTAACAGCGCGACCAGTACTCTGGTCAACGGATACAGTCATCGAGCACCCATCCGGGCAATCATGCGGACAAGATACATGCACTTTTTTAATATCGCCGCTCTCCAAAGTCAGCTTCTCCATAACCACTTCTCCAGGCAAGATTGGATACGCTGCTTTTTGAACGAACCCAAGGTCGTATTTGTCACTACAATGTGATGAATTAAATTCTACCAAATACGGTTGTACTGCGGTAAGCCATTTTTGCTTAAAATAAACTTTTCTGAACCATCAAAAACAGAATCCAAAACAAGGCTAAATATAGTGCTAGAACATAAGAGGACATCAATCAAAAAGCTACATCACCTAGCCATGCGCTGTCTAGACACGGAGCAAACGCGGCACTTTTATGAGGATTTTTTAGGCTTACCACTGGTTCACGCCATCAACATTACCGAAACCAAAACGGGACGAGCCACGAACACCTTGCATACCTTCTTCCAGCTGAATGACCAATCTCACATAGCTTTTTTTGAGAGTCCTGAAAAACCGTTCATTTTTAAAAAGCAACACGACTTTGACCTTCATGTTGCACTTGAGGTCGAGGAGCAAGTCATGCTTAGTCTTTTCGAGAAAGCAAAAACACAAAAAATAGAAGCTCGCGGAATAAGTGATCATGATTTCATACACTCCGTTTATTTCAGAGATCCAAATGGCTATGTCGTAGAGCTTTCTACGAAGCAACCTCAACATGACGAAACCCTGGATCCACGAAAGAATGATGCTCGTGAAATACTTAGTTCTTGGCAAAAAACTAAAAATAGATAGTTATTACATTAGGAGGAATAGCAAAGATGAAATTCGATCAAATTTTGTATCAAGTGGAAGATGGTGTAGCGACGATAACGTTAAACCAACCAGAGTCACTGAACAGCTTCACGACCAGCATGCTCAGCGAACTCAGCGAAGCGCTTAAAAATGCAAATACAGATAAGTTAGTTCGCGTAATAGTTTTAACGGGCTCTGGTAGAGGTTTCTGTGCAGGACAAAACTTAAAAGAACGACAACGATCGGCAGATCAACCAAAAACTGATATTGGCGATTCGTTAAAGAAACGTTATGTGCCGATTGTCAGCGCCATCCGTAATGCGTGCAAACCAGTCATAGGCGCCGTTAACGGAATCGCTGCCGGAGCGGGTGCAAACGTTGCTTTATCTTGCGACTTAGTCTTAGCTAAGGAGTCAGCAAAATTCCTTCAGGCATTCACGCGCATTGGACTAATGCCAGACGCCGGAGGAACATTTTTTCTAACGAGAGCTGCCGGTCGCCAAAGAGCCATGGGTATGTCCTTACTCGCTCAGCCCATTACCTCCCGCCAAGCCGAATCCTGGGGATTAATTTGGAAAGCCGTTCCTGATGAAGAATTTGAAAACGAAGTCGCCCAGGTTGCCAAACATCTCGCAAATGGTCCTACCTTAGCTTTCGCGAAGACAAAACAAGCCATTATTGCCGCAGAAAAAAATGACTTCGATTCTGCAATTGAATTGGAGTGTGAACTGCAAAGTGGGTTGGGGTTCAGCAAAGATTATGAAGAAGGTGTCAATGCGTTTTGGGAAAAAAGACCACCAGCCTTCAGCGGTACTTAGCAGAACTAAATGCAGACACTTTCTGAGAGACGTAATTAATGATATCCAAAAACACAAGCCTCATTTTCGTTTTAGTCTCCAGCGCGGCTGTCCTGCTGTCAGGTTGCAGTGCATTGCAACCGTCCTTCGAAGAGTCAACGCTCGACTTGCCCGAGAGTTGGGCGAACTTGGAAAATGACAACCTGTACATAGTCAACACGACGGACATAGCACGTCTTCAATGGTGGGAAATGTTCAATGATTCCAATCTCTCTTCGCTTATAAAATCTGGACTTAAGGCTAATCCAGATTTTACGATTGCAAAAATCAGAATCATCCAAGCTCAAGAACAATTAATATCGGCAGGTGCCGACAAAAATCCAAGCGTGGATGCAAATTTAAGGTCCAGCAAATCAACCAGTAGTTCCGAGAGTAGTTTAGGCCGCACGAGCACCGTTATGAATACTCAATTCCAAACCAGTTGGGAATTTGACATCTTCGGAAAGTTCGATAGAACCATAGAGGCTTCAAAGGCTAATCTTCAGAAGAAAATTGCGGCTAGTCACGGAGTGAAAATAAGGCTCATTGCGGACATCGTTGAGTCTTACATCACATTTAGATCGATTCAGGAAGATTTAAAGTTAAACATCGAAGCAGCTCAATATCTTACGGATTTCCTGAAGCTCTCATCGCTAGAATCACGAGTTGGAATCAGCTCTCAAGAAGAGGTTTTCTTAGCGCGATCTCGTCTTTTGAACACGAAGACCACGATCACTGGAAAAACGAGTGACCTAAAAGAGCTAGGGATGACGATTGATTTATTGATAGGGAACAGTGCTGGAGATACATTCAACAGACTGATGGATTCAAAAAACTCATTGAAATCCCCGTCAAATATCGCGATATCAATTCCCGCAGAAACCATCCTACAAAGACCAGACATTCAGGAAGCTCTTTTTGCCTTACAAGAAGAGACGGCAAAAGTTGGAGTCGCCGAAGCACAGCGCTACCCAAGCTTTTCATTTACTGGGTCATTAGGGTTAGAGGCCCTTACAATTAACGCTTTAGGAAGTTCGAGCGCTAACTTCTCATCGATTCAAGCTAATCTCCTAGCACCCATTTTTAATTCCGGGGGGCTCACTGCAAACGTAAACGCACAAATTGCAACCCGAGATGCAGCGTTAGAATCATATAAAAATGTGATCTCCAATGGATTGATGGAAACAGAACAAGCGTTAGTCAAGTTGTTATCGATCAAAGATCAGTTAAGCGATATCAATAGATCCGTTAAGGCAGGGGGAAAACATTTAGAATTAACGCAGTATAAGTATCAAAGTGGCTTAGTCAGCCATAGAGACGTTCTAGATTCACTGAACGAATTGAATTCTTTGAAGACGAAACAGTCTCAGATCCAGTTTAGTGAGTTAACCAGCATTACGCAGCTCTATAAAACACTTGGCGGTGGCTGGGCACAAACCGTGAAAAATTAACTATAAGTTGCCCTGAAACAATTTAATAATTACCGATGATGACATCCTCTGAAAAATCACTACAAGACATACTCAATAACGAAAAAGAGGGGAAATTAATATCGAAAAAAGTCGTCAAGTATTTCGTTATTGTCGCTATCGCATTAGGTATCGTCAGTTACTTTTGGCGATCGGAGGAAGATAACAGCTTTGTCTACAAAACCGAGGAAGTAAAGTTAGGTTCATTAACGGTCACTGTCTCCGCGACAGGAAAATTAACGCCTACAAACCAAATTGAGGTCGGTAGTGAGTTATCAGGAATCATCGAATCAGTTTTTGTGGATGAGAACGACGTGGTCGAGTCCGGGCAAGTCCTTGCTCAGCTAGACACTGCCAAACTAAACGATGCAGTGGAAAAATCCCAAGCTGCCCTGATAGGACAGCAGGCCTCAGTGGCCCAAGCGCTTGCGACTTTGGCTGAGACACGTACGAACCTTTATCGCCTGCGCCAACTCTACGAGCTATCCGACGGCGAGATCCCTTCTCAATCTCAAATTGATACCGCTGTTGCAAATTTGCGTCGAGCTCAAGCCGATGAGAAAAGCTCGAACGCGGCGGTGCAGCAAGCTGAGGCCAACCTAAGGTCGGATAAAACGAATTTATCAAAGGCAACTTTAATCTCACCCATAGATGGAGTCGTATTGAAACGCTCAATTGCACCCGGACAGACAGTGGCTGCATCCTTTCAAGCACCCGTTTTGTTTACGATTGCTGAAGATTTAAGAAAAATGGAATTACATGTTGACGTTGATGAAGCTGACGTCGGCAGTATCGTCAAAGGGCAGAATTCTTACTTCACAGTAGATGCTTGGCCGGACCGACAGTACTCAGCAAGCATTCACAGGGTTAGCTTCGCAGCTGACAATACCGACGATGTAGTCACGTATCCGACCATTTTAGACGTCGTTAATACCGATTTGTCACTCAGACCAGGTATGACCGGCACAGCCGTCATAACTACATTAAATTTAGAAAATCAAATTTTGGTTCCAAACGCTGTATTTCGAATAAATCTAAGTGCAAATATAGATACGGTAGAGCCGAAAAAAAGTGTATTTGGATTCTTATTTCCCCGATCCAAAAAACCTAAACGCGAAGTCCATACCGAACAAAAAGCAGGACTATCGAAGTTATGGGTGCTATCCAAAGACGGCCCCACAGAAATTGCGGTTGAAATTATCGCAACCAATCAAAAATACAGTGCTGTTTTATCCGATCAACTAAAAATCGGATCAAAGGTGATAACCAGTGCGATAAAAGAAGATCTTTAGGGCCTTAAGGGGAGAATCGTAATGGCACTCATTGAACTCAAAAATGTAACAAAAACCTATGGCACAGAAGGTGCCACATTTGAAGCGCTCAAGGGCCTAAATCTGCAGATAGAAGACGGGGAGTTTTTAGCACTGATGGGGCCAAGCGGTTCTGGGAAATCAACCACCATGAATATCGCTGCCTGTTTGGATACGCTTACTAGTGGAAGCTATCTTTTCCAAGATATCGCTGTTGAGTCCCTAAACGGATATCAGCGAACACTACTCAGGAGGCATTTTTTAGGCTTTATTTTCCAAGGGTTCAATTTACTTGCCAGGAGTTCCGCGCTAGAGAATGTGGAGCTTCCTCTCATTTATCGAGGTGATACGAGGCGCGAGCGACGGCTCGCCGCTGCTGAGGCGCTTGAAAAAGTTGGCCTGTTGAATTGGAGACGCCATACCCCCAGCGAACTTTCCGGAGGACAGCAACAACGAGTAGCGATTGCGAGGGCAATTGTTACAAAACCAAAAATCCTGCTAGCTGATGAGCCTACTGGAAATTTAGATTCAGTGACGAGCACAGAAATCATGTCACTGCTCAAGGCATTAAATAGCGATTTAGGTATCACCGTCATTATGGTCACCCATGAACAGGATATGGCCGAGAACGCCTCAAGAGTGGTACATTTTTTAGATGGCCAAATTGTTAATTAAGCGATACTAAATTATGGTCTGGAACTCCCTAATTTTGGCCTTAAACGCCATAAGAAAAAATCTGCTTCGGAGCTTCCTGACTGTTTTAGGAATTATCATCGGCGTTGCTGCTGTGATCACTATGGTAACTATCGGCCGCGGCGCGACAAAGTCGGTTAGTGATCAAATTTCTGATATGGGAACCAACCAATTAATAGTTCGGCCCGGCCAACGTAGAGGTTCGGGCTCAAATGTCGCAAAATTTAAACAAAAAGAAGTCGATTTAATAAAGACACAAGTTCAAGGCTTAGCTGGGGTAGCGCCCTATTCGACAAGCTCTGCAACAGTGATTTTTCAGGCAAGAAACTATGCCACTTTAATCACGGGGACGACCAACGACTTTTTTAACGTCGGTAACTGGGAATTACAAACGGGAAGGGAATTTCACGACAATGAGCTAAAATCAGGTAAGGCATCTTGCATCTTGGGTACCACGGTGAAGAGCAATCTATTTGGTGAGAAAGACCCTCTAGGCGAAAGAATCCGCATCAAACAATTTACATGTGAAGTTATAGGGGTCCTAACTTCAAAAGGACAATCAACCTGGGGAACTGATCAAGACGATAAGGTCGTCATGCCCCTGAAAACTCTACACAGACGTTTATTGGGAAATGTTGAAATTGAACGACTGGCAGTTGAAGTTGAGGACAGCGCGAACATAACCAACGCGCAAAACCAAATAACAGAGCTATTAAGGACTGCTCGGCGCTTACCGGATAACGTAGAAAATGATTTCAGAGTTCTAGACATGCGCCAAGTCATTAAAACCTTGACGGGTACGACGCGAGTATTGACCATGCTTTTAAGTGCGGTGGCCGCAGTGAGCCTACTTGTAGGGGGCATAGGCATCATGAACATAATGTTAGTGTCTGTAACAGAACGTACTAAGGAAATTGGCATTCGATTAGCAGTCGGAGCTTTGGAAAAGCACGTGTTATTACAGTTTCTAATTGAATCCGTAGTGCTGTCTAGTATTGGGGGAGTTCTCGGATTAATTCTTGCCACCGCTTTGTCGATATTAGGTTCAAGCCTGATGGGTGTTCCGTTCATTTTCGACCTGAAAATAAATATCATTGCGTTTTTGTTCGCGGCTTCGATTGGCATTTTATTTGGATTTGTACCGGCAAAGCGAGCAGCGAAGCTAAACCCGATTGACGCTCTTCGCCATGAATAGTCGTATAGTTGTAATGAATATAAAAACTAAATCTCAGGGACATCGTCATGTTAACAGTTGGAGTCGTTGGTGCAGGAACTATGGGGAGCGGTATAGCGCAGGTCGCAATTGCCGCAGGTGAAAACGTAAAACTCTTCGACCCTTTTCCAGAGACCATTGAACGCGGTCGGAGCATGATCGATGAAAATCTTAATTTTTTAGTCAGTAAAGGAAAATTGACAGCGGAGGAGTCAACACAGACTCTTGCTAGGTTAGAGGTGGTAAATTCAATCGAGGACTTAGTGGGTTGTGATTTAGTTATCGAAGCCATTATCGAAAATGAATCGATAAAAAAAGAGCTATTTCGCAACCTAGAAACCATTATCTCGTCGGACGCCATTCTAGCGACAAATACCTCTTCGATTTCCATAACAGCACTGTCCAACGAGCTGAATCACCCTGAGAGATTAGTCGGTATGCATTTTTTTAACCCAGCACCTCGGATGAAGCTTGTTGAAGTTATACGAGGGCTTAGAACATCCGAAAAATCAATTGACGACATCGTCGAATTATCGAAACGTTGGGGCAAGGCGCCTGTGACAGCTAATTCAACGCCAGGTTTTATTGTCAACCGAGTAGCACGGCCATTCTACGGCGAAGCGCTGAGAGTTCTAATGGAAAAAGGAATTGATCATTCAAGCTTGGACCGAGTAGTAAGGGAATGTGGTGGATTTCCGCTGGGCCCTTGTCAACTGATGGATTTAATCGGATTAGATGTCAATTTATCTGTCACACAAACAGTATATGAGGCCACCGCGTACGATCCTCGATACGCGCCATCACTGCTTCAGCAAGAATTAGTAAGGGCCGGAAAACTAGGACGGAAAACAGGTGAAGGGTTCTACACCTATCCAGTTGAAACCACGAAAGATCAAGTCTGCGATAAGAACGGGGAACAAGTGACGAGTGATAATGGCCCTGTGGGTATCGTTCTCAATCGACTCACTGAATCGCTAAAGAGCCGTTTATTTGACTCCGGATATCAGGTAATTGAATCCACTTCATCTACGGACATACCCACTATTGCGATGAGCGATGGTCGAACTGCAACACAACGGTCTCACGATGAGTCCATTAAAAACCTCATCCTCATAGACTTATGCCTCGACTTCAAAACAACTAAAAGGCTTGCTTTAACTCATTCCGCGCAATGCACGCAGGAGGCCCTTGACCACATACTTAGCGTATTACAAAAAACAGGTTTCCTTGTGACAGTCATGCGGGATATAGCGGGGATGATCCTCACTCGAACGATTGCAATGCTCGCTAACGAAGCAGCAGACCTAGTCCATCAAGAGGTCACTTCTCCAAAAGACGTTGACATGGCTATGACTTTAGGAACCGGTTACCCATTAGGGCCACTTTCATGGGCCGATAAAATAGGTCTGGAGACCATTTCCGAAATCCTTACTAACTTATGCGCTCACTATGGATCTGCACGATACCGGATCTCACCAATACTTCAGAGAAAATCGACGTCAAATGAACTTTTCCACGGCATAGATAAATGATAAAAAGACAATACTTTTTTGGATTAGCGTTAGCTCTTTTCTACATTGGGTCAACCAATGCTGGAGTCACTCACCTTGAGATTAATAAAACTATTTCAATAGGACAAGGAAAAACCTTCGGTGACGGAGGCTCATATGAAAAAATTTCTGGGGTTGCATACTTTGAGATCTCACCAGGCCACAAACGCAACAAGACAATCGCTGACATTACGAGGACGACCGTTAACGAAGCTGGAAATGTTACGTTTAGTGCCGACTTCGAAATTCTTCGCCCAGTAGATCCTCAAAAAGCAAGTGGCACTTTGTTTCTTGAGGCGCCTGCGCAAGGAGAAAAACTTAGCTTCGGGCTAATGCACGATGTTGAGCAAAACGTTGATCTAAATTCGATACATGAAACTACCGACTTAGGTAACGCGTTTCTAATGGAACGGGGTCATACAATCGCATGGATCGCTTGGCAAGCAAACGTCGAAAAAATAAACAACCGTATGACTGCTAAGTTTCCAATAGTTTTGGACGCAGGTCAGCCAATGACTGGTTTTGTAATTACCGAATTTAACGGGCGCAGCTTCAAGGAGAAAAATCCTTTCACCCTACCACTCTCAGGTAGGGAATTTATTAAGTCCTTCCCGGCGAAATCCATAAACAAAGAAGCCGCAAACGCGTCACTGTTCGTTATGGAAAGTGGCTCATTAGGAGCGAGTAGTACGGAGGTAGGAAAAGGTGAACAGGTCCCCTCCGACCAATGGCAATTTGCTTACTGTCCAGATGGATGGCCTGGCCAACCCTCTACTGAATATATATGTGTAAAAAATAGTTTTCTCAAGAATAGAAACTATCACTTAATCTATGAAGCAGTAGAATCACCGGTCATGGGATTAGGACTCGCAACGACACGAGACTTTATTTCATATCTAAAATATGGGAGTAAAGACTCATCCTCAAACCGGCACCCTACAGCTAAGCTCGAGCAAGTCATCTGCCAAGGAATCGGACACGGGGCTAGATACCTCAGAGACTTTCTGTATCAGGGCTTCAATGTTGACGAAAATAATAAGAAAGTTTGTGACGGGATGAGTATCCACGGCGCCGGAGTCGAAAAAACGTACCTTAATTACAGATTTTCCCAGCCATATAGAATATCGACCCAGCATTCTGAACGATTCATTCCAGACGTTAATTTCCCAAGGCAATACTCTGTCAGAGTAAACCCATTTTTAAAGTTTCCAGACGGGATATTAAAACGGCCTGCGTTCGACCCTTACATTTTTCACTCAGACACCTCTACAGAATATTGGCAATCGCGAGCTTCACTTGTCGGCGCAAGTGAGGGAGCCAGTATGGATTTCTCAGAGTCTTCCAAAGTAAGAAGATTTCTTATTTCGAGTACTGAGAGTTATAACCGTTCTGGGAGTTTTGGGCACAGTGGATTTGCAGATCGTCAATGCTTTTTTCCATCGAACAATATTCATGTTGGCCCTATCATGCGAGCGCTTATTGTGAATCTAGAGCAATGGATAACAAAGAAAGGTGAGCCCCTAGATTCGATGTACCCGAGAATTTCTGACGGCACCCTAGTAGAAGCTGAGACCATGTTTCTTCCAAGTGTGGTCAAACACAATTTCCGAGGTGCACTAAATGGGTCCGGTGATATGGAGTTTGGTCCGCGAGTGAAATTTAATCGTGGCATGGTCGACTCACTTATACCGCAAGTCATTGCTAGACATAAAGTTTTAGTCCCTGCCGTAGACGAATTTGGTCATGATATTGCAGGTATCAGGCACCCAAATATCGAAGTTCCAATGGGTACATACCTGGGTTGGAATATCAGAACCACAGAATTCGGTGGAGGTGATCTGTGCGATGAATATGGCTCTTTCCTCCCCCTCTCAATGAGTGGCGAAGACGCCATAGCGATCAACGACAGCAGGCCGGCCCTACTGGCTATATATCCAGACTATGCTGCTTATGTAATAAAATTACGCAAAGCGATTGAAAATCTGGTCTTGCAGCGCTTATTACTAGAAGAGGACGCGGACCTTCTGTTAAACAGAGTCGAGCAAAGCATTAACATGCACTAGTCATAAAAGTTACTGAGAAACAATTAGAAATGATAAATATTCTTGTATATGGAGACTCGTTAGCTTGGGGGATTATCCCAGGAACTCGTGAGCGCCTAGATTTTAAGGATCGTTGGCCTGGATTCATGCAAAACGCACTTCAAAGTAATCATAAGAAAGTAAGAGTCATTGAGAACTGTCTCAATGGCAGACGTACAGCTTGCGATGACCCTTTTCTCGAGGGCCGTAAAGGTATAAATGGAATTCAACAAATTATAGAAATGCACTCGCCGCTGGATCTGATTATGCTTGCACTTGGAACGAACGATTTCCAATCAATGCACGATTTCAATGCTTGGCATTCTGCCCAAGGACTTCGATCAATGATTCAGAAAATGATAAGTAGTCCTGTTGAGCCTAGTATGAAAATTCCACCTATCCTGATAGTAGTGCCACCAATGATTGACACGCCGACGGGGTCCATTGCACCCAAATTCAAAGGTGGAGCGTCTAAAATGTCAGGATTATCCGAGGAGTACAAGCGAGTCTCTGAGGACCTTAACTGTCACTATTTTGATTGCGGACTTGTCACCAAATCCAGCGAAGTGGATGGTATTCATTTAGACAAGTATCAACATCACATAGTAGGTGAAGCGCTAGCGGAGGCCGTTAGCAAGATAATCGACTAACTTTTTTTAATTAAATATTAGTCGAAGTCAGTAATACCGTCACGGTCGCAATAATGCACTCCTCGCGACCAACGGTGCCCAATTGCTCAGATGTCTTAGCCTTCACGTTGACACAATCAATACCTACCTCAAGTAGATCAGCTAAAGTCTGGCGCATTTTTGGAATATAAGGCGATAACTTTGGACGCTCAGCTATGATCGTGGAATCCATATTGACTAATTTGTATTTTTTATCCCCAACCATTTTGCATACCTCTTCAAGCATCATTTTACTGTCAGCACCAAGCCATTTTGGATCAGTATCGGGAAAGTGCTGCCCGATATCACCCATCGCACAAGCACCTAAGAGAGCGTCTATTAATGCGTGAATCAAAACATCCGCATCAGAGTGTCCCAAAAGACCTTTCTCATAAGGAATAAGAACGCCCGCAAGAATAAGAGGCCTATCTGGGACTAACGCGTGAAGATCAAACCCCTCTCCCACTCTCATTTCTTTACTGCCTTTCTCGAGTTACGTTCTTGAAAAACCATCTTTGCTTTGACTAAATCGTGAGCGTAAGTAACTTTAAAATTTTCTAATTCTGACTCAACTAACAGTGGCTTAATGCCCAACGTCTCAATGGCTGAGGATTCATCTGTAATTTGCATACTACCTCCTGACGAGCTGAGTGCATTCTCTAGATCTTTTTTCCGAAAAATCTGTGGCGTCTGAGCAGACCACAATTCTTTGCGATCTAAAGTTGAATTAACTCGATTTTTAGTATCAGATCTTTTAACGGTATCTGTTAAACGACAAGCAAGAAGCCCCCCTTCTGCGTTGTTTTTCACTGCTTTAATCAACCGGTCAATTAATTCTCCAGAAATCATAGGCCGAACGGCATCATGAACTAATATCCAATCGTTAGGTTTCGCATCTAAACCCAGAGATCGAATGCCATTTAGAACCGTTTCAGCTCTAGTTTCACCCCCCGATGAAATAATTCTTAATTTCCCGTTTGGATTATTTTTTTTCAACGTATGGATATGAGGGTCCTCAGGCGAGAGCACAACCAAAACGCCTCGTATGTGCTTATGATTAACAAATGGCTCGATTGACCATTCAAGAATTGATTTACCGTTTAGGTCAACATGCTGCTTCACAATGTTTTTCCCGGCGGAATAACGCTCACCCTTTCCTGCTGCAGGTATCACTGCGAAATAAGATGGGCAATATTTCATTTGTACCAAACGATATTATGTTTAACTTTAATCATTTATTAACTTTCTTCAGCCTATTCAGGACACTCCACCATTGATGTGCATTATAATCGATGCTTTTTGGTGCATGAACATTTCCCTAAAACTCCCCAAAAATGGGCAGAGACATTCAGAAACGATTAA
>Ga0209251_1002658_pt1 | contig 12350 bp, 31 predicted proteins | sample SaaInlV_100m_DNA_6_FD_184665 | JGI IMG/M metagenome (GOLD analysis project Ga0209251, IMG submission 184665) | Marine microbial communities from expanding oxygen minimum zones in the Saanich Inlet - Saanich Inlet SI073_LV_10m_DNA (SPAdes) (version 2) | ecosystem: Environmental > Aquatic > Marine...
ATCAAATCAACTATTAAAGGAAATTGCTTATGTCTAACTATACACCTCAAATGGTCGCCGCTATCACTGCCGCGGCTCCTCTTAACCTCGCCAAAGCTAAGGCGCTGGCCGAAGAATTCGGCTCGGTCACTTACCGCTCGGTAATCTCCAAGGCTCAGAGCATCGGCGTAGAATACGTCAAGCTCTCGCCTGTCAAGCGTTCGCCCAAGGCTGAGACGCCTACTAAGGCGGCTTACCTTGCCGCGATTCGCAAAGGGCTTGCATTGCCCGAACGTGAGGGCGACCTCACCAAAGCCGAACTCGAGTCGGTACTGGCGTCCATCGCATGATGGGCGTTATCGCTTGGGCTGGGGCGGCCATCATGGTCGCCGCATCTTTCAACATGGCAACCCAATTTGGCCCTATGTTAGCTGTCGCCGGTCTCGGACTCTTGACCATTCAAAGCGTCGCCAACAAGACGCATAACTTGACAGCGCTTAACATTTGCTCCATACTCGGGTTTCTTTATTCAATACTAGGCACTTCACTATGAATCGTTACTACATTTTTGACCTCGACCACACAGTCGTTGACTCCAGCCACCGACTGGCTACTCGGCCCGACGGGTCGCTTGACCTCGACCACTGGCGCGAGCATTCAACGCCCGCCCTTATCGAGCAAGATAAACTTCTGCCACTCGCTAACGAATGGCGCAAAGTCCAGAGAAAAGAAAATGTTACAATCCTTGTTTGCACTGCGCGTGTTATGGGTCACGCTGATTATTTTTATCTTGGCTCACGCGGATTATTCGCTTCGACAATTATCTCGCGACAAGAAGGCGATCGAACGCCTGACGATCTGCTTAAACTGCGAAGCCTCAAAAAATACTGTGCATCACAGCGGATGAGCTGGCGCCGCTTTTGCTCGCAGGCAATGATGTTCGACGACAATAAAAATGTCCTAAAGACCTTGCAAGCCAACGGTTTGCCATGCTATGATGCAATCTCACTAAACAAAGCGCTTGGAGCGTAAATTATGAAGCACCATTATTTAATCGTAGACTCTGAAACAACATCAAAGCAAACCGTGGCCGATTTCGGCGCGGTCATCATGGACCGGAAGGGCAACATCGTCGAACAATTCGGCGTTCTACTCGACGGGCATTTTGGCACTCTGCCGCTTTGGTCTGATCCTCGCGCACCTGCCGAAGCGTTTTGGTCCACTCAAATGCGCCACCGTCGCAAAAAACACTACGACGATTTATTGACTGCGGGACAGCGTTCAATCTGTTCACCCGCTCTCGTGAATCTGTGGCTCGCTCGTGTCAAAGGCCAATATGACCCCGCCGTCACCGCCTACAACATCGGCTTTGATTGGAGCAAATGCCGGAACACGGGCATTGATCTTGGCATTTTTCAGACGCGCTTTTGCACGATGAAAGCCGCACGCGCTTTCATTGCTACCCGCGCTGATTATGCAGATTTTTGTCAGGCTCGAGGCTTGCTCACTGGCATGGGACAGCCTCGCACTACTGCGGACGCTATGGCAAAATATGTCATCGACCGCCAACACGCTGGATCGCTGGACGATGAGCCACACACTGCGCTCGAAGATGCGCGGGACTATGAGGCTCCGATTCTGGCGCACATTCTCCGCAACGTGTCAAGGAAAAAATTGCTGGACGCTTCGCGCTATTAATGTTCCACGTGGAACACGTCCCCCACCTAGCACGGCCCACTCGGGCCGTCAACCTTTTTCTTGCGAAAAATTCACACAAAAAAATGCTTGACTTTTTGAGATTTTTGGCGCCTGCGCGCCAGTAGTAAGTCAACGACTATTTTCGGCAATAGTGCAAATTTCCTAAACCGCGGCATACCCCCAAAGGGTTAGTCTTTTTTTCTGAAATTTGGCGCGGGGGCGCCAGTAGTAGTACGACGACTATTTTCGTTGGGGTTGCCCGCGCCATTTTACCCGAGTGCGGATTCGATGTCAAGTCTTTTTTGCAGGTAAGGGGCAAATTGTTTGCAACCGGCAAGTCTTCGCCGACCGCGCCAATTATACAGTAGTAGGCCGACGATGTCAAGTACAATTTGGGGCAATTGTGTACAAAAATAGAAGTAGTAGTCTTAGCGGGGTTATAGTAAGATTATGAAAGATAATTTGGGAAAATTAGGGCAAATTATACTTGACCCCGCCGAGGTCGCGACCCGCCCCCCGGAGTTAGGGTGCGTTGGCTTTATGACCAATTCCGGAAAATTAGTTCTTGACTTGAGTTGCCCGTGGTAGTATAATGTTTACATTGAATAGGAGAGAGCATATATGGAAAAAATCGTAGCAGTTACATTTGACATCGCAGAGCAAGAGTGCGTTACTTACAGTGCGCTAGAGTGGCACAACTTTATTGCTGACACGCGTGAACAATGCGAAGCATCGCTTTATGACGACGAAGACTTAGCAGGCCTCGGCCTTGAAGAGCTGTTTGACGCATGCTACGGCGACGAGTTCTGGTTTGACGTGGCTCCTGCCTCTAAGGCTATCTACAACGTAGCCTTTGATCTCCGCTCAGAAGAGTTCGTTTACTGTGAAAACCCTCGCCAAGTAGAATTCTACATGGAAATGGCAGAAGACGATGAAAATAGCGACGAAGTTTTTTGGGCATAGCAGTGCAAAACCTCTTGACTTTCTTACCCCTCGGTAGTATAATATCTATATTGAATCGGAACACAAACAAATTTTCGGGAGAAAAATTTATGACAGACGTAACAGCAAAATCATCAAGCAACTACTCAGACGCAGACATTGCGGTAATCACTGAGGAGTACCAACTCGAGCCTACTCGTGAGACTGTAAACAGCCTCGCAGAGCAACTTAACAAGACTGAGCGCAGTGTAATTGCAAAGCTATCTGCTCTTGGCATCTACCAAAAAACAGAGCGCATCACCAAGCGTGGCGAGCCTGTCATCATGAAAGCAGAGCTTGTATCTAAAGTACAAAACGCTATTGGTCGCGAGTTGCCTTCACTCAACAAAATGACTAAAGTAGACCTTCAGTTCATGATCGAAGCGTTGGTAGGTTAATGTTGCTATCACTATACGAAATGATGGCGGTTATTGACCGCCACACCTCTACTCTTGCAGGCGGTCGAAACTGGGTATTTGTTGGTGGCATTCGTGAAGAGCTAGAAAACCAGTGGGCTTTCGATGAGCTACAGGTACAGCGAATACTATACGATATGCAGGATGAGGGGTTGATTTGGTGAGAGTATCAGTAGAAAATCTAGCACACCACCTTGATGTGTTTTTGTGGGAAAACCCCGGATGGGGTCGATGCGATGTAGTGATGGAAGCTACACAAGGTGGACGTATTTACGCAAGAAAGCCTATACACGGTAAGAATTTTGACATAACCTGGGAGGAGAGAGACATTTATGTATGCCCTACACGAAGATCCGAAGACAGTATCTAATCGAATTGCTTTGCACTTTCAGAGAGCTAAAGTTATTCCTACACCCGTACTGCACATGAATGCAGACGCTCTTGTTATGGAGTATAATGCCTTTGACACAGGCTATAAAAGGTGGGAAACTATTGCCTCAGTTGCAAAAAATAATTCTTGACTTTTCATGCTCACAGCGAGTATAATATCTATTCAAATCGAGACATGGGTATCAAATGCGCGGAAAAGCTATCTGTTGCTAACGCTGCTCTCCCCCTCGTCACCTACCCTTTGTCTGGTGTAAAAACAAAGGCGTGCGTTTTGAGGATTGGCGCGTAGACATATCCTTGTTGCGGACAGTGGGTAGAGCATGGTTGGGGCTTCCACACTAATTTGACATAAGCAATCAAACCCCCTCGCCCACTTTCTTGTGGGCATTTTTTTATCTACCTCTCTAAAATATTTCTTGACATTTTTTCTCAGAACCAGTATAATATTGATTCAAATGGAGAAAGTACATGACTATATTAAAATTTCCAGAGGACAAATCCCTTCAGTCACAACTCGACGAACGTCGTGATGAGCTTGAAACTATATACGAAAATTTAAATAGAGCCTTTGCACTAGTAAACAAGATAGAAGAAAAGGCTTCTGCACTTGAGGCAGAGTATAATATCTATTTACGTCGTTATGCCCACGCTCTCGGCGGGGTCGAGAAGGTCGAAGTAGGTTATTTAGAGTATTCATCTGGCATTGGAGTAGATGTAGACTCAGGAAAGGTAATATTTACCCCGTGGAACGAGGAAGATGAAGAAGAAGTGCCGTAAATGTGGAAAGGAGTTTGTAGCAATACTCACGTATGCGAACTATTGTTCTATAGAGTGTGAGAAACTTGCTTCCAACCCCGTAGCGAAGTTTGCAGCAAGACTTCATAAAGCAGCTACACACCCGGATAAGACAAAATACAACAGAAAGAGGAAACACCGTGAGCAATTATACTGAAGAACAAACAACTATGCTAGTAAACGCGTACCTTGAGAAGCCCACCAGAGAAACAGTAGATGAGCTAGCAGAAAACTTAGGTCGTAGTACAAAATCAATAATTGGAAAATTGTCACGCGAAGGCGTGTACCGGAGAGAAATATATGTTTCAAAGACTGGTGAAAGCCCTGTTACAAAAGTGGAAATCGTTAACAATATCGCTGAGAGTCTGGGACTTGAAAGCTCGTCTTTGGCTGGTCTCGAGAAAAGTCCAAAAGCATCACTCAGAAGCCTCGAAAAAGCAGTAGCGGGGTTACAGGAAATTTAAGTAAAACAGGAGTTTAAAGTGAAAGGACCAAAGTGGACATTTAATAGTGACGAAGCAGTAAGAGAAGCAGCAGCAATCTGTGTACTCAATGTACCCACAGATAGCTGGAGAGTCGTCGAGAATAGAAGTATCGTATTTGCTAGTATAAAAGCGGAAGAAATGTACTCAAAAGCGGCAGCGGGGTCAAAGCAGACTAATGTTAACTAGTATTCTCACAGGAGTCTGCTATCTGTTTGCTGGAATTTTACTAGCCATCGCTACAGGCATGATAATTGCTTTCGTTCTGCTACCCTTTATCACAATTATTGAAAAATTGTACTTGATTGTACGGGGTAAATGAACGACTTTAAACAATCGCGAAGCGGACATAATTGTACTTGATTGAGACGAATTTTTAGTAAAGCAGTTTGAATGTTTGTGAACCCGTATTATTGTTATTTGATTATCGGGGTCACAGTAGTTGGTCGTAATTGACACTTAGATTGAGTGTTAATTAGAGTGGGATTATATACAGCTTGAAAGTAGCTATTTGCAATATACTGGGTACCGAGTGGAAAGGCTAACGCCTTCAACTCTATACGCAGTAATTACTACAACGATACTTCCTCGCTGTTGGTTAGTGAGAATCATGATTGACTTTATTGTCTATCAATTTAAGATTTATTTTATCACACTTTTTGGCATAAGTAAACCACTCTTTTTGAGTAGGTATATGGAGTGCTTTATTCTCTAGTGTGAGCTAAACGAAATAAAGTGTATTATTCGGAGATGAAGATGAAAAAAGAAGGGAATGGCGGAGTTGGAAATCCAATGATTCGTGCTATGGGAATATCGAAGCCAGATAGAGCTTGGTGGCCCGAGGACTTTCATTGGTACTTAAAATGGATTGCATCATACATTGTACTCTGTAGCTTGGCTATGCGTGCTGCAGGACTTGAGTACCGAATGTATGACTTATACTTCGGATGGGTAGGAGTCCTACTCTGGATCTGGGTATCAGTGATATGGCGTGACCGTGCATTGATTATGTTAAACACGGTCAGTTGGTTTATGCTCACCGTAGCAATTATGAAGGAGTGGTGGGGATGATGGAATTTGGATTATTACTTGGTAGCGTAGTCATACTAGTAGCATGGCTTATATTTGGCGGAGAAGGAGACGAATGAAACATCTACAGGACATTGAAGAGACGTACTTCGAGCATCTGTGGTTCGCAGTGTCAGTAGCATTTGTACTTGTAGTGCATGGACTTTTTCCCTTTATCTGGAGTATGAAAGCGTCAGATATGATGGACCTCAAGACAGTAGAAAGACGAGAAAAGTTTCGGCGGGGTCGCGACGAACTATGAAGCGTATACGCATAGTAAATGATCGACGCTGGTGGAAGATATGGGCGGAATCTCTTGGAGGTAAAGTAGGAAATGATCGAGAGGCGGACATCGTAGCAGGTATTCGTACTTTTTGGTGGCTCGTACATATCTTCACTTGCTTTATGATAATTGTACATAATGGTAGAAACTTAGGATGGTGGTAAAAAAAGAGGGGCTATTGCCCCTTTTTGTTATAATCTTTTATCCCTCCGCCTCGCTTTCTCCCACTTCACACGAGTTATCAAACTCACATTCGTAGACTCGATTAGGCATCTCAATTTCGACATATACCATCCAGGCTGCTAATACAATTACCCAACCTATCATGCTTCCACCAAAATATCTTTTAGATTTGGTTCAAAGAAGTTTGGCCCTTTGATAACCTTTCCATCTTCTCTTTTGAGAGGACGTCCGTCAGCACCAAGCTTGCTCATGTTACTCCTATGAACCTCAAGATAGCACTCATCAAGATCAATACCGAATGCGTGACCAGTACCGTAGATAACATACAGTAAATCTGTGAGAGCGTCGGCAACCTCCACGAGGTCACAGTTTTCAATAGCTTCTTCCAGTTCTTCATACTCTTCTCGAATTAACTCTAGACGTAGTTCACGAGTGCTGAAGTCAGGCCAAGTCGGTTGAACTTGCACTTCCTGACCAAAGGCTTCCATGAAATCGCCTGCAAGTTCAAAATTAGTTGGTATCATTTTTCTTCCTTTTACTTCGTGAAATAGCGGCTTTTTTAGCCAGTCTTTTGCTTTCTGATGGAGGAACATAGTGCTCTCGCTGTCTATATTCCCATACAATGTCAGCACACTTCTTTTTAAATACTCGTAGAGCTGACTCTACATTATTGTTTCTTACCTTAACTTTCGGCATTTCGTTCCTTTGCTCGTAACATGGGAGGTAGTCCCCAAACAGCTCGCGCTTCTACTTTATGTCCTGCAGCATCTACTACTAACATAACACGCTTGCCCTTTAACCATGCTTCCTGTTGATTTCTCAACCGTTGTATTGGAGTAAGTAATCGACAACCTCGGCTGCTTCGACGCGAACCTTGACTTGTAGTGCTTGACTTACCCATTCTTTTCTTCTTGGCCATTACTGTTTTCCTCTGTTAAATGTCCAACCACGTTTTTTAAGGTAGAAAACTTGTTTACGAATAGAGTTTATTGTGCGTTCTGGAAACAGCTCTAGCAGCTCTTCTTCATTTTTTAAATGATAATTGTTCCTAAGCAGTGTACGCTCTTCTTGTGTCCAAGGTTTCTTCTTATATTCTTTCATGTTGTATATTATAGGAGATCTTTCATTGAAAGTCAAGAGTTATTTTTCCTTGGTAGCAAAATATAACGCGCAGTTATGACTGACATAACTGAAAAAATTTCTTGACATCCTCCCTGTTTTTCAGTATAATATACACATCTACGAAAATACATAGGAGATTTGTATGCTTGATTACACCACTGCACTTATTGTTTTCGCGCTTTGTATGTCCGGAGCAGCTGCAACCTCGTTTCATTTAGGAAGACGAGACGGCATAGAAGGTACTGTACAGTATCTTATTGACACCGGAGTATTAGAAGTGGACGATGAAGAAGGTTATTAAGAGCAACACCTTTACTCAAGTTGTTCTATCAAACAGACCCTCACAAGGGGCAACATAGGAAATAATGAGAGGAGTAGCAGCAGTACTTTTACTAAGCGCAGCGGGGTTAGCGCAAGCCGAAGAAGAAAAAGAATCACCCCTACCACAACAAATGGAAGAAGTAGTCGTAGTTGGATATGATTGGATCTTTGAGGAGCGCAAAGGTGCTTTGATGATGGGTCTAAGTGGGGGATATCTTATACATGAGTACGACAAAAGACGGAACGAATGGCGCTTTGTAAAGGCGTCAAACGAGCCGAAAAAGGATAACGAATGAACAAAGAATCTATATACGAACAGTTGAAGATTGATGAAGGAGTAGTTTTTGAAATTTATCTGGACCATCTTGGGTACAAAACCTTCGGAGTGGGACATCTCGTGCTTGAGTCAGATCCAGAGCACGGATACGACGTTGGAGAACCAGTCTCAGTTGAGCGCGTACAAGAGTGCTTTGACCGAGATCTCGAAGTGGCTGTAAGTGAGTGTGTTGCACTCTACGGAGCAGACATCTGGGAAGGATTTCCAGGAGAAGTTCAAGAAATACTCGTAAACATGATGTTTAATCTTGGCCGACCACGCTTATCAAAGTTTAAAAAGATGCACGCTAATCTTGAGATAGGCGACTGGGCACAGGCCGCTATAGAGGGTCGAGACTCGCTTTGGCATCGCCAAGTAGGGAATCGAGCTGAAAGACTAATGACAAGATTGGAGAATGTATAAACATGGCAATTTATTGCACAGAAGCAGAGCGCCACAACTATGAAGAAACTGGGTACTGGCGCGCTCTGCCAAAACTAGTACCATCAATAGTATTTACAACTCGCTCTTTGGGCGGGTGGAAAGAAGTAACAACCTGGGATATGTTTGCAAAGCGTCGAGTATTGATATTCTCATTGCCGGGCGCTTTCACGCCAACCTGTAGTAACTATCAATTACCTGCTTTCGAGCAGCTCGCAGATGATATTTACTGCGAAGGCATTGACGATATCTACTGTATTACAGTAAACGATGCGTTCGTATGCAATGCTTGGGCAGAAGAACATAATCTCACAGAAGTAGTAGTAATTCCAGACGGCAGTGGAAAATTTACCGAAGAAATGCAAATGATAGTAGATAAAGACAATCTTGGGTTTGGCCGACGCTCTTGGAGGTACGCAGCAGTAGTAGAAAACGGACGCATTGTCGACTGGTTCATCGAAGAAGGAAAAGAAGATAATCATGAGAAGGATCCCTATGTATTTACCGATCCTGAGTATATACTTAAAAAGCTACGAGAGCACAATTAATTCTTGACTTTTACTGCTGACACGAGTATAATTACCTCATGAATTTATTTTACCTTGATGAAGATTTAGACAAATGTGCGGAAGCACACGTAGACAAGCACGTCAACAAGATGATACTCGAAGCTGCACAGCTACTGTGTACTGCTATATGGGTAGATACTCTACTCGGATTTGTACCTCGTGCGCTTGAGAAAGACGAAGCCGCAGTACTCAATGAATACAAAAAACTCGAAAAGCCTCTCGCTCCCGAAGAACGAGAGCTTACTCCTTATCTAGGTATGATGTACAATCATCCCTGTACTATATGGACACGTTCATCACTGGACAATTACGAGTGGACATGGTGCTATGCTCATGCCCTTGCAGAGGAATATAGGTATCGCTACGGCAAAGAACACAAATCGTTTTGGCAAGTCATCAACAAACTCCCCGATCTTCAGTCGATGGAACGAGTTGGATTTACCTCTTTCGCAATGGCAATGCCAGACGTGCTCAAAGATGAGAGCGACCCTATACAGTCTTACCGTAATTATTATATGCTGGACAAAGCTACTTTTGCCTCTTGGACTGGCAGACCACAACCCGATTGGTGGGATGATGATATCGCGGACTACGAACAAAGAATTACTAGGAAATAAGAAATAATGGAAAACCCAGTTCTTTTACTAGGAATTTTATGCGTGATGGCTTGTCCAATGGTATTTGGAGCCATCACTTTTATTTATTCGATAAAAAATTCAGGACACAAAGATGAGCACAGTTAGTTTAGTAGGAATGACAACTCCCAGTGCGCAAACTGACTGCCATACCGCAGAGGATTTGGTAGCATATGCAGCACGGGTAAGTAACCCAGAGAATCAAAACCACCATCAGAGTGCACCACGGTTGCTTCGTTACCTAGCAAAGCACGGTCACTGGTCTCCTTTCGAGATGGTAAGTATTACTATGGAAATTCGCACAACTCGAGATATTGCTCGACAGATTCTGCGACACCGTAGCTTTAGCTTTCAAGAATTCAGCCAACGATATGCTGTAGTAGAAGACTTTTATTATCGTGAAGCCCGAATGCAAGACCCAGACAATCGACAGAACAGTATTGAGCTGGAAGGCATAGAAGACTTTGGCAAGGGCGGGAACAAAACGTACCAGGAGCGACTCTACGAAGACTGGAACATGAAGCAGGCAAACGTATTGGATGCTTCAAAGAAAGCGTATAAGTGGGCAATTGATAATGGTATTGCAAAAGAGCAGGCTCGTGCTGTGCTTCCAGAAGGCAATACAGTATCTACACTATATATGTCTGGGACTCTTCGTTCGTGGCTTCACTACTGCGAATTGCGGCGGGGTCACGGCACCCAGAAAGAGCACATGGTTGTAGCAGATCAATGCTGGGAAATTATTGAGCAACACTTCCCTTCTGTAGCAGAGGCTTTAGAATGAAAGTACATGACCCAGTAAATAGTCCTTTACATTACAAACGTGAGGGTGTAGAATGTATTGATGCGATGAAACAAACAACGTCCGAAGAAAAGGATTCGCAGAATACTGCCGCCTTAACGCATTCAAATATATATGGCGAGCAAACAACAAACAAAACAAAGAACAGGATATTCAAAAAGCAGTGTGGTATCTACGAATGTCTATAGGAGATGACCCACGTGAGCAAGGGTAGCAGATCAAGAGTAGAAAACACAGCAACATTTTACGAGAATTGGGAGAAAATCTTTGGTACGCAGAGTAAAGAAGAAAGACCACGAGAACCTGAGCGACAGCAATATATCGAAAGTTATAGCTTTGTTGAGTGCGGAAACACCTATTTCCAAGAAGGTTGCGTGCGATATGCTAAATATAGCATACAATACCGCCCGCCTCCAGAGAATAATTGATGATTACGAGGATAAAAAAGAGTATAAAGCACTACGTAAAAAACAAAATCGCGGAAGAGGAGCAACAGATGCAGAAATTTGTGAAGCAGTTGAACGATACTTATCCGGAGACTCCATTGCCGAAATCGCGTCAGGATTATTTAGATCAAGTGGATTCGTTAGATCTCTCATTGAGCGAGTCGGAGTACCAAAGGTTGAAAGAGAAAGTGGAGTCGCTGTACTCCCTGAGTCTTGCGTTGCGGAATCGTTTTCGCCCGGAGAAATCGTCTGGTCAGCAGTCTACCAAAAGCCAGCCCGAATCGACCACGAAGTCTCCATCGACTACCAAGCAGAAAAAGCAGGATTCGTAGATGTAAACTACGAGAAGAAGTACAGTAGTAAATGTTATGGAATCTACATTCTGGAAGACATTCGAGAAGATATGGACAAGTGGGCAAACGTAGAGAAGGGTGGTTTTTCCGCCTACTCTCTCGCATATGATCTTGGCAAACTCGCACACCTTGAAAAATACGGAGTCGACTTATCACGTATCTAAAAATACTTCTTGACTTCTTTTGCTATATCAACTATAATAGTATCTTAAATGACGAATCGAATCAAAAAAGAAACGGCAGAACTTGTTGCTTTTCCTCCCGTAACTTGGTATACCCGAGAAGCCGGTTGGCTAATACAGCAGGAAACTTTTGCAGACAACTTTCATAATATCCCAGTACAGGATGCACTAGTACAGGATTTACTAAAAAACGGTATTGAAGCTCCTATACTTGTAATGCCAAATTGGTACCCTATTTGTGGTAGTCAACGACTTCGTGCTTGTGTAGATATTTGTGATAAGTTTATGGGAATGCACCCAATTCTTAAACAACAGGTAAGAGTGTGTAGATTTGATAAAGAATACTGGAATGTTTTTGACCTTTGGCCTGATAAAGAGTTCACTTCAAAAGCAAAACAAGTATATTTTCAAATGTTAGAGATTGCATTTAAAAGTATGTATTTCATTGAGGATGACCCAATGAAAATGATTAAATATGAAACCGATGGTGATAACTTAAATTGGAAGGCAAGAGATGGTTGAATTATTAGCAGCAGTATTAGTAGTAGGCGCATGTGCAGCAGTATTAGGAGTATACCTAGTAGTAATTCATGGGCGATAGATTTTATTTAGCACAATTAGAAGCTACAGGAAACTGTCCTGGAGCAACACAATCACAAACTAGAAGGAAACGTAAAATGGCATGGACTGACGAGCAGAAAGCAGAGGTTATCGAAGCGTACGAAGCGGGTAATCCAACTCCAGAAAACAGCATGGAGATCGTCGCAGAAATCGCAGAGCAGTTTGAGCAGTCACCAAACGGTGTTCGAATGGTTCTGACAAAAGCAGGCGTATATGTAAAAAAAGCCCCCGCATCTGGTGGGACATCAAAAGCGAGTGGAGCAGCGA